>JGI12109J20283_10433343_pt1 | contig 30331 bp, 25 predicted proteins | sample ElkSlonscriptome_12_FD_20283 | JGI IMG/M metagenome (IMG submission 20283)
GTGAGAGTCCACCAACATAACTATGTTGGTTGGTTTTTTTAGGATTAGGATTAATGGCCGCGTACTTAATTGTAGACGTAGATGATCTTCTACGTCACTTCCAAAGTCGTTCCATCAACGTAGATATGCAAGAGCTAGCCGTGGGTTTGCGGGGTAGTGCGGCCCTGGCCGCTGGCCTTGCTTCTGCGGATCGACTGAAAACGATTGCAGTCGCTGATTGGCAGCAGCATATTCAGCGAGGCACGATTGACCTGCAATATATCTTCAAGGCGGCTGGCTATGATACGTTTGATATGCCGCATCGTGAGTCATTGGCTGATGCGCTGATCATTCACTACTTTTCGTATGACCCGGAACCCGTTGACGAACTGATCCTCGCGACGACCAGCCGTGATTTACTGCCGGTGATCCGCAGGGTGAAGACCACCCGTAACGCCCGCATTCGTATGTGGGGGTCAGAGGATGTGTTGCAGGGGACTGAGTTTGAAGACGATGTGGTCTTCCAACCGCTGGAGACCTTGCTTGGTTTGCAGACCAAAAATGTTGCAGTTTACATTGACTTTGAGAACATCGCCATTAGCTTGAATGAACAGGGCTTTGTCGTCAACCTGGATCATTTGATCGAGCGATTTGTGACTCAGGCTAAGGCACATGGTCAGCTTGTGAAGATGGCCGCTTACGCGCCCTGGGGCCAGCGCGGTACATTGCCGCCGATGGTTGATACAACCGGGCGGGAAATCGCCGACGAAGCCCCCAGCCGCCTAGCGATGGCTAACATCGACCCGGTTTTTAACCTCCCTGGTAAAAACAGCGCGGATATTCGTATTGCCCGTGATGTTATCACGGATGTTGGGCACAGTGATGCTGCTGACGTATACATCCTTGCCAGTGGTGATAGAGACTTCAATGATGTGCTGAATACGCTGTTGCAGCGTAATCGTACCGTGCTGGTGTGGGGTGTGCGGGGTAGCACCAGCCGTATGTTGGAGAAAAACAGCTCACTCACTATCGAATACATTGACGACTTCACCAATCTACAGACGCATCAGTCTCTGAGTTTGCTGGATTTTCAAGAAGAGACCACAGAGAGTTTCACGCCTTCCCAGTGGACGAGTGTGATTGTGCAGTTTGATCGCCTGACGGATGAGTTAGATGTTGAAACGGTGTCTATCCGGCAGTTGGTAGAGAAGCTCCAGGATGTAGGGGCTGTGGTATCGCGCCCGCGTGGTGAGGACCTCGTCTCTCAGGCTATTTCCCTGGGTATTCTCAAGCCGCTTTCTACCAACGGGCATATTTCGTTGAATGGTAACCATCCCATTGTGGATAAGACACGGCTGATTACAGATCGTATTGTGCGCCGAGTAGAGAACACATTGAAGGTGCGTGGTTGGGAATATGTCAATTATGGCTTCCTGCTCAAGGGCCTGGCGATGGACCGTGACCTGGACCGCCCTGGCTGCAATATTGATGATCAATGGCGTTCTCACTGGATTGATAGTCTGGTGCGTGAACAGTTACTTGAACGGCAACTGGTCCCGCATCGTCATAACCCGGATGATCTGGTTCCGGTGATTAAACTGTGTTCGGATTACTCTGTTACAGAGCATATCATGCCATCTGATAGCTATGATGAAAATAACGAACCCAGTGAAGACTGGACCGGCATCACTCTGGAACAACTCGAAGAGCAAGATACAGATACGGCAGATATGGTGCGGCGGATTGTGGTGAGCATTGAGCAATTCACCAGTTTCCGTAACTTTGCCTGGTGCCCACTAGGGAGCCTACACCGCCGGTTACGGGCGTTTGATACTGGGATGTCTTTCCAGCGGGCCGTGGAATATCTCGTTGCCAACGATACGGCTGAAGTCGATGAGTATAAGAACCCGCAGAGCGAATACGCGACCAAGGGTATATCCATTGATGCCAAAACCCATATTGCCAGCAATGTTCTGGAGGAACGTGACGCATTTGTGGCCCTGCTGATTGATCTCTATGAGCAAAATCAGCTTATTTCCGCACAGTCTATCCGTAGTGTTGATGCGAAACACAACTGGGACCTGGATTTATGGTTTTCCATCATGGAAACAGAGAATGTGCTGAATATGCTACCGGGGCGGCCCGGTCAATATAGCTTGTTTCGCACACATCACACGGTGACCATTGTTGCTGGAGATTAATGATAATCTGACTTGGTGTGTTGGATTATCTATTGGCACCCTATAGTCGCTCTGATATAATGCAATGTCGCTAGAGACCAGCAGGCTAGACTGTCCAGCTTGCTTGGTGACATACACATAATTCAGAGGACACATAAAACCTATGTCTATCAGTCCAGATACAAAACAGGAACTCATCAAAGAATACGCCCGCCACGAAGGGGACACCGGTTCCCCGGAAGTACAGGTCGCCATTTTGACCGAGCGTATCCGTCAGTTGACCGAGCACTTGAAAATGCATAAGCATGATCAGCATTCCCGTCGTGGGTTGTTGAAGCTGGTCGGTCAACGCCGTCGTCACCTTCGTTACATCAGCCGCAAAGACCCGGAGGCGTATCGCGAACTGCTTCAACGCCTGGGCCTGCGCCGCTAAGCAGGGGACGTTTTGATAGTCGATGGTAACTGGGTGCGTCTATGCCGGTGTTTTGTATGGTATAGGCGCGCGCATCCACAACACAACCGTCACGGTGACGGTCCATAATCGTTTAGCATGCACCTGGTTAGGCAGGTATTGGGATGTGTTGCCAAGCGCAACAGGCGTTTGATAGCAGACCCCAGTTCCTGGTTGCCAGGTGTATTCGTTATTATTGAGGAGACATCATGGCAGAACAACAAATACGTGACATCCGTCAGTACACCATTAAAGTGGGTAATGATGATGTCATTATCGAAACAGGCCGCTATGCAGAACAAGCTGGTGGTGCCGTCACGGTTCAGGTGGGGGATACGGTGTTGTTCACCACCGCTACCATGAGCCGTACCGCACGTGAGGGGTTAGATTTCTTCCCGCTCAGTGTGGATTATGAAGAGAAGTTGTACGCAGCAGGTCGCATCCCCGGCAGTTTTTTCCGTCGTGAGGGCCGCCCTGGTGAACAGGCAATTCTGATTTCTCGTGTGATTGACCGCACATTACGCCCGTTGTTCCCTAAGAACATGCGTAATGAAGTGCAGATCATCCTGACTTCGCTGGCACATGATCAGGAACATCAGGTGGATATGATGGGTATTCTGGCAGCGAGTGCCGCCATTATGATCTCTGATATTCCCTGGGCTGGGCCGGTGGCTAGTGTACGTATCGGGCTGATTGACGGTGAATTGGTCGTCAACCCGACCTTCTCCGAGATGGAAAATAGCAAGTTGGACCTACGCGTTTCCGGCACGGACGATGCCATTAATATGGTGGAGTGTGGTGCGGAAGAGGTCGATGAGGAAACGATGGTCAAGGCGTTGGAACTCGCGCATGAGGTCATTAGGCCGATTGCTGAGTTACAGCGACAGATGCGTGAGGAAGTCGGCAAAGAAAAAGCTGAATTCATCGCCGGTGAGGAAAACCCTAACCTGGATGCCGAGGTTGCCGATAAAATCCGTGATCAGGTCCGCCAAATCATCGTGGAGAAAACAGACCGTGATGGTCGTAACGAAGCCATCGAAGAGGTACGTACAGCCCTCCTCGAAGAATATGAAGCCCGTAATGCCGAAATCGAAGATGAAGAGTCTAAGATCTCACTTAAGATGGTGCGTGAGGCCCTCAATGGTGTGGTCAAGGAAGAAATTCGTCTGCGTATTGTGAACGAAGGTGTGCGCCCAGATGGCCGCGATTACACCACGATCCGTGCGCTTTCTGCGGATGTGAACTTGCTACCGCGTGTACATGGTTCTGGTCTGTTCTCGCGTGGGCAGACCCAGGTGCTGACTATCGCCACACTGGGTACCCCGCGTGACTCTCAGGAGCTTGATGGCCTGAACCCGGATGATAACAAGCGGTATCTGCATCACTATAACTTCCCGCCATACAGCACTGGCGAGACGCGCTTCTTGCGTGGCCCGAAACGCCGTGAAATCGGCCATGGTGCCCTGGCGGAAACCGCCTTGCGTAGTATGATCCCACCGGAAGATGAATTCCCTTATACCATTCGTCTGGTCAGTGAGGTAATGAGTTCTAACGGTAGTACCTCAATGGGTAGTGTATGCGGTAGTACACTGGCCCTCATGGATGCGGGTGTGCCGATCAAGCGTCCGGTTGCGGGTATCGCAATGGGGCTGATCAAAGAGGGTGATAAAATCGCCGTCTTGACTGATATTCAGGGTCTGGAAGATCACATGGGTGACATGGACTTCAAGGTCGCCGGGACGACAGAAGGCATTACAGCCCTGCAAATGGACATTAAGATCAAAGGCATATCCGGGGAGACGATGGCAAAAGCCCTACATCAGGCGCGTGATGCCCGTCTGGAAATCCTTGATGTGATGTTAGGTGCCATTTCGGAACCGCGTCAAGATCTCAATGACTATGCACCGCGTATGACCACCATCAAGATCAACTCTGATAAGATCGGCGCGGTGATTGGCCCAGGTGGTAAGACGATCCGTAGTATTCAGGAGACAACTGGTGCCAAGATTGACATCGAAGAAGATGGTACCGTGTTCATCGCCGGTGTTGATGGCCCGTCTGTTGCAGTCGCCGTAGAGAAGATCAAAGGGCTGACCGAAGAAGCTGAGGTGGGCCGTATCTACACGGGTAAGGTTAATCGTATTGAACCTTATGGCGTCTTTGTGGAGTTCCTGCCCGGCCAGGATGGCATGGTGCATATCTCCCAATTGGCAGATTACCGTGTGGAGAAGGTTGAAGATGAAGTCAAGATGGGTGATGAGATCATGGTCATGGTCACCGATATTGACCCCAACTCCCGCAAGATTCGGTTAAGCCGTCAGGCAGTGCTCGAAGGGTGGACCGCTGAAGAAGCCCGCGAACGCGACCGTAAAGGTGGTGGCGGTAACCGAGGTGGCGGCAATCGGGGTGGCGGTAACCGGGGTGGTAATCGCAATCGTCGCTAGCTGCGCCAATTTACAGTAGATACTCTAGGCGTGTTGCCCGGTTGGGCAGCACGCTTTTTTCTTGGCAATGTCTATTGTAAAATGTGGTTATTACGATTTATGAACGGTTGTGTTATCAACTGACGGGAAACACCGTGTTTGAACAGTTCCCACCTCCTATTACCTCCTCGCGTTGGGGGGCGCGTACCAAACGCCTTGTTGTTCTCAGCGTATTGATATTTCTCGCTTTTTTCCTGTGGAATGTGCGTGGTGTATTGCCGCTGCTGATAGTGGCTTCTTTGCTCTCTTATTTATTGTGGCCGCTGGTCAATTTCATTGAGCGGCGCGTGCTATTTATCATACCGTTTAAAGTGCGCTCATTGGCGGTGTTGTTGACGTTTATTGCCGTCTTCACTGGTTTTGGCCTGGTCTTTGTGTTGATCGCGCCGATTATCATCGGGCAAGTCAACGAAGTCAGTGATAACATCCCGGCATTTATTGAGTCTGCGGAGCGTGAACTTGAGGCGGCTTTTAGCCGTCCGATTATGTTTGCGGGTAGCCCGGTCTTGATTGAGGGTGAGCCAGTGATCCCCCTGGATTATTTTCAGGGTGTTTTTGACAGCGGTGATGGGACCGGGTTTGCGCCGGAGAACTTTGACATCGTGCAGGTGTTAGGCACATTTGCCGGTTCGCTGGGAACGCCTGTTTTCAGTGTATTGGGTGGGGCGTTAAACTTTGCCTTCAATGCAGCTTTTACACTCGTTATCATGTTTTACTTTATGAAAGATGGGGATCGTTTTAGTGCGCAGTTTGTGAATATTGTTCCGCCATCCTATCAGGGTGATGTGCGACGGTTGTTATATGAGCTTAGCCGGGTATGGAATGCATATTTGCGCGGCCAGTTGATCTTGTCATTCACGGTGGGGTTTGCAGTGTACATCAGTGCACTGATACTGGGTCTGCCGAATGCGCCAATCCTCGGTTTAATTTCAGGGTTATTAGAGTTTATTCCCAATATCGGCCCAGCGATTGCCGTGGTGCCCGCAGTGATAACTGCTCTGGTATCAACATCAAGCACGTTTCCGTTTCTATCGGGCATCAGTTTTGCGCTAGTGGTGATGGTCGTCTGGGTGGGTATTCAAAATCTAGAGTCTATTTTTTTGGTGCCGCGTGTGATGGGTGGCAGCTTAGATCTGCATCCGGTAGTTGTCATAATTTCGGTGATTGCTGGTGCCAGTGTAGCCGGTGCCCTTGGGGTGATCCTCGCAGCCCCATTTACTGCCACAGCACGGGTGTTTGGGCAATATCTGTATGGGAAAATATTCGATATAGAACCATTTCCCCAGTTACCCCGGCGACGATCTCCGGTATCATCACGTTTAATGGGGTTTCTGGTACATTCTTACCCGATGCGCTTGTTGCGCAATAATGACGAGAACCCTGCTACACCAACCGTACATCAAATCACAGAGGATACACAATCATGAGTAATGACATCCCAACTGAAACCCTGGCCGAGACCGATAACTATATCGCCTGGACCTCCGAAGAGCCGGATGGTGAAGAGGTATTTCATCTTGAGCTAGGTGCGCTGACCCTGCACTTCTTTCGCGAAGAGTGGGACGAATTGCGTGAGTTGATCGACAAGGCTGTGAAAGCCCACCAGGGTTAGGCGGCACAGCAGATGGATAATGCATCAATCAAGCAGCAGTTGATCGCAGCAATGGCCCGTCATCTACCGCCGAGTGCAGCCAACTTGCGCGTGTTGGATGTGAATGGCGAGGCCGGGGCGATACTGGCTGATTTACGTGCTGATCTGGATACGATCACTGTTCCCGGCCAGGGGGAGCAATGGCAGGTCGAAGAACAAAGTGTTGATGCGGTCGTCGCCTATGCCTATGTGCTGAATGATCGATTTTTGGCACATGCTTTGCCAGTGTTGCGCCCTGGTGGTCGGCTCATTGTGCTTGATACCAAGGCGACTCATGTGCAAGAGGCTATAGGGGCACAGCTAGAGATTGCTGGTTACACACGTATTCTGGTTGAAATGGCAACAGAGGCCGTGCCAACAGGTGTGCTAATCCGTGGTGAGCGGATGCATACCACCGATAATACGCTGGATCGCATCCAACGGGTGGCCGGCCAGGATGGTGATGCACTTGACTTAGATCAATACCGTGGTCGCTACGTACATCTGCTGGTGAAGCAAACGCCTAACGTGCCGATCTGGGCACGCACGCCCGGTGATCCAATTACCTGGAAGGCCGTTGCGTTGAAGGGGGATGAGCAACCCGTATTGCTTGCATTTTCCAGCTTACCGAAAGCTGTTGGGTTTATGCAGCCCGCTGTACTTGCTGGGCGGGTGAAAGATGTGAACAAGGTCGGCAAATTCAAAAAAGGCGTTGCTGTAGACTGGCCGCTACCCATTTTACTTAATCCAGAGACGAGTGTGCTGGATGATAGCCAGGTCACCTTTGTTGAAGTCGATCATATGACTGCTGAAGCTGCTGACGAATAGTGATCACCGCAGATACGCTCCAATTTTTGCAGTCTCCTCGTGGGATGGATCTACTGGCTGAAATAGCGCAGGCTGATCTGGCCGACAATCAATTGCTTCCTATGTTGACGAAACTGCGTAAAACGTATTCGCCAGAAGAAGCCGGTGCTGCCGTAGAAATGGCCCGGTTGCGCCAGCAAGCACGCGGGAAATTCGGCGCGGATGCACACCACATGCTATTCACGGATGCGGCCTTGCAACAGGCCAGCCATCCGCTAGTGAGGCAATACCGCGCACAGCACATAGACTATAAGACCGTTGCGGATTTGTGCTGTGGCATCGGTGCGGATTCGATTGCATTTGGGCGATCCGGGGCGCATGTTATCGGGGTTGATTTGGACCCGTTACGCATAGCGATTGCTCGGCACAACGCGCAGGTGCTTGGCCTGGGCACATTGCGTTTTGAGGTGGCAGATGTGCGCCAGTTCGATACAGGCGATTATGAGGGTGTGTTTTTCGACCCGGCTCGCCGCGATGTGACGGGTCGCCGCCTGTTTGATGTAGAAGCATACATACCACCGCTTTCAACCATCCGAAACTGGTCAGCCTCACAGATNATAGTCAAGCTGGCCCCTGGTGTTGATCAATCACAATTGGCTGATTATGGTGGTGTGTTGGAATTTGTGTCTGTATCCGGTGATTTGAAAGAGGCTATTCTGTGGGTTGAGGATAGCCCGCTGCGTACCAGGGCCACGCTACTTGATGTGGGCGAGCAACATCACTGGGTTGTTCAGGACGCTGATGGGCCTGTGACAATTTCTAGCCCTTTGGCCTGGTTACTGGAACCTGATCCGGCAATGATCCGTTGTGGTGGCTTGCGTGAATTAGCGATTGATCTCGGAGCAGCTTTGCTGGATGAATCTATTGCCTACCTGACAACAGACGGAGATGTGAATTCCCCCTGGGTGCGTAAATGGCAAATTTTGGATTGGATGCCGTTCAACTTGAAAAAGTTACGCGCTTATCTGCGGGCACGGCATATTGGGCAAGTTACAGTGAAAAAACGTGGCTCACCGCTAACACCGGAAGGGTTGATCCGAAAATTAAAGCTCAAAGGGGATCAGTCCTGCACATTGGTCTTAACGCAGCACCAGGGTAATCCAATTGTACTCATTTGTGCGGATTATACAGTATAATTAGGCAAAGTGCTCAAATAATAAAAAGGATTTTGTCTGATGTTAAAGCCCTACACCAATGAACCGTTGACGGATTTTTCGGTGGAAGCCAATATCGTCGCGTTTAGAAAAGCCCTGGATTGTGTCAAAGCTGAGCTTGGTCAAAATTACCCCCTGGTGATCAACGGGGAGCATATTAGCCTGGATGATCAATTTGCTTCGGTTAATCCAGCCCGTCCAGATGAAGTTGTGGGTAACTTTGCCAATGGGATGGCCCAACACGTTGACCATGCAGTAGAGGCTGCATCCAAGGCATTTGAAAGCTGGAAGCGGGTTGCTGTTCGGGAACGCGCACGTTATTTATTACGTGCAGCAGCGGAGATGCGTCGCCGTAAGCATGAGTTCAGCGCAGTGATGGTGCTGGAAGTCGGCAAAAGCTGGGTAGAAGCGGATGCTGATACTGCTGAGGCGATTGATTTCCTTGACTATTATGCCCGTCAAATGGTGGATCTGGCAGATAGTAGCGAGAGCCTCACGTCTTATTCACCGGAGCAACTGGAATTGCAGTATATTCCATTAGGTGTGGGGGCGGTCATCCCACCGTGGAACTTCCCCTGTGCGATTGCTACTGGCATGATGAGTGCGGCTCTGGTCGCAGGGAATACGGTAGTGTGGAAACCCGCCGAGCAAAGCCCGTGGATTGCGTACAAAGTCGCGGAGCTATTCTGGAATGCCGGTTTGCCAGCGGGCGTGCTTAACTATCTCACCGGGCCGGGGGAGGTTGTCGGCGCACGCATGGTAGAACATCCCAAGACGCGCTTTGTCGCGTTTACGGGGTCACGTGAGGTCGGTGTGCAGATTTACGAGACCGCAGCGCGTGTGCAACCGGGGCAGAAGTGGCTCAAGCGGTCTATCCTGGAGATGGGCGGTAAGGATGCCGTTGTGGTTGATGAAACCGCCGACCTTGAAGACGCTGCCCGTGCTATTGTCGCTAGTGCCTTCGGCTTCCAGGGTCAAAAGTGCAGCGCAGGTAGCCGCGCTATTATCGTGGATGCCGTGTATGATCATGTGCAAGATCGTGTTGTGGAACTGGCCCATGATTTGACGATTGGGGCTACCGATGAAGGGCCAGATATTTATATGGGTCCAGTTGTTGACCCTGATGCAATGAATAAGGTGATGAAATACATCGAGATTGGTTCTGAAGAAGGTGAGTTGCTACTTGGCGGCAAGCGCATTAATACCGCAGAGAAGGGTTACTTCATTGAGCCGACCATCTATGGCGAGGTTCCCCGTGAGGGACGAATTGCCAGGGAAGAAATTTTCGGGCCAGTGCTGGCACTCATCCGTGCCGATAGCTTCGATGATGCGCTGGCGATTGCCAACGATACCGATTATGGCCTGACGGGTGCTGTATATACGCAGGACCGCGCCCGGATGGAACAAGCAAGGCGTGATTATCACGTCGGTAACCTGTATTTCAATCGGAAATGTACCGGGGCTTTGGTGGGTGTACATCCCTTTGGTGGCTTCAATATGAGTGGTACAGATAGTAAGGCGGGCGGCCCGGATTATCTGCTGCTTTTTACCCAAGCCAAGAGCATTGCCGAAAAACTTTAACCTTTAGGGTATCTCGCGTATAATTGAACTACTTCCGAAACAGGTCTAGCCTTGTTAGACCTGTTTTCTGTATGGCTACCAACAATTTTGAACGGAGAAAATCCGATGACGCGAAGAGAGCCGACCCGCTATGAGGTATTATCCTGGGAGGATGTCGATGAATTAGTTGATTTACTCGTACCGCAAATCCAGGCGGTTGGGCCATTCCAGGCGATGATCTTAATTACCCGTGGTGGGGTCGTTCCGGGTGGGTTACTTGCTGAGGCCCTTGATATTGAACATATGCTGACTGCTGCGGTAGATTTCCCCTCGACGAATGAAGCTGATCAGTTGATGGTGTGGCCGTCATTCTTGCAGTTTCCATCGGCAGAGTTGTTGACCGGACGCCGTACCTTGATTGTAGATGATGTGTGGGGTAGTGGGCGCACCAGCACAGCAGTTCGTGGGCGGGTGCAGGCTGCCGGTGCGCAACCATATACCTGCGTGTTTCACTTTAACCCATATCGCTCACTCTTTAGTAAAGCAGAGCCGGATTTCTACGCGGATGTGACCGATGCCTATGTCGTGTATCCGTGGGAAGTGGACCGTGGTTTACGCGGCATGGATATGCGTGAACCCGACCCGGAGCCGGAAATAAATTAGTGCTGATAGAATCTCCGCATGCGCGGGTTTCATTTTCTGCTATAATGAGAATAATATGAGGGAGAACGGCATCTGTAAATACCTGATGTTGTAAGATTCATACCAACCGAAACAGGACTCTATCTTGTGGTCAATTATCTCACAGCGATATACTCAAATTAGCGAGTGATGTAGATGATTGTGCAGATATGTCTCACCGATTTCTGATTTTGGGGTTATTGGTTGAACGGCCAATGACTGGGTATGACATCAAAAAACATGTAAAAGCAACGTTGAGTGCGGTGACTAACGCGAGTTATGGTACGCTCTACCCGACGTTGCATAAATTATTAAAAGAAGGGGCTGTCGAAATGCGGGAAATACCGCAACGGGGGCGGCCTTCCAAAAAAGTTTATAGCATCACATCATCTGGGCAAGCAGAGCTAAATTCCTGGTTAAAAGAGCCAGCGGCAGAAGATCAGGTCAAGCGTGAGTTTTTGCTCAAGCTGTACCTGTCAGATAACCTGCCGGACGAGTATGTGCGGGCATTGATTTCTAAACGTCGTGGAGAGATTGAGAAGCGGCTGAAATCTCTGCGAGAAAAACGAGATAGTCTGAAAAATAAGAACCAGGCTTTAGTCGTTGATTACGCGCTCTCCATCTGTCGAGCGGAGATAGACTGGTTGGCGCAGTTAGAGGATAAGCTAGGCGTCGCTTGACACCGTTTGTGAACGGGGCACGCCCAACCTGAGACTTGCACTGCAACCAGGAAAGGAGAAGGCACACCTGAGGGGTGGCTACACACATGTGGCGGCTCTTGTGTGCTGTTTTTATTTATGATCCCAAATACGGATGATGACATGAATATGGATGAGCTTTCAGAATTTGAGCGTCTTCTCCTAGAAGAAGAAGGGTACATGCCGTCTAATTTACGGCGTGGGGAGATCCATAACGCGACTATCCTGGAAATCCGGGAGCGCGAAATTATTGTAGACCTGAACGCCAAGCAAGATGGTATTGTGCGTTCGGAAGATTTAGAACGCCTTGATGATGAATTCCGCAGTAGTCTACAAGTCGGTGAAGAGGTTCCTGTTTATATCCTCAACCCGCGTGACTATGATGATAACCTGATTGTGTCAATCAACATGGGGTTACAGCGGTATGATTGGGAACGGGCCTATAAATTGCTGGAAAGCGAAGAAGTTGATAACGTCCGTGTGACGGGTAATAACCGGGGTGGTATTCTGGTGCGCTGGCGTCGTTTAGAAGGGTTTATCCCCAGTTCACATCTGACTTCCGCCGGGTATTCTGGTGACCGTCGCGAGGCTTGGAATGCACTCATCGGCCAGGAACTGGTTGTAAAAATCATCGAAGTTGATCAAGATCGGCGGCGGTTGATTTTCAGTGAGCGAGAGGCACAGCGGGAATGGCGTGCGCAGCAGAAAGCACGCTTACTGGCGGAACTTCAGGAAGGTGATGTGGTTTCCGGCACTGTCACCGGGTTGCGTGATTTTGGTGCGTTTGTGAACCTGGGTGGCGCGGATGGCTTGATTCATGTTAGTGAATTGGCCTGGCATCGTGTTGATCATCCTCGCGACATCCTCAAAGTTGGTGAGGAAATTGATGTTTATGTACTCAATTTGGATCGGCAATCGAACCGCATTGCACTGAGTCGTAAACGCTTATTGCGTGATCCGTGGGAGGATGCCTCATCACGCTATCATGAAGGGCAACTGATTGAGGGGACCGTCACCAATGTGGTTGATTTTGGTGCATTTGTGGCCCTAGATAACGGCCTTGAGGGATTGCTGCATCTGAGTGAAATGGGGGATGGCTCACTCAAAGAGCCGCATTCTTACGTACAAAAAGGTGATCGCTTGAGCCTGCGTATCAGCCACCTGGAACCAGAGCGGCGGCGCGTCGGTTTTACGCAGCGGTGGGGTACGACTGAGGGTGAAGCGGAAGCAACAGCAACAGAAGATGAACCGGCACCGTCTAGCGATAGCGATGAAGAAACAGAGTCATCCGAGTGATGCTGTAGTTGCCTGATGTGACGAAAACAGACCAGATTTATCGAAATGCCGTACATCAGTGTACGGCATTTTTGACAATTTGCTGACAAAATTTGTGTGTTTTATTGACAAGCTGTAGTATAGAAAGTATAATTCGCACGATTTTAGGGAGGGAGGGCGTTGCTTGCCAGCTTCGGCAAGTTTGACGCTTGTGTTTATTTTGATTATCAGCATTGTAAATCCAAACTTAAGCTAACTTTACTCGGTGAACATCCTGGTTGCCGGGTTTTGTTTTGTCTACTACATACGGTAGATGTCCAATACGTTAAGTCCTTTGGGGAGCAAAGAAACACATGCACGTAGAAAGTTCGTTGGAGAATGCCATCGGGGAGTTGGACTTCGCCACGCTGCTTGAGATGTCTTTTGCTGAAGAGCAGTACGAACGTGGGGATATTATTACTGGCACAGTCCTATCTGTAGATAACCAGGGCTTGATTGTCGGTGTGGGCACGCAGCGCGATGGGTTTGTCTCCCGTCGCGATATTGAGCGACTTGGCATACAGCCAGAAGCGTTCAATGCAGGTGATGATGTTGAAGTCACAATCGTCCGTATGGAGGACGACAACGGCAATTTGATGTTATCTGTAGCACAGGCACGTCAAAATGAGGACTGGAAGCGTGCGTATGCTCTCATGGAAGCGGAAGAAACCTGGGAAGGTCAGGTCGCAGATGCTAACCGTGGTGGCTTGATCATGCTGTTTGGTAACCTCCGTGGGTTTATCCCGGCCAGCCATGTGGTTGATTTGCCCCGTGGTTTGAATGAAGAGGACCGCAAAACCTATTTACGGCGTCTGGTCAACCGGACCATCAAAGTGAAGATTATTGAGGTGGACCGGAAGCGTCGGCGGTTGGTCTTCAGCCAGCGTAATGCAGAACGGGGTCGTCGTGAGGCGCGTAAAGAGTTGCTGCTGGATAAGCTGGAAGAGGGTGAAGTGCGGACAGGCGTGGTTAGTGGCCTGCGCGACTTCGGTGCTTTTGTGGACCTGGGCGGGGCTGATGGCCTGATTCATATCTCCGAACTGGCCTGGCATCGTGTCAAACACCCAGGTGATATTCTTGAGATTGGTCAAGAAGTCGAAGTGTACATCCTGCGGTTGGATAGCGAAGGTAAGCGCATTGGCCTGAGCCTCAAACGCCTGCAACCTAACCCCTGGACGATGGTTGAGGATATGTATCATATCGGCCAGCTTGTTGAAGGTGTGGTTAGCCGTACAGCGAATTTTGGTGCTTTCGTCAGCATGGAGCCAGGCATTGAAGCCTTGTTACATGTCAGTCAAATCGCTGATCCTTCACCGGAAGATGCCAGTCATGTGATTGGCGAAGGCCAGAAATTACTCATGCGTGTGATCAGCATTGAGGCCGATAAGCAGCGTCTGGGTCTCAGCCTGAAAGAAGTTACACCAGAAGAGAAAATTAGCTGGGCCGAACAGAGCAATGATGGTGCATTACCGGAAATTATGGTTGATGCCGCTACTGAAGCGGCTCTGGAATAGCCCCTTTCCACACCACTAAAAATAGCCAGGGATAGATGCGTGTCGTTGCATCTGCCCCTGGAATATTTCACCAATTCCCCTATAATCAAAAGTCGCAGGCAATTGAAGCATCATGCTTCCTCCTGTGCATAATGTCAAAACAGGAAGGAGGTGATAAGTCAATGGCATCGGTCAAACTTAAACCCAATGAGTCTCAGGAACAACTGTTGCGCCGTTTCCGCAAAAAGGTAACCAACGCGGGTATTCTGAGCACAGTGCGTCGCAAACGCTGGCATATCTCTAAGAGCGAGTTGCGCCGGATTGAGAAGAAAAAGGCAATCCGCCGTTCACGTCGTCGTCAGCGCAAGGCACAATCGCGCTAGTGAAGTGATAAAGTTATGGCCGCTGCCCTTATGGTAGCGGCCTATTCAATTGGTAAAGTATCCTAATCAATCTAAGGAGTCGTATGGCGAAGCAAGAAGATAAAGTAGAGGTTGAAGGCACGGTGATTGAGGCGTTGCCGAATACGCAGTTCATGGTTGAACTGGACAACGGCCACCAGGTCCTTTCCTACCTTTCCGGTAAAATGCGTAAGTACTACATCCGCATCGCTCTCGGTGACCGGGTCAAGGTTGAGATGAGTATGTATGATCCGACCCGTGGCCGTATCATTTATCGTCACCGTGATGGCGGACGCTAGAGCGAACCGGCGGACGCTAAAGCAATCGGTGGACTAAAGCAACCGACTGGGTTATGTCTCGCTGATTAGCATCACATTCAGAGCCTCAATATCATCTGGCGAAAACCAGAGTGCAGAGAGCGCACTCCGGTTTCTTTGAGTCTAATCATATTGTAGTTATGTTGAGCTACGTTGGTTTCTCGCCCCAGTGTACGGCCATCGTGCCAAACATAAATGTGTGGTAATCCACATTCTGTATGCCTGCCTTACGCATCAACGTGGCGAGTTCATCGGGTGTTTTGAACGCCTGTGTTGATTCCGGTAGATACTGGTAGGCATCCGATCCCTCTTTGCCTGCAAGCAGACGGCCTAAAAACGGAATGCCGTACTTCAAATGCAGCTTGATAAACGGCTGCATAATGCTGGGCGGTGGTGGGGAGGTATCCAGAATGACAAGCCGCCCACCCGGTTTGAGGATACGCATCTGCTCACGTAGGGTTTGGTCGATGTCGATAACATTGCGCACCAGGTAGCCGGATGTGATGGCGTCAAAACTATCATCGGGGAAGGGCAAGTTCATTGCATCTGCGCCACACCACATCACCTCATCCCCCTGTTTTTGGTGCTGGCCCACGACCATCATCGGCAGGGCAAAATCCCCACCGACCACCCGTAAACTGGGTACAGCCTTCAGTGCTTCAAATGCAATATCCCCGGTGCCTGTTGCCAGGTCAAGCATTAATCCGTTTTCCGGCAACTGTGCCTTTTTGATGACGAACCGCCGCCAGCGTTGGTCTTGGCCGGCAGTCATGACCCGATTCATCAGGTTGTAGCGTTCGGCAATGCGTCCGAACATATCCTGCACGTAGTCTGATTTTTCCTGTCCTTGGAGTTGTGCGCCCATAGGTGATTGTTGTTTCCTTGTTTATACGTCCGAATTGTGAAATTAGCTTGTTGCATCTATAGCGATACGATTTTGCATATCACTACTAAATATCAGATCTGTCTGCCAGTTAACTTGCCGCAACATATCATAGAATAGGTCTTCGATGTTCCCCATGTCGGCTTGTGCTGGTGTAATCAGTAAATGATAGATGGGTTTTTTTGCCCAGAGTGCGTGCATAAGCGTGTGTACATCTTCACCTTCATTGATCTGTGTGATCAACAGGTGATCATTCCAGATGGTGTGTGGCCGGGAGAGGTCCGTATGGGTTATTCCGGTGGCGTGCATCGTTGTGTAAGGCTGTGTAGCATCAATGCCATATACCGCAGATCCATCTATCCCGCCCCGGCAAATAATCATATCAGTATGCCAGTTTACGTTGGACATCATCGCGCAGGCCACATCGCGTAGATTGTGTACGTTTATCGTCGTATCTACCGTGATGAGGGCATCCGCTTTTTCTAATTGATCTGTACCCCATAAACCATGCATCAGCGGAACAGCCCGCGTCGCATTCTTGATGCTTGCGATTGCCAACATGCCACTGCGCTGGTAATGCGTGAAATTAACGTCATGTAGATCCTGTAGAAAGGTACGCGCAATCGGCAGGAATAACCGTTCCTCGGCTTTACGCATCCAGTGCGTGCATGGCGTGGTGATGGGGATGATCGGGTTTTGTGTGCCTGTTATCGCCGTTATATGCAGTGCATAGTCTATATTTCGGTGCGTGTTGATAGATGTTGCACTCGCGTACATAGGCTGATCTGTATTGATGCTGCCTTCAATGATCAACTCAGCATCAGCAGGGATAGTCAGATTATGGGTTGTTGCCGCAGTCATAGGTACTTGCTTGCGGCGTAACCAGCCTGCCATCCACAGGGGGTCAATGTTAGTAGGCATGGGCATATATGTTGCCCATATGGTCGCTGGATCACCACCAATGATTATCGCAACCGAAATATTTCCCTGGCCTGGTTGTATGCCGCGCACGCTGATAGCTGGTGTGCCATCTGCAAGGGTACCAAGGTAGGCTGATGTGGTGTTTTGCTGTGTTGCATCCGGTAATTGGTAAATCAGTTGCCCTGTTAAACCAGCTAACGCGCCATCTGAACTGAGTTGCTTACAAAAGAGGGCCTGCGCATCCGCTGCTAGTGGGCTATAAGGCTGTCCTGTGATCGTCCGTTTACCGAATAAGCCTGCACTGCGTAGCATGCCCATGAATTCGCTGGCACGGGCCATTAATGTTGCGGGTCCGTTGCTCAAGTCAATATCCAGGATGCGCGATAACTTGTGCTCAATCTCGCTGAGCGACTCCACCCCTAAAGCCCAGGCGATTTGCTGCTCAGTGGAGAACAGGTTATGGACTATCGAGAAGGGAGCCATTGCTGCTGTTGTGTTCCAGATAACCTGTGTGGGGTCGTTTGGTTGGCCGTCACCAGCACTATAGGCGTCTATCATAGTCGATGGGTCAACATGCGCTATTAAGTTAGCTTGCTCCAAGCGGATCAGATATTCATCGAAATTACGGTACGCCATGTATCTGTGCAGTTCATCACTATCTAAACGATATGAATATTATACGCTATAAGCCTAAGTTTGTTATGAGTGGGTTTCCAGCCTCAACTATCACACTGCACGGATGCATCTACAATATGAGGGTAACTTATGCAAAGAAATGAGACATCTTCATGGCAGCACGTTTTAACCACATCGCAGAGGCATATCATCGCAGCCACAACCCGTTAATGGTCACACAGTATCATCTACTCGGTGAGATGTGTGGCTTTGAGGAAAAACAACGCATACTGGACCTGGCCTGTGGCAAAGGGGAGGGCCTGGTGCAGTGGTCGCGTGAGTTTGGCGTTGTGGGGGTTGGGGTAGATACCAGTCCCGATCATATCGCCGCTGCCCAGCAACGCGCCTACCAGCTTGACGTGGGTAACACGCTAAACTTTGTGGTTGGTGAACCAGCAGATTACCCTGAAGCACACCATGCCTTTGATTATGTCAGCTATATGGGGTCCACATGGTTGGGGGATAGCCTGCCGGAACGTCTGGATAAGCTCAAAGCGGCTCTCAAACCGCGTCATGGGTTACTTTTGTTGGGTGAAACATACTGGCAACAACGCCCTACAGAGGCGGCTTGTGATGCCCTGGGTGTTCCCCCGAATGCGTTCATCACATTGCCGGATCTGCTGCAAGTTGTACAACAACAGGGGTATGAACTGATCGAAATGCTTTTGCCGGATCTTCAACAAATTGACCGTTACGAGGCGAGCCAGTGGATGGCGGTTAATCAGTTCCTACGCGAAAACCCGGATGATCCAGAGGCCGAAGACCTGCAACGTTGGATCACCGCCAACCGCTGGACGTATCTCAGCGTTGGCCGTGATTTCCTGGGGTGGGGTGTGTTTGTCCTGCGTCCGACTGATGTATCTGCACAACCCATGGCCCCCACTCGCCAACACCCTAATCAGCCTGTAGCGGTTAATATTGATGATCACATGATCTGGGTATCCTTGGCTGATGGTCGTGTCATTGGCAATCCAGTATCTTGGTATCCAACCCTTCAGCAAGCGGACCCCACCGCATATGAGCAGATCGAATTGGATACATCACGCGTGCATTGGCCGGCTTTAGATTTGACCCTCTCGGTATCTCAGATGCTACATGGTCGCCATTAAACATCATAGTTAGTTATGCGGGCGTGTGGCTTCAATAGCTACCCAATCGCCTTGTATGCGCCGTTTGTAGGGTTCCAGGCCCGTGCTGCGTAAAGCCGCTTCGACATCATCTGCTTGATCTAATATAATGCCGCTGAACACCGCTTTGCCGCCGGGCCGCACCGTTTGCCCCAATCCCTCGCCGCACATGGTAATGATGATGCGTGCCAGGATATTGACAACCACCAGGTCAAATCGCCTGGCAGAGTGCAGTACGGTATCCAGGCTGCCAGTCTGCGCGGTGATTTTCTCGCTCACCTGATTGTATTCGGCGTTTTCCGTGCTGGCTGTCGCTGCGATAGGGTCATTATCTACCGCCAGAACCTCCACAGCACCCAGCTTGGCCGCCGCTACGGATAAGATACCACTTCCACTGCCAAGATCTAATACTCGGATGCCATGTGAGACCATATCCTCCAGGGCTTCCAGGCAGAGTTGTGTGGTGGGGTGAGTGCCGGTACCAAACGCCATGCCAGGGTCCAGTGAGAGCACGATGTCGTCCGGGGTGGTCTCAACCTCAATCCAGCGGGGCCGAATTAAGATGTTGCGCCCTAATCTCACCGGATGATAGTGTGTTTTCCAGGCTTCGGCCCAGTCGGTCTCCTGCACTTTGCGGTAGATAGGTTTCGGCATAGGGTACATCATGCTCATATGACCGAGTGCGGTTTCAAGTTGTTGCTTGGCCGCTTCGGTTCGGTCATCATCCGGGATATAGGCCCGTACCCGGAGTTGTTCCGGTGGTGGCACATCCCCTTCATCCCAGGAATCCGGCATAATCCCCATTTGCTCAATAGAGACCCCCTGATGCCCATATCGTTGTAATAACTCTGCGATGGCTTCTGCTGCTTCACCATCAGTTTGTAGGCTGATCTCGATCCAATCCATATACAGCAAGCTCCTCTATAACAGAAGAGGGCGTGCAGTATGGTGCGACGCCCTGCAAATGATGATGTTGTACTGACGTTAGCTAGTGCTAATTTTCCCCGGCGAAGAAGTCCATCACACGGCCCATAAAGCCCTTGCCGTTATTCGGCTGGGGCTGGATTTCGTTGCCCAGGCTTTCACCAAGTTGCTCGAATAGTTGCCGCTGTTCTTCGTTGATCTTCTTGGGGATTTCCACAGTGATATGCACGAGTTGGTCACCGCGCCCACTGTTGGTACCATCACTGCGCAAGCGTGGGAAGCCGCGCCCGCGTAAACGGAAGATTTTGCCGCTTTGTGTGCCGGATGGAATGGTTAATTCAACATCACCATCTACCGTTGGGATGATAATTTTATCGCCGAGAGTGGCCTGTACCACATTAATCGGAATATCAAGCAGAATGTCGTTTTCACGGCGGGTGAAATACTCGTGGTCTTCCACATTGACGACCACGTAGAGATTGCCGTGAGGTGCGCCGTTCTCACCGGCATCGCCCTCGCCGCGCACCTGAATTTGTAGTCCTTCACGCACACCAGCCGGTATCTTGACATTCAAATTGGCCCGTTGCCGGCGGCGTCCGGTGCCATCACAGGTTTTGCAGCGATTTTCAATAATGGTACCCTTACCACCGCACCGTGGGCACGGCGTGACGCGCACCATTGAACCCAGGAAGGTCTGTTGTACATCACGGACTTCACCAGTCCCGCTGCACATGGGGCAAGTCGTGGGGTCTGTGCCCGGTTCTGCGCCGATGCCGTCGCAGGTTTCACACATTTCCAGGCGATCAAATGTAATTTCACGGTCCGTGCCGAAGACAGCCTCTTCAAAGCTGATGCTAACGCTCACACGGCGGTCCGCACCGGGTTTAGGGCCACGCCGACGGCTGCTGCCACGTGAGCCACCAAAGTTATTGAAAAATTCTTCGAAGATTTCTTCAAACCCGGCGAAACCCGCCCCACCCGCCCCGTTGAAGCCGCCTGCACCACTGACTCCGGCATGGCCGAAGCGGTCATATTGGGCGCGTTTCTGCTCATCGGAGAGGACTTCATAAGCCTCGTTGATCTCTTTAAATTTGGTTTCGGCATCTGGCTCATCGCTTACATCCGGGTGATATTTGCGTGCCAGTTGCCGGAAAGACTGTTTGATCTCGTTTTTATCAGCGTTTTTAGGGACGCCTAGAACCTCGTAGTAATCTCTTGCCATTGTATTCGCCTAGGAAACTCATCTGTGCCGAACCGGGTGTTGTAGTGGCGTATTCTATAGCGCATACGCAAAAAGTAGGGACGTATGACGTGACTGGTCTACACCCCTACTTTTATATCATACTATCATCTAGGACAGGCTATGCGTCCGTAAATTCTGCGTCAATTACGTCTTCGTCATCGGGTTGGCTGCTACCGTTTTTGCCATCGTTCGCGCCTGAAGCATTATTCGCGCCATCAGGTGCGGCTGCGCCGGGTTGCTCGTACATCTGCGCACCCAGGGACTGAATGTGCTGGCTAAGGGCCTCTACAGCCTGCTTGACTGGCTCAACATTGTTGTCTTCGGCCATCTTCGCCTGGGCTGCACGAACTGCCTCAATGTGTTCAGCCGTTTGCTTTTTCGCATCTTCCGGTAGCCGTTCATCGAAGTCGCGCAGCATCTTCTCTGCGGAGAAAATCGCGCTATCGGCCTGGTTACTGACCTCGGCCACTTCACGCCGCATTGCATCTTCGCTGGCATGGGCTTCGGCATCCTGCATCATCTTCTCGATTTCGTCCTCAGAGAGGCCGCTACCGGCGGTGATGGTAATCTTCTGCTCACGCCCACTGGCTTTGTCCATCGCGCTGACGTTCAAGATACCATTGGCATCAATGTCAAAGGTGACTTCCACTTGCGGTACACCACGCGGTGCCGGTGGGATGCCATCCAGCACAAACTTACCGAGTGATTTGTTATCTGCGGCCATTGGGCGTTCACCCTGGACGACATGGATTTCTACCTGGGTCTGGTTATCCGCAGCCGTGGAGTAAACCTGACTTTTCTTGGTGGGGATGGTGGTATTGCGTTCAATCATCGGGGTCGCGACACCACCCAGGGTCTCTACGCTGAGGCTCAGCGGGGTCACATCCAGTAGTAGGATGTCCTTCACATCACCGGAAAGCACACCCGCCTGGATAGCCGCACCCATCGCCACGACCTCATCCGGGTTGACGCCCTTTTTGGGTGCTTTGCCGAAGAAGGCTTCAACCGCTTCCTGGATAGCTGGCATACGGGTCATACCACCCACCAGGATGATTGCATCGACTTCGCCCTTATCCATACCCGCATCTTTGAGTGCGGACTTGCATGGTTCAATAGAGGCTTTAATCAGGTCATCGACCAGGCTTTCCAGCTTGGCACGGGTCAAAGTTATGTTCAGGTGCTTGGGGCCGCTGGCATCTGCGGTGATGAACGGCAACTGAATATCTGTGCTGACCGTGCTGGAGAGTTCAATTTTGGCTTTTTCAGCAGCTTCTTTCAGGCGTTGCAGGGCCTGCTTATCATTGCGCAGGTTGATGCCGTTTTCTTTCTTGAACTCATCAGCCATCCACTTGATGATACGCTCATCGAAGTTATCACCACCCAGGTAGGTGTCACCATTGGTGCTGCGCACTTCAAACACACCATCACCGACCTCCAAAATGGATACGTCGAAGGTACCACCACCCAGGTCATAGACGGCGATGGTCTCATTTTTGTCATCACCGATGCCGTAGGCAAGGCTGGCTGCGGTTGGCTCATTGATGATACGCAGGACTTCCAACCCGGCGATACGCCCGGCGTCTTTGGTGGCGTTGCGCTGTGTATCATTGAAGTAGGCCGGAACCGTGATGACGGCTTTATCAACCTCTTCACCCAGGTAAGCTTCGGCATCCGCTTTGATCTTCTGCAAAATCATTGCGGAGATTTCCGGCGGGCTATGGTCCTTGTCACCCATCTTCACACGGACATCACCGTTAGGGGCAGCACTTACGGTGTAAGGCACAACCTCGACGGCTTCCTGGACCTGCTTATCCTTAAATTTACGGCCCATAAACCGCTTGATCGAGAAGATGGTGTTTTCTGAGTTAACGACAGCCTGGTTACGGGCTACTTTGCCCACAAGACGGTCCCCATCTTTGTTGATTGCCACCACGGATGGGATCAGGCGGCCACCCTCAGATGATGGAATGATTGTGGCCTCACCACCTTCCATTGCTGCAATGACGGAGTTTGTTGTTCCCAGGTCAATGCCTATCGTTCTGCCCATGATAATTTGTCTCCTATTGGTTTGTTTGCTTGGTTAGGTACTGGTGATATGGTATCGGTCAGTTGGCGACCCGTACCAATGCCGGGCGTAGTAACGTTTTCCCACTGATGTAGCCTTTTTGCAGTGTTTGGATGACGTGATCACTCTCGTAGTCGTCACTGTCATCTTTGCTGATGGCCTGGTGATGGTTGGGATCAAACGGTTCCCCGACTGGATCAATAACCTCTACAGAATACGCATCCAGCAGCTTTTGGAACTTGCCCTGGATCAAACTAACACCGTTCAACCACGGGTTGCTAGCTAATTCCTCTGGTACGTTGTCCATGGCACGCTCGAAATCATCAATAATCGGCAACAATTGCTCGATGATTTCCAGCGAACTTCGTTCTTTAAGGTCACGCTGTTCGCGTTCAATGCGCCGCTTGAAGTTCTGAAATTCTGCACGTTCACGCTGCCAGCCAGCGAGATTCTTCTCGACTTCTGCTCTCAGCTTCTTCAACTCCGATTGTCCTTCCTCGTTTGGTTGATCATCATCTGTAATGGGTTCGGTAGCGTCTGCTTCATCAACCGCCTGGGCTGGAGTTGACCCATTCTGGCTAGCATCATTGGGTAAGGTGTCTTCGTCAGTATAGTCAGTCTCATCAGGTGTAGATTGGACCTCTACGAAATCTTCCGGGGCCATTTCCGCATCCGGTGTTTCTGACGTGGTTGGGTTGTTGTTATCGTTCATGAATAGATTTTTCCTCCGCCGATTATGCGTAGGTTTTTGTTCGCATCATCGGCTTATGAGTATAACGTTATGATCATAGAATCACGTTAGCAAACACGCGCATTCTATAAAAGTTATGTTAGCTGACAATGAGATTAAGATGGCGGGCTGTCATCCGTATTTGTGGATGCATCCCCTAGTTGGTAGAGGTCTTCTAGCATGCCGGACATGACACTGGATACATAGCGCACACTACTGATTGCCCGGCCATAATTGATGTGCGTGGGTCCAAGTACACCAATAGCACCGCTCATTTTGCCGGGGATGCCGTAGCTGCTGAACACAAAGCTCAGCCGATTTAACTCCTCATAGTGGCCGTCCCCGGCGACGATAACACGGATGTCATCATTGACTGCCTCTGATCCAAGTTCACCTAGCAGAATATCCAGAAAGGCACGTTCTTCGAAGACGCGCACGGCTTGCAATGCCCCTTCATCATCCTGAAAAGTGCTGATGATCTCACTTAACCCATCCTGGTAGATCGTTTGTGCAGGTTGCGTGTCCGCTCTTTCCATTAATTCTGCGATTAGCTCTACGATTTCACGTTCTAGTAGGGGTAGTTGAACCCCTTTTAAGCGGATCTGATTGGCATATAAATCCAGCAATAAGGTGTTGATATGGGCAGCGACATCTGCGAGGCGCGATTGTGGAATGGGTTCTGCCAGGTTCAGCATACGCTGATGGACCATGCCGCCATGTAATACCAGCACCATCAGCACCAACCGCCCCTGGATAGAGACCAGTTCCACATGTTTGAACCGGGCACTTTCTACCGTTGGCGATGTGACCAATGACGCGCTGCGGGCGGTACGGGCCAGCATGGTTGCTGCAAAACGCATCCACTGTTCAACTGATGTGGGTAAGGCGCGGAAGCGTTCGGCAATATGTGTTTCCTCTGATTTACTGAGTGCGCTATGATCGAGCAGGCGGCTGACAAAGTACCGGTAGCCATTTTCGCTAGGGATACGCCCGGCTGAGGTATGGGGGGCGCGGATGTAGCCGAGTTCTTCTAACACGGACATTTCATTGCGGATGGTTGCCGAACTCACACCAAGGGTATACGCTTCTGCTAAATGCTTGGAACTGACCGGTTCCGGTTTTTCCGTGTAGGCGCGTACAATGAGTCCAAGAATAGTTTCTTGACGTTTGGTAAGTTCTGGCAAGTGGTCTGCGTCTATATTCATAGTAGCCGTTAAAATTTAGCGGGCGAATTCTGATATATTATAATGCCCAAGCTAACGCTTCAATACAAGCAAAAATATCTGAGGAGTAAAAATCAACATGAGTGAAGCAACGCTCGAAGTAACTGAACAAAACTTCCAGGATCAGGTTCTGGGTGCTGATAAGCCGGTATTGGTGGATTTCTGGGCAGAGTGGTGTGGTCCGTGTAAGATGATCGCCCCGATTGTCGATGATATTGCCAGTGAATACAGCGAAAAGGTAACGGTTGGCAAGCTGGATGCCGATGCTCATCCTAGCATCCTTCAGCAATATGGCATTATGGGCATCCCCACATTGATCCTATTCAAAGGCGGGGAGCCGGTTGTGCGTATCACCGGTTACCACCCGAAGGATAAGATCGTCAGCCGCTTGCAGGATCATCTGTAGATCGCTCGTTCGCACCATTTGCAAATCAAAACGCCCTCATCAACGAGGGCGTTTCTTTTTTTATCGTGCTTTGTCACTAATCGGATGCGCCCTCTGGCTCCGGTGTTGTGGTCTCGGCTTCCTCTGCTGGGGCCAGTGGGATCACAAACTTGAACGTTGACCCCACTCCGATTTCACTTTCCACCCAAACCTCACCCTGATGCCCTTCGATGATACGTTGTGTAATCATCATACCCAGGCCAGTGCCTTTTTGCTGCTGGGCCAGTTCGTTATCACTGCGGAAGTAATCTTCTTTGAAGATTTTTTGAAGATCCTCTTCACTCATGCCGATGCCATTATCTGAAATGCCGATGAGCATCATCGGGCCGATGTTGCGTCCGGTATGTCGGCTGACGTAGCGTTCATGCACGGTCGCACTGATGGTAATGGTTGACTCCGGTGGGCTGTATTTATGCGCGTTGCTGATGAAGTTGGTCATCACCTGAATCAAGCGTTTGGGGTCCGCGAGGATAAGCGGGGCATCCTCTGGCACTGCGTTGACCAGCATCTGCTCTTTTTCCTCGATTTGCTTTTGATAAGGCATCAAGGTGTCGATGACAATGTTATGCAGATTGATGGGTTCCGGGTGGATCTTGAGCTGGTTCGCATCACTAGCAGCAACGTCTTTTAAGTCGTCAATAATGCTCTGCATGCGGTCCGCATTGGTCTGGATGATACCAGCAAAATCTTTGATCTGGTCAGCGTCCATCGCGCTAGCCATTGGGCTGCGCAGGGTAGCTGCATAGCCCATCACCGATGTCAGTGGGTTTTTCAACTCATGGGCGGCAAACGCCACAAATTCTGACTTGGTTTCCGCAGCGCGGGTTAGCTCAGAGTACAGTTGAGCGTTCGCAATCGCGATAGACGCATGCTCCGCAAGACGCTGTACCCAGTCCAGGTCGAGCAAGTTCAGGCGCGGCTCGTTGTCGGTCTCCAGGATCAAAATCGCGTTGATCTCATCACCCGAAAGCATGGGCACGGTGATCTGACTGAGGCTACCACGCAGGCTTGGGATGTGGTCGGGGTCAATGCTGACATCTGGCTGCACTTCCGGGCGGCGTGTACGCATCACACGGGAGGCGATACCTTTATCAATGGGAACGAGGCGTCCATCTTCGGTGCCTTCCGGCATGTCGTCTTCACCATAACCGGATTTAGCAACGATCAGTAACCGGGTCTTGTTATTGACTACGACACCGAGCATGCCAGCGCGGGCATTACTATTACGAATGGCCCAATCAACGGTGATACTGGCTACATTTTCGATTTCCAGTGCCTGGTTCAACTGGCGGTCAATGCGCTCAAGGTCTTCCAACTCACGGACGCGCTGCTCTAGCTGAGCACCAGTTTGCTGACGTAGACGCGCATTTTGATAGGCGATAGCGGCCTGGCTAGCAAAAGCTGTCAGTAATTCTGTATCCTCATCAACGTAAATAGATCCATCACGTTTGTTGATTACCTCTAGGACGCCAACAACACGCGCATTGGCGATGAGTGGCACAGCCAGGATGGAGTCTGTATTGAACTCGCCAGTGGTAATCTCGCCTTCCCAGCGTTCATCAGCGGAGGCATCATTTGAGATCAGCGGTTTACCTGAATCGGCAACCTGACCAACCAAACCGTGTCCTTTGGGTAGAACCGTCCCGATAAGCTTATCACCTACGCCGCCGATAGACGCCCGGAATTCAAGGCTTTCACTGCCGTCCTCCACCGTGATGAGCAGCGAACCGGCTTCTGCATTCAGAATTTCTACTGCCGACTTTGTAATGAGTTCAAGCAGCTTTTCAATGTCACCTTCCGTGGCGACTAGCTCACGACTAATGTCATTCAGCGCACTAAGCTGGCGGGCGCGGCTGTTGGCCTCTGTAAAGAGGTTGGCTTTTTCGATTGAGGTCGCCGCGAGTGAGCCAATGTTGTTGAAGATACGTAGTTGATCTTGCGTGTATTTTTTGGCCGGGTCGTTTTCGCTGACGGCAATAACACCCAATGTGCTAGGGCCAGAGATCAGAGGTACGCTCATCCACGCTTTGGTATCTTCGTCTTCATAGCCGAAGCGATAATGTTTCTGGCGCATCGTTTTGCCATAATCATCCAACTGCATCGGCTGGGCTTTGATGATGACCTCACTGAACAGATCATTGCCTACAGGCCATTTTCTGCCCTCATATTTAGGTTCGCGCACGTCATTTTCCAGGAAGAACGCGAAATACAGTTGATTGGTCGCTTGTTCGATCAACACAATATAGAAATAGGGAGATTGGATCAGGCGTAAGGTTTGCACGCTGATGAGTTCTAGCAGGTCATTGATTTCAATCGTGAAGTTGACGGCCTGACCGACAGAACTCAGTACGTTTAATTCATTGACGCGCCGCTCTAGCGAGGTGATGACGATGGCACGTTCAACAGCCACACCTAGCTGGCTGATCAGGTTGTTAATGAAGCGTAATTCTTCAAATGTATAGTGATTCTTGCCGGATTTGGGCGGCGAAATGCAGATGAAGCCGTTCAGAGCATCGCGCCCTGGCAAACCCGCGAGGATCATCACATGGAGGATCTGCAAACGCTGCCGATCAATGTGTAATTCTTGCGGCCAGGGTGTACCGGGTTGTAAGTAGACCATTGTATCGCTGTTGCGCAGCAGTTGGATGATCCCACTTTCCGTATCGAAGAAAATATCCGTTTCGGGGGCTGCGTTGCCATAAGCGATGTAATCCCCGGAGGAGCGATCTTGCAAAAAGATCAGGTTCTTGCTTGGTTTGATCGTATCCTGCAAGACCCGCCGGAACAAATTGACCATTTCGTCAATGTCGGTCATGGTGGTCAACTCTTGCCCGAACTCTTCCAGCTTAGCTTGGAAGTCCTGCCGCTGTTTGTAGTAGATCGTATCAATTAACGTCTGTAAGCGGGTACGCACAGGCACGAATAATACCGCCACCACGAAGATCGTAATCACCAACAGCAGTGGATTGTCAATGTCGATTGCATCGGTGGCGAACATGCTGCCACCCAGCACCAACAGGAAATAGCCGAAGATCAAAGCCAATAGCATGACGCTATAGGTTAAACCCTGGCTGACCAAGCGGTCACTATCATAGCGGTAGGATTGGGTCAGCGCGAAAAACACGCTAAAGGCCGCCACGATCATAAAGGGCGTGGTCAGTTCTATGGTGAAGTTATTTAAGGCAGCTTCGGTAGTCACAGCGCGAAGTGTCAAACTGATGAGCCACACAGCGGCTGGTACCATCGCCAGAGCTAAACCGATAATCACTGTATTGGCTTGTTGCCGGGCACGGATGCCTACTGCCATTGGTCGATGATAAAAGATCATCAGTGCGCTGAGTATAGCCAGGCTGATGATAATCAGTATGCCGGAAAGCTGTGCAGCTTGGCTGGCATTGGCTGGCGTCTCGTTGAGATATAAACTGACCAATCCAACGCTTGCCAGAATACCACCAATTGCCGGGAGGAGTAGTAACCCGGGGCGGCGGGCAACAGGCGGTATTGGGTTCGGGAATGCTATGCCTAGTGCAATTAATGCACCACTGAGAATGCCTCCACTGGTTAACCAGATTGGGGAAATCAAATGGGTGCTTCCCGCATCGAAGATCGTCATCATGTAAATGGCAATCATGCTGATGGCGGCGGTGCCGATGAGGGTCGTTTTGTTTTCCGGCCATGCCCGGATTAATGCGACGACGATGATCAGTGTGATCATGCCGGAGACAACCGGCGTAAGGAACAGGGCCAATAAATCTACGGCAGGTATGTCAATCAATGTGAATGTTGTGGTACAGGTGCCTGCTTCGCAGATGGTGCCATCGGCCATTGTTGTGGCTGCATTACCGCTGGGTCGCTCAAAGATAACCGTAATTTCCTGGCCGGTAGCCAGGTCCGGTAGGATGTTGTTATAGGCATCTTCAGCGGTGTATGTCTCTTCACCAACTGTGATATTTGTAAGGAGATCACCGGGGCGCAGGCCAGCTTCACGGCCCGGCCAGGCCGTTTGACCATTCGGTGTGCCAGCGTTAACTGTCATCGTGTGATCAACCAATACACCCATAAAGGGTTGGTTGACCCAGGTCAAACCCAGGTAAATCACAAGTACAGTTGTCATAGTAGCTACAGCAGCAAGTGCGACACTCATGCCATAATAAATGCCACGGTTCGACGCTGTAGAAAGTTGGTGGGTGGTGATATCGGTTGCGGGCGCAGCAAACATGCGCAATTACCCCACTTTACAACATAGTTTTCTCACCATTATTCTAGCACAAGCTAGAGGGAGACACTATCAACGTATATTATGGTTTGGTTTATTTTGTGTTTCTTGGTTTATACTTCTGGTATGATTTCCCTCTCATAGTTTAAACTGTTTCAGTCCAAAGAAGTGTAAATATCGTGAAAAAGATGACTAAAGTACGGATTTTAATTGCAAAACCAGGGTTAGACGGTCATGATCGGGGCGCGAAAGTGATTGCCCGTGCCTTGCGTGATGCCGGTTTTGAGGTGATTTATACAGGCTTGCGCCAAACGCCGGAGATGATCGCCGAAGCTGCTTTACAAGAGGATGTGGACGTTGTCGGCCTTAGTATCCTCAGTGGGGCACACATGGCTCTTGTACCACGCATCCGTGAGGCGATGAATGAAAATGAGTTAGCCGATGTGCCCATTATCATCGGGGGTATTATACCTGATGATGATAAAGTGAAATTGGAAGCGTATGGTGTACGTGGCGTCTATGGACCCGGCACCAGCATTGACGAGATTGTGACCAGCATCAACGGGATTGTTGGTACCACAGATGAATTGGGTGCTTAATGGATACGTTAGCCAAACGATTGCTTGATGGCAGTCGCCGTGCGCTTGCCAGGGCACTCACACTTATAGAGA
>JGI12109J20283_10418544_pt1 | contig 30296 bp, 14 predicted proteins | sample ElkSlonscriptome_12_FD_20283 | JGI IMG/M metagenome (IMG submission 20283)
CACGTATCATGTACCGTTTGTCCTCAATGGAATTACACGCTTCACCCACGTGAACATTGAGCAGAGTTGTTAGGGGGTGGGGGAAGTTATTCTTTTATGAACCCTAAGTTCGGCAACACCCGCATTGTTGGCTTGCGTAGACCAATCAGCGCCCAGGGATGGTGCTTCGAAGCCATCACTAAAGGGAACACTCGCCGCCTGCGGTGCAATCGTACCATCCACCCCAACCTCATCAACCGGGGCTGCCGCAACCGGGGTAGCCGGCTGCGCAACTGGCAGCATGCCACTCAGCAGGACCAGCAGGACCAGCAGAACCATCCGACGGTGCTTTTGCATAGCGTTTTTTCTTTCGCTTGCTTGCATAACCTGAACCTCACATAATCAAGAAAGGGGTGGGGATTATCACATCATCACCCCCACAACACCACCGAACTCACCGGAAACAGGCAAAATCATCCGGAACACCCAGTTGCGCCCAGTAGCCCGGCGGGGCAATCGGCATCCCCGGTTGGAAGTGAATCACCGTCCAGTTTCCGTCCACACGCTGGAGGACGGCCCCGACCGGGTCGGCCGCACCAGCCTCGGGCGCAACCGTGGCCGCTGCAAAATCGCCGTCAACGCAGATGTCCGTAACCTCGTAGTTAAAATTGAGATTGCCGACGTGCGCCCGCGTTGCCGCGATAATCGCCTCGGTGTCGTTGTCCGACGCGGCGGCGGGTGGCTCCCCCACGCCAGGCGCATCCCCCGCGCTGAGCAGCGGCCCAAAGATATAGCCGCCGACACTCGGACACTCCGCCCACCTGTCGGAATACTGCCCGCCGAAGAGCAGCGACTCGCCTGCCACAAAGCCGGTGCAGACCACCGCGCTCCCGGCGGTCAGCCGGGTGATCTCACTGCTGTCGGTGGTAGGTTGTTCGCGCACGGCCACAAAGCCGTCGCTGGTGGGGATGGTGCGGAAGGTCAGCGCGGAGGTCTCGTCGGGAGCGCTGGTCTCCGCTGCCGGTGTGGCGGTGGCGGTGGCGGTGGCGGTTGGGACCACCGTCGGCGTGCCGGTTGGCGGTGGGGTGGTGGCGGTTGGGACCACCGTCGGTGTGTCGGTCGGCGGTAGCGCGGTGGCGGTGGCGGCGGGTGTGGCCGTGCCGGCTGGGGTCGGCGTCGGCCTGGTCGCCACGGTGGGACCGCTGCAACTGGTCAGCATGATCATCAGGATAAGCAGGCTGCCCAGCGAGGAGCAAGCGCGATACGGTATCATGTTACCTCCACGTTCTTTATAATCAGCGTGCATCTAACCGTTATGTGAGGGACCATGCATACGACGACTTCAGGCGCACACGCTCACACCCGTGGATCATCTCCTACAGAAATGCTTCCGGCGGCCGTAGTGTGCGATGTACAGGGCAAGAATGTTGGTGGAAATGCGGTGGAGAGCTATCCGATTGTGTTTATAAATGCTTATGAAGATCTGAGTAGACAGTCCGCAGATATATCGATCGTATATGTATTCAATACTTACCGCGTAGTTAGGACATCATATGTAATGATAAACAGATAGATATTCTATGCCATGCTTACTACGATTACTATTGTAAATTAAGATACTTCTAAATGTCAATAAGGTATGCTATTTATTTTGATTACAGATGATTCATTTTTGAGAAATCAGGTTGCTTTTAACCATTTATTTACACTCTTCGTCTGCCCGGTCAGTGCAGTGATCCGCTCCTCAGGCGAAAATTGCTACGCTTTTCTTTGCCACGGACAAAGGACCAGAGATAAATGACGGAGGTCGGCATGCCCAGAAGCTGCATGCCCTATAGAGCGGTCGGGTTAGAGCGCCGTATTGTCCACATGACCGTTGCCCCCCAGGACAAACGAATGGATATGCCTGCCAGTGATTTCGGTGGCGCATGGAAGGAGGTGCTGGAGCGCTTCTTTGAGCCGTTTATCGCCTTCTTCTTGCCGCAGGTGCATGCCGGCATTGACTGGACGCAGCCGGTGGTGTTTCAGGACACTGCCTTGCAGCAGGTGGCCCCGGACGAGCCGCTGTCCACTGACTACACGCAACTGGTCAGATATGGCGGCGTGAGTGTGGTGGTCCTCTCCGGCTATACCGGCAATTTCCAGGCGACGATCTAGAGCCTGATCGCCGAGGGGATTTTTAGCGCGCAGGTTGCCGACACGCTTAAGCTGCCGGCGCTGTTTCTGCTGGAAGAGTTGCACAACTTTGCCCCCGGGCGGGCCAACACGCTGGCGGAGCAGCGCTCAATCATAACCACCAAACAGATTGCGCAGGAGGGCCGCAAGGGGCGCTGGCTGATGGACGTCCCGTGGAGCGCATTCCAGTGGGTGGCACGGTCGGCAAGCGTCGCATCCGGACGTGCTGCGACATGCGCACGGATGGCGTCGTCGTGGGCAGATGTGATGGTGCGTACGGGACCGCCCCGCGCCTGCTTGGGTGCGACCGTTCCCGTCGCCTGCCGTGCCACCAACCAGCGTTTGATGCTGCCCAGACTGACCTGAAAGATGCGCACCGCATCGGATCGAGCCATGCCACCGTCGAGAGCGGCCAGCACGCGTTCGCGTAAATCGAGAGAATAGGGTTTCATAAAGAATTCAGTATACCAGAGATCAATGGTTTTGCCCACTGCTATAGCTGCAGTGCATGCGGTGTTCTTTTGCAGTGACGCTGTAACACAAGCATTCCACCCCACGGTGAACAGCTATGTTGACGGCAGCAGCACCCGCACGGCGATACCGGGAATACCTTTGAAGTCGGAGTCGTTAGTCGTCAGAACTTGGATGCGCTCACGCTGCATGACGGCGACAATCAAGGAGTCATTCATGAACAGGCCATGCTGTTCGCGGTAGGCGCGACTGGCGTGCAAATCCCGGGTTGAAGCCGAACCGCTCGCTCACTGAGACGCCGATACACTGCTTCTGAGACCTGAATGGTATGTATCGGCATCGCATGCACCTTTATCTATGCGCATAACTCCGTAGTTGGTATTGTAGCACACACATGTACATTTGTTCGTGCAACCCTAACCCTACTCCACATCAATGCAGCTATATGCAGACACATATTTTAGAACAAATCATTTATATTTCTTTCCCGTATTTAAACCGCCATTTTTTTCCGATTTACAAAGATGCTCTCTAATTATACCTACCGAAAGTCTCTCACATTTCGGGAGCAGATCCAGACACGGAGCGCATGCACATCGCTCCTGCACCTATGCTTATTCATAGATCAACTCCACCTCACAGGGATTACTTCCCTGACCGAGCATGTGGCGTGCAATGATGTAAAAATCACGACTCGGTGGCGTATCACACACCGATACACTCTTTGGCATCTGCCGAATATATTCGTTCACTGTCAGACGCTCCCTTCCCACAGTGAGCGTGTTGTAGCGATTGGCAAAGCGTCGGGCCGCTGCAACGCGACCACGGTTGATCAATACCTCAACAATCAGTGACAGTGGCGTGAGCCAGGTTGGTGTTATCCATGTGCGTAATTGTAATGCCGCAACACTAAACATATCGGCTCCGTCCGGGTCACAAAAGGCTTGAAAGCGTTGTTCCAGACCATGGAAGTGCTGAATTGTTACATTGGCACCGACCACATATCTGGTTTTGTCTAGAAAGTCCTGGATTTGCGCCACCATGCTGGTTGCCAGGTGCCAACGGGCGTTCAACAGGACAGGCTGCTTCACCTGGGACAACAGATGTATATTGCCACCAGCCAGCAACAGATCAAGGAGCAAGTCCGGGCCTCCAGGTGCCGTCGAACTCTGTTGCGGCGCGACTAAAAACCTGTCTATTGCAGTGCTATCGCCACCAAGCGCCTGCTGCCAGGTCGTCACGGCTTTTGCTACTGTGTCATCGTCGGGGAAAAGCGCCCGAGCATGTCTGATAAGCTGTTCTTGCGACGCAGTAAAATCCTTCTGACGAGATACAAGCTGCCTGCTCTGGCGCAGCAGAACATACCGTTGTTCCACTGGCTCATTTACCAACACTGGCGCAAACCATGTTAGCCATGCATCAAATGTCTGCCAGGTTGCAAGCACCTCTTTTCTATTCATACGTTGATGAATGTTGGCAAGCAGCGGCAGGTGGTCTAACTGAATCTGTTGACGGAAATCATAGGTTAGCCACTGCGTCTGTGCTGCGCGCAAGGTATGTTCAAGATACCGTTCGAGGAGATACGGCGTACGCGGGAGACATTGTTGGCAGATCGTGTGTAGATCTGAGACAGATGCTAAATCTGTGAACAACGATTGGATAACAGACCAGATGCGCTTCTGTGCATTGTCATCTATTGGGGGAGCATGTTCAAGCAGGCGACTGACGAGATCAAAGCAGCGCGTAGTATCGTCACGGCGTATCTCACTGGCAAACACCGTGAAAACGTTTGGGAGTATTGTCTCGTCTTTCATGCGTGATGAGGAAATGATCTGTTCGTACAATTCAGCAAGTACCTGTCTGTTCCAATTGCGCAGGTGCTCAATATCTTCACTGAGTTCTGCCTGGTGTTCAGGCAAAGCAAGCATGTGCTGAATATATGCCTGCATCTTTTCCTTGTTTTCAAAGGCAAGGTTTGTCAGCGCATTCTGCCAGAGGCGTGTTTGCCCCTTTTTACAACACAGGGTCCGACAAGCTATCAACGCATCGACTGGATACACCTTCAACAGATCAGCAAGTAGTGCGTGTTTTCTCGAGTCGGAAAGAACATAGGTACACAGATAGGTGCTCAGCGTGGGAAAGCAGGTCTGGATATGTGCTTTATCAGGCAATGCCTCCAGGCATTGCATACCCACGCGAAACAACATATTGCGCTCTGCGTCTGGTGCGGTTGTCACTTCTGGCCCGAAGCGACAAAGCCAGCGCTCCAAATCCTGCGCGTTCCATTGTTGAGAATCAGCCTTTTTTCGCTGGCTTGCATAGAGAGTGTAAACGATATGGGGCTGCTGAATACGCAGCGTTTTCAGCACACCGTCTGCAAATGTCTGTCCTTCGGGTGGCAGGTCACAAAGTTGGATATAGGCATCGATACTCGCCGCATCATGAGAAAGTGCCGGCTGCACAATCGGCCACACCTCCTGAAGGAACACTCCATCAAAGCGAACTTGACGGAGCAGCGTGATGATCCACGCACATTTCGTGGGGTTGCGATCCGGATCATTTGAGCGATGCGCCATTGTGTGGTGCAGAATCTGACGCAATGTTTCTCCGGGCTGCAACAGGTGCGGCGGTACATGCTCTAGCCAGCTTTCCAGGAACCGCCAGAGGTGTGATATGTCTATATCGGCGCTGGTATCCCAGTTCAGAATGTTTACTACCTCTTCAGGCGTGGCAGGACAGACAGCCTGCCAGACGGCCCTGGCGGCTAACCGCAATATCGGATGTGTGAAGAGGTCTGCCACGAGCGGCTCCAGGTGTTCCTGGACTGTCTCGCATCGCTGCTCGATGGGCACCAGACCGATTACCTGCTGCACCCACCTGAGGCGTTTTTCTGGCGATTGCTGCATGATTTCTGGCGTAAACCAGGCCAACCACCTGCATACCTCCACCCAGGATTGCAGCGTAATGTGCGGTTCAAGCTGCTGGTAACGTGCTGCCATCTGTGCAGCATCCTGCTGCCGCACCTGTGCAAGAAACGGCAGGACATAGTTCTCAGCACGAGACAATGTCCAGCACTGCTGCATGTAATCGACCAGTACTGCAGCGTGCATGCTACAGGCTGCTTGCCAGGTCGTATGTATCTCGTCCGCACAGGCAGGTTCGGCGCAGAGTGTTTCCGGGCGCAGCAGGCGCAGGGCAGCAACCCGCCCTTTCCCCTCTGGCAGCAGTGGCAGCGCCTGCCGCCAGAGGTTCATCCGTTCTGCAGGGGCATCTGCCGCTATCTCCGAGGGGAACTGGTGTATCCAGTGCTCGATAGTACTCCAGCTTGTAGGATTGAACCGTGCTTTGAATGCCTGGTAGATCGCCTGGAGCGTCTCATGATCTTCTTCTCGAAGTTTCTTGAAAAACTGTGCAAGATACTTTTTTTCGCTGCGGAGCGTCATGAACGCATAGCTGACAGCAGCAGACGGCACACCAATGCATGCCGCTTGCCACAGCGCATGCGCCTGTGCCGCATGGTCTGGTTCCGCGAACAGTCGTTGAGCAAGGTTTTCCAGCGTGGCAACCGCCTGTAGCCGCTCCGTGTCTCGCGGCAACATGGGGACGCCCTGCTCAAGTCGCGAGAGTTGCACATCGGCGCGATCCTCTGCCATATCAGCGCCAAACTGAGCGATATACCAGGCCATATCGTCCCAATCGCGGGGTATGAATGACTCGCGGAGTGCCTGGTAGGTTGCGCCATGGGTATCCGGGTCGGTTGCAAGCGACGCAAGTAACACCTGCCTATCGGGGTGCTCCAGCGTATGGCTGACAATATGTGCTATGTCCTGCGGTGCAAAACGCCATCCCCCATCAAGCGCAGCACGGGTATAGTGAACCACGCTGTCGGGGTGGTCGATATGGGGCAGGATATGGGCAGCGAGCGCCGGACATGCGGCAAGGACACCAGACGGCATACATGCAGCCAGCACGGCCAGGTCTTGCAACTCCCAGGCTTGCCAGCGTGCCGAATGGTTGACCATGTAGTCGGCCACCAGGGGCGCACGCTCATTTTGCTCATGCTGAAGCCAGCTTATGAACAGCGCGGGCACCAGGTTCGGGCGCTTCCCATCAACAAGCATCCTGTGCTCTTCATCAACCTGAGACCACTGCCATGTGGTATTCACCTGCTGATAGAATTGTGTTGCTGTTTCTGTATCAGGGCTAGAACGCGCAGCGTGGATGCGGTGATAGGCAAGCTGTGTGTCATCGGGTGCTGTCGTGCTATATAGGTTGGCGAGTGCGGTATGGGCATCGAACAGGCGGGCACGGTCAACACGGGGTTGCTGGCGCAGCAGGCGCAGTATCTGCTCCCAGGCTGATATCTCGTCTGCGGGTCGTTCACGACGTTGCGCCAGCTTGATACACAGGCGGTGAAAGTCCAGCGTGTCAGCCAGATAAGACTGTGCTTCGGCCACCAGTGCAGCAACCTGCTCCAGTTCCGAGTCGGCTGTTGCAGTGACCAGCGTTTGCAGCATTGCTACAGCATCGGTAGGCTGCACTTCGGTGATGCCGTGCAGCATCGCCTGAATACGAAGCGCAAGGGCTGCGCGATGGTGGGGCGTATCCTGGAGCAGGCGGCCCGTCCAACCTTGTAGATAGGCCACGAGTGAAACACCTCGCGCCTGTTCGCGTTGCACAGCGTCCAGCAAGTCTTGTATCAAGACTGCTGCAGGCAGTGCGTCGCTGTAGGTTTCCGCGTCGGTAAGCAACTGTTCCATCTCTGCGGTCAGACGCACGACCACCTGCTTGCGCTGCTCCAGCGAGTAGCGTGCGAAATTCTCATCGGGCACACACCGATTGCAGCTATAGCAACTCTCGCCCTCGATAACCTCATAGGTCTTGAGATAGCCAAGCAATACGGCACGCAGACATTGACGGGTGGGCGAGGATGGATTAATCGTGCCGTCGTCCGGATGAACGCCCACATAATCGGAGAGCAGGCGGTTATAGGCCGCCCAGTCATTGCGCTCGCGTTCGGTGTGCAGCGCCATAAATGCCTGCACATAGCCTTCAAAGGCGCCCGCACGTTGCAGTGCGGCCCCTGGCACAATCTCCCACCCGACCGGTTTATTCACCTCGCTCCAGGAAAACCAATCGTCGAGCGTTGTTTCCTGGCATTTCCCATTATGCTCGCGTCCTGCTTTGCGCGCCCGATCATACGCTTTTCCGCTTGCACGCCGTTGGGCACCGGCATAATCGCGCCAGTCTTCGAGGTTTTCCTTGCCCTCTGCTGGCCCATAGCGAGGAGCTTCAATGGTCCAGTAATCAAAGAGGACGGGTTTCTGTTTCGGCCCCTGCTCGGCGGCTTTGATATCGCTCACCAGTTGCGCAACCTCGCTCAGGGGCGTCTCAAGGCGTTCAGCCAGTGCAATCAAATCGCCTCGTGCCAGGAGGCGTTGCAGTTCAGCTTTCCCCTTCAGTTTTTCGCGGAAGAGATGCCCGAAATAAGCATTGGAACCCCAGATATTGTCCAGCTTACGCACCTGTGGATTTTTAAGCTGTGTGCCACATTCGCGCAGCGCCTCGAACATGGCTACGCGAGGGGCATGTTCACCAACATCTGGCCGGATGCGGTAGAGGACATCGAGAATGCGCTGGATATACTGCGTTTTTTGTTTGTAGGCATGCCCCCGTTCTAGAATTTCTCTATGTTCCTCTGACTCGTTGGTATTGGGTTCGCGTTTTTCAAAATCCGGCCACCTGTAGTATTCGGACAAATCGGCCAGGGCAGGATTATCTGTACATTCTTCGAAAAAGTCGATGGCCTCATCATTGGTGAAATAGAGACGCCCCTGAATAGTGCGCTGTACACGCTTCAGAAACGCATACATCACGCGCACATCTTCCTTGCGGATATAGCGGTCTTTAAGAAAGAAGGTCTGTATGTCGTGATCCGAGCGCTCAGCATATCGCTTTGAAGATGTATCATCGGTTTCGTTCGGGTCTTTGGGGCGGTCGGGGCTGTAGTAGAGCACCACAGTGGCCTGTTCGCCATCGCGTCCGGCGCGGCCTGCTTCCTGGGCATAAGCTTCCAGATTTCCCGGTGGGCTGCGGTGGATGACCAGCCGAATATTTGGCTTGTCAATGCCCATACCGAAACCCTTGGTGGCGACCATGATATCGCGTTCGCCATCAATAAACGCATGCTGCTCTGTACTTCGCTGGCGACCTTTCATGACGCCTGGTCTTGCGGATTGTTTTTCAGACCTGTTGTGTTGAGCGTCACTGGTACCATCGTGCTCTATTCCACCGTTATCACTATCATCACTGTCGCTCATTTTGCCATGATAGATAGCAACACGTGTGTTCAGTTCACGTTCGAGATAGGACGCAAACTTTGTCACTCCCGCGCTATAGCGTCCTTCTCGCCCATTGCTCTTCGGCTCATAGTTGTCGGGGTTGCCGCCTGTGGTTGAGAGGAACACAATAGCTGCTCCGGGGTGCTTATTGTGTTTGTTGTCGCGCCGCAACTGTCTGAGTTCGTCGAGAATATGGCTCACTTTTTCGTCGGTCGTGCGACAAACACGCACCACAAAATTGAGTTCAGGCCGATTGGAGGACTCGATATACACATGGCCCCCCTGCTCCACCGGGCGCGGATCGAGCCGGAGTTCTTCGCACAGGTCGTGCCGCACTTCCGGGCTTGCTGTGGCGGTGAGTGCGATGCAGGTGGGGTTGATGGATTCTTGCCGCAGCCGCTGCACAAGGTTCAGATAGGCCGGACGAAAATCATGCCCCCACTGGCTGATACAGTGAGCCTCATCAAGCGCCAGATAGCGAATGCCTATGCGCTGATCGGCACGGCGCAGGCTGTTCAGAATATATGACCGCTCCAGTTGTTCGGGTGTGACATAGATGAGCTTGTAATAGCCCTGTTCCAGGCGGGCAAGGCGACGCTGTCGCTCATAGAAAGGCACATCACCATTGATATAGGTTGACAGATCGCCAAAACCATAGCGTTTCTGAATGCGCTGTTCATACTGGTCTATCATCAACGACTTCAGCGGTGAAACGACAACGGTAATGCCAGGGAGGAGCAGCGCAGGCAGGATATAGCATTCACTTTTGCCACCACCTGTGGCCGCAATACCGAGGATCGATCTGCCAGTAAGGACATGTGCCAGGATGCGGTGTTGGAAGGGACGCATAGCAGGAAAGCCAAACAAATGGTAGGAGAGCATGTCAACAGCGCGCCGGGTCTGGTCGCTATAGGTAGGCAGAAAGGTTTCGCTGACGGTTAGCGGCGGCTCCTGAACGGTGACTTCAGTCTCTGGTGTGGTTTCTAGCCGCAGGAGAGTGCTCCCTTCAGGATAAGTAGTTGTGACTGCACTGATCGTTACACGGCCGCCATAGCGTATGGGTGGTATAACAGCGCCATTAACGCGCCATAAAGTCACTGCTCTAGTACCGGAGTAATGCGCCGGGCAAAATTTGATAAACTCTATCCATTCATCTGCTGTTTCGTGAATTTTCCCGTTTTTGTGGGACGACGAGAGTTCAACTGTCTTTTCTTTCCCACGATAGGAACCAATGTAGGCGAGATGCAGGGGGGATTCTTTTGTCCATTGTTGTCCAGTCTCGATGGTAATCTGGTTGATCTCAGCCGGTAGCTGAGCATCGTCGCGTGCCTGCAACAGCGCATAGCTCCAGGAGAGCAGGTTATTCTCAAAATTATTGAGGGCACGCTTATCCTCGGCATATTTGGCGGCAGTTTGTCGGAAGCGGGCATACAGCAGGGTTTGATGTAGCGACTCACGACGGGCATTCCAACAGCAGTCGCACGCCTGGAGCTTTTCCGGGGATAAGTCATTGGCACACCCTCCTAGCGGCTGTATGTGTGGATAGCCGGCGATAAGTTGTCTGCGCCATGCCATGAGCGTCCGAGTTTCCTTTTCAGCACCAGGTTCGATAATGATCGCTGCACCTCCGGCGGGCAGGTTGGCGATCAGGCTTTTGAGATGAGTACCCCCACTACCCTGCTGGCGCTGCAACTCATTCAGAACGTTTGAGGCAAATATGAGATTTACGGGTTCATCCTGATAGGGTTCCTGACTGAGGTCGTGCTGATGCCAGCAGGCAGCGCCAGTCCACTGTTCCACATGTGTGAGCAGCGATTCGGCTGGATCTGGGGAAGATGCCTGCCCATGTGCCCGTTGTGCCAGGGTGGTTGCATAGGCGAGTGCCATGTCCTTGGCATAGGTAAGGTTGCCGCTGCTGCAATCGATACCGGTGAATGCGAGGCTCTGAATAGGGAAAGATGCACCATACAAGTCGCATACGCAGGCCCAGAGAATGAAAAAGTCCATCAATCCAAGCAGTGTTGTTCCTGTACCCACGCCCACATCGAGCACGCGCAGATGTGCTTCCTTCAAGGCCGCAACCCGCACGAGATCGAGCAGGCTAAGCTGAATCTTGGACACATTAGTGGTGCAGTAATAGGCGAGATACATGTCACGAAAATCGGTACTGTCGTAGTCGGCCTGCATGAAATGCTTTCCCTGCTGAGAGAAGTTGACCCAATACTGTGCCAGAGCGTCGATGCGTGCCTCATTCGCTTCAAGTATACGCCGCGCGGAGTCGTGGCGGCGTTGCGGTTCGGGTACGTCACCAAAGAGTATTTGGAACTGGGCGCTCTCGGTATAGGGCGACACGCGCGCGCGCCCACCCGGTGCAATCAGGTTTTCCAGCGTCGTGATAATTGCGGGATCAAACGGACTGAAAGGCTGCGATTGCTCAGGTGTATCGGTGTGTGTGGAAGGAAGCATTGTATCCATTGGTTATTCCGTTTGTTTCGTCTCATCCTTGATGAGTTGCTACGACGATGAACGCTGATCATCGGGCATAGACAAGGGAAGTGGTGCTTGAACACTTTCCTGCGTGGTCAAAGGCTGCTCCAGGGGCGGTGGATCGTTGGCGCGTTTTGTCAGCGCATCGTGGAGCGGATCGTGCTGTGCATAGCGCTTCAGCGCCAACGGGCGATTCTGCACCGCGTAGCAGTAGATACATCCGTGGGGGCAGGTGTCATAGGCACCAATGTCGCGGCTATCGTAGCAACCGCATTTCCCGCGATTGTTGGAAACTTTTAATTTGCGTTGTTTGTGCGGCCAGAGTAGGTCGAGCACATCTTTATCGACGCACGAACCACGTTTGATGTTGACGGCTTTATCCACGACAACATCTTCAGCACAGGTGTAAAGTGTTATATCATATTGAGTGGCGATAGTGGCAAGTTCACGTGCCAACATCGCTTTTTCTTCCAGCGGTGGGTCATAGGGCTGAAGCTCTGGCGGCAGTCGCTTGGCGTTGCGAGCCACTTTGCCATACATATCAAGAAAGCTGAAATAGCAGCGCCGCGTTGAACCTGCAAGTTGCGCTATAAGGTGTTTGAATGTGCGACGGTGCCAGTCAGCGTCGGTCAGCGGCGTGAAGATAATCGGGTCGTAGCGCCACTGCACATAGTCAGGACAGTTGTAACGTTGTGCAAGTGTCTGAAACGATTTGAGCGTCTGCTCGGAGTGCGGGACACGCTCTTCAAGTGGATGACTATCAGGACTGTCGGCATAACCGTTGATGGCATAGTGAAAATAGCAATCAATCCGGCGTTGTTCAAGCTCATCCAGATGCTTGAGAAAGGGTGCATAGTTCTTCGACCAGAAAACCACGGCGTGGACATCCTCTGGCTTGAACGAGACGGTGACAATTTGCGGGCCATACGGATTGTGATAGCGCACATATCCAGCGCGAACGCGGCCCATGAACCACTCGCCATAGAAAGCCGGGATATCGGTACGGTAGGATGCCGAAATTACATGCATAAAATTGCACCTTTTTTGTTAAATAGAAACCTATACAAATAATAGTTTCTAAATGCCCAATTTATTAACACCTGTAATATATCAGGCTTACCCGTTTCTTATGTCACTTTCCCCCTTTCATCATCTGCCGTGAGTGCGCCCCTGGTGGGCTTTCGCCATCCGCATCAGAGCCTGCAATTGCTGACCGAGAGCCTCCGGGACTTCGATATGAAGTGAAATCGCCATCACGGTATCCTATCAGTCGTATGGTTCCTGCATACATTCTACCATATCACCAGCGACCGGATCGCATGTCAACGTTGTGGGAACAGGTTATAGACGCGACAAAGATAGTGCTACTCCAGCGGAAAGTCAACGCTACTCCAGCGAAAAGTCAGCGGTTACTGTGGGTGCGCACTTTGGCCCGGAGTATTTGCAGTCTTATTTCGGAATGAGCGATTGTTCACGCTTTCTCTTCTGGGTTACGTGCCCGCAGCATGGGTGATCTTTCTTGTGATCGCCAATTGCCCTCAATAAAACACTCATCTACCAGGATTGCTGGAGAACACTGTTTCAGCCAATCTGTTCAACACCGCAGCAGCGAACCTCCGTGGCAGCGCACTGGTGTGGGGCAATGTTGATATCGGCGCATCGGAGCCTACTTCGTACATATGTGCGCTTATGTAGATCGCTGGCATGCCCCGATAGCATATCTTTCCCTGTTCTGGATCCTTGTCAATAGCGCCTGATAAGAGGAATTATCAGGTGCTATGTGGGCAGACTCACGGCTATGGCCGATTCTCATGCACCGCATGTTCTGGCTCTCCACGATGATGACAAGATATGAACTTGTGTTCGTATTCTGATTCGGGGCACACCAGATGCCCATGCTCCGTTGTATCGTCCGTGTACCGCTCTGACCGCAATCGGGCCACCCGGTGCGCCGATCAGACGACCGTGACTAGTTCGTCCGCGCTTTGCGGTCCACCGGGAACCCGAGAGACAGGTAGGCGAAGCGTTCGGTGTGCCGTTGCTGCGGTTCCATGCAGAGCAGGGGCATGCCACACTGAGCATCCTCGGCACGCTTGAGAACATGGAGCATCTGTGCTACAATGACCGTAGGTTATTCATCGATAGGATCGCGTATAGATGATGACGCGTTTTCCGCACTGATTGCACCCCTTGAGCCCCAGGCCCAGAAAATTATCATCCAACGCTACCCCGGGCTTCGGGACTGGTTGTACCAGCAGTTTGCGGCGCATCCCGACTGGCGTGACGACCTGCTGCATCCCGATACCCATCAGCAGTTTCAGCCCCTGCTGACGGATCTGGAACGGCGCGTGACGCACTGGGGGTCCACGAGCTTTGTCGATCTGAAAGAGGGTGCGCAGAGCTGGCGCATCGACTATCTCCTCCCCCTGGCTGCGCGCTTCGCGCTTGCGACCCCGGCGCGGCAAGCTGTGCTCCACCAATGCCGCAACCGTGGCTATTTTGACCGTCCGCAGACCGGGATGGCACGGCGTGATCAGCACCACCCCCATGCCCTCCATCCCGTTCAGCCGGCGTCTCGCCCCCTGCTCCGTCAGGTATGTGCGCTGCTCCAGCGCACTCCGGATCCTCAGGAGCGCATCCAGGCGCTGGTGCAAACGGGCTTCTGCCGTAATCAGGGTACTGCGCAGGCGGTCATCGCCATCGTTGCCCAGAGCGAACGTGACGCCGATCGGACATTGGTGCGCACAGCGCTGCGCGATGGGGTGCTCGCTTCAGCGGCAGACCATCCCGGGAAGGCGCAGGTTGATGCCATCGTGGATCGCATCCGCGCCGTGATCCAGCGCGTGCCGGACACCGAGCCCCAGGCGATGGCCCTGGTCCACGCCGGACTCTGTCCCACGGTCATGGCCGCCCATGCCGTTGTTGCCCGCGTTGCGCAGCGCGCCACCCAACCCGACCGCTATGTCTCCCCCGTGCGGCGATGCCTGAAACGCGGGCTGTTCACCCACGCGCCGGTCCGCCCTACCGTCGACGGGATCGCTCAGCGCATCCATGCCATCTTCGCGGTCGTGCGCGACGCCGACCACCGGGTGCCGGCCTTGCTCCAGGCCGGGATCTGCCGGCAGGAGACCCACGCCCGGCAGTTCGTGGCGCAGTATCCGGACCGCTCGGCGGCGGCGGCGAAGAACCTGATCCACCACGGCTGGAACGCGGGATGGTTCGATATGACGCCATCACGATGCACAGCACCGCAGCCCCCCGCTGCAATCCGACCTCCATTCCCGGAAATTGTGCGATGGACCGCGTTCCTGCTGCATGACGGTGCGGAGATGGACCAGCAGGTACGGGCGATGGTCGCACTGGAGCTCTGCCGCGACGACGCCACCGCACGCCAGGTCGTTGCCGCGCTTGACTACCGCAACCCGGACTCCCTGGTGAGCCGGCATGCGGCGGCCCTGGCGCGGGGCATACTCTGGTCCTATGCTGCGCATGGGTTAGTCGGTCTGCTCCAGGCATCAGACTACAACCCGGCTGATCTGCTTATGTACGTGCAACGCGCAGTGCCCTCTATCGACCAGACGAGCGCAAATCCGGCCACAACGCTGGCCGCCCTGCGCCGCGACCTGCCGGCCCTCTATCGGGCGTTTGAACATGTCGATGGCACGTTGTGGAAGCGCGATGTGCTGAATGCGCCGATTGTGAGTAATAACCGGACGTCCTGTCAGCAACGCATCGCGCTGGAGCAGCGATTCCAGATCATTGCTGCGCTTCAGGCACAGCATGGCTATGGTGAGGACGAAGCAACCGTCCTGTATGACCTGCTGGTTGACCGGGGCATATTCGGTCTCATTGACTGGCGATGCGGTATATCTCTGGAGCGCGCCGGGCATGCGTGGGAGGACCAGCGTCTGCGCCATATTCTGGACTATCATCTGGGAGCGCTTGAGCCGCGCACCCGCAATCTCATCGAGCAGTTCGCACAAAGCCTGAAGGCAGCGATGCAGCAAACGGGCGCAACGATATCTCTTACGCAATTGTTGAATAGCCAGCCCTCTAGCTCCTTTCGGAGACGGCTCAATCGCCGGATGCCTGTCGCCTATGGCGTCGTGCAATTTTTCCGCCGCAAGGATGCGCAGACGCAGCAGCAACGACACCACCTGTATCGCGCCCGCGTCCGCGACCATCCCCAGGCGGCGCGAGATAATCCGCTTGCCTGCGGGTCAATGCTCGTTGCCCGATGTGCCGCAATGAATGGGCTGCACGAGAAAGATGCCGCCAATCGGCTGTACCAGGTGCGCACCTACGGTGGCATTGGCTTTCTCCCGAAAGAGCACTGGTTCGAACTGGTTGATGCCCGCCTGCTGGGATTGCTGAAGTTTTATACGTTTGCGCGCATTGACGGACGCCACGATATTCACCAATCGCTGCGACAGGTCAACCACTATGCCGCCCTGCTTGGTCTGGCTCCATGGTCAACCCAACTTGCCAAAGCACTAAACGGCGCAATGCGCAAGCCTGGACGCTGGAACAGCGGCGAGAGTGAACGAATGGCTGCTGTGCGCAAACGAGGCGGTGTGGTACTTCCCGGTGCGCCGTGGCTGCATCGCGTCTGGCGGATGTTCCATATTGAGCTTCGACTACCCATAAGCGCTTCGCGCTGGTCTTCTGCCAGCGCGGTCAGTCATGTGCTACTGGTGGTCGATCTGGGGAGTCAACTGCCGCTCGGACTGTGGGTCAGTGCGCATCTGCCAGGGAGCACCGAGGTGGGTCTCGCCTTGTTCCAGGCGATCTGGCATCCCGGCGCGTTGGACTGGCCGCTGCGTGGCGCACCGGAAGTGCTTCAGGTGCCGGAGGCGCTCCTGGCTGATGGCGGCGATGACCTTACCCGTGCGGCGGAATGGTTGTTGATGAGAGTGCAAATAGTTAAGAGTGCCACGCAAGTGAACATGTTGAGCAAGCTATCAATAACTCGGTCAGTCATCAAGGATTTAATGTCTGCTGGACTCGGTACAATCCGGCGGAAACATGCTGGACAAAACATAACGGTCAGAGAGGTCCAGGATGCCCTGCTGGGCTGGATACGAACGAGTGATCAGGGCTTTGCTGTCCATACGCCAGGGCAGGATGACCCGGTATCTGTGATGTATGGATTAACAACTCCTGCCTTTAATACTCCTGCGGCAGGGCTTTTGCTACCGATTACTGGTGAAACGCAGACCGTGAACGGTGGTGTAATCATTGATGATTCTCGTTTCTATACGAGCGCCGATTGTTCACTTGCATCCGGTCTGGTATTCAGATATCGTGCGTTTCCCTACCGATATAAAAGCATGCGCGATGCTATCTATGTCGAAGATCAACACGGGGTGTTGCATTATCTGCTGCGGCATCCATATACGGCAGAAGGAAAATAGTAATGACAACACCGGATGATACAGGACAGATGCCAGTCAGTGAAGATCAACCAGGAACAGCAAACCTACCATTTGTGGCAGACGATACCGCGCCCCAGACCGACGGAGCGTCTGAACCAGCACGAACACGCTCAAAGAGAGTGCCAGACTTCTATGATCTGTCACCTGAAGCGCAGCGCAAACTGGAGCGCAAAGAGCGCGTTACGCTGGAATACCTGCAAGCACAAAAAGATGGAAATGTTTACGGGGCACGGAAACGAGCTGCGGACGCACTGGGGGTCAAAGAACGTCGAATGCATGATATCCTTAACGGCTACCAGGCGCATCGTACCAGCGAAGCAACGCGTCATAGGCCGGGAGCCGAGTTCTTTATCGATAGACGTGGTCGTCCTATAGGAGCGACATCCAGCCTGGATGCAGCTATGAATCTGGCAATCGAACTGGCGTTGCACGAACGGGAGCGCGAGTCTGTCTACGCTGATGGCACGCATCAGATGAATACGTTGCCGCCCGGCATTAATATTCCTGAAGACGTTTACGCCTATCTGAGAGCATTGTATCCCGACATCGCTTCCTTATCTAGCGTTCGCCGTGCAGTTAACCGCTTCATCGAAGACAATCCGGGCTACTATAAGCTTCTGCTGGAGGGTGAGAATGCGCTCCGGCGCGATGGCATGCCAAAGCTGCCAAGTGATGTGTCGGAAGTAGATCAAAACTGGTTTTGGGACGGTTGTGACTTGCCGCTGTATGTGAATCATAATGGTATTCTTTGCCGGTGTGTCCTGATTGATATTGCTGACCAGTATTCGGATTATCGCATCCACCACCGCGTGCTGCCAATGAAAGATATCGACGATGAGACAGAGGTTGTCAAAGCTGTTCACTTTACCATTGAGGACGCGGCTCGACTATTTGCAACAGCCATGTACCTTATGCAGCGCCGTCCGCTTTGGTTATACAATGACCGTGATCCGCGCTTTCGGCATCTCAGAAAGGAGGCGTACCTGGCCCAACTGACTGAAGCGGATGAAACACCTATCCGGATGCACTTATCCAGGCCAGGAGAGCCGTGGGGCCGGGCGTTTAAAGAAGGCACCTATGCTCATCTACTACGAAACTTTCTCCGGCAATATGGCGATGCATATTACACCAAACGGACAAAGCACCGTGTCAAGAAAAAACTTAAGGTCACTAATCTCCGTACTCCGGGGCAGATCGAGGAGGACTTCAGGGAATTTTACCAGAACCTGAACGAACTCCCGCGCAACAAAGCTCAAGACAGCCGATCTCGTCGTGAGGTGTATTTCGCAGGCATCGCACCTCGTCCGGGTCCACCGATCCGTCGCTTATTTCGGCTCCCATTTGAGACGGACGAAGGGTTTGTGAACATTGATGACGACGGGTTCAGTTTTCCTAAGACGGCCACAATCTATATCCCAACGACGCCCGACCGGAATCAGTTCCCTGATATGTTCGAGCACTGGGCAAATGCCGCCCTTTCCAAAAGCACGAACATACATTACTATGCGGTATATTTAGATATCGGCTGGCGGGTTGAGGTAAAACTCGGCGATGAGTGGTACGAAGCAGTTCCTCGAACCGAATGTGACATTTCACAAGAAGACCGGGAGTGGGCAAAAAGTACTGTTATAAAGCGCTGGAAGCAGCAGATTGCTACCCATCACACACGAGTGAAAGAAGAAGTTCTTGAACGTGTTACGAGTCTGCCGGTACGACACAACACACGAGTGATCGATCGCTACGAAGTACCCGAACCGCAGGATGAGGCAAGTGAACCATCAAGAGCACCTGACCAGCGCGTGAGGCAGCCAGAAGGTGATGAGGTATCGAGCAACCAGAATGGACAGACGAGCGTCGAGAGGACAGGAACAGATGGCACAAAGAAGCCACAGATTGACTGGTCAGATCTGTGATACGGACTGATAGGTACAGATAGTGAGTGGCGAGGGAAGCGATGAAACTACGCAGTGGCGAAATCTACTATCCACGTGCGAATGATACTGCTATTATGGCAAGCCTTGACCAGGCAGTGAGCGATCCAGGAATCGTGATCGTGTATGGACCGGGAGGCAGCGGTAAGACAGCATTGATTGAACAATGGAAACAGAGAGATCACAAAGTTGTGCGACCCGATGAAATAATACACGTTTACCTTTCGGATAAAACACCTGAATACCGATCTTCAACACATATGATTTATGACCGTACAATCGAAGCGATTGACCAACACCATCCACCGGCCTATGTTCCGATGCGTAAAAAGGATATAGACAAGGAACCAATAAGCAGATTCGGCAAAAAGAACCTGGAGAGTTTACGCCAGAAAGTCAGACAGAAAGTCGAGGAAAATTTTATTCGGGTAATTGTGCTTGACAATGTGCAATATGCCACACGACAGGCAATTATTACGGCAATCTTCCAACTTGGATGTACCGGGGGCGATCAGGAAATGAAACGGACGTTCATATTGGTTGGTCAGGAGGAGAAGAAGTGGCTAAACTGGATGCTGGATAATGAGTCGATCAAAAAATTTATTCTTGATGTCTACGAGATGGGACCACTCTCACTAGATGAGTACAAACCTGCCATTCGTTACCTTCGTGACGAAGGTTTGAAAGCGATTGTTCCTGATAACGAACTGACGGCAGAAGTTAATCAGGAATTGGGCAAACTTGTCGAAGCAACTGAGGGAAACTGGGCAAGTTTGACCCGGTTGCTTCGTCTGATGGACCAGGAGATGAAACCACAACCCGACGATAGTCGACGCCACATCACACTCGAGGTACTGTCACGGGTTCGTCAACGAGTCAGGATGAGTAGCAGGTAAACAACTAGCCCTGCCAAATGATGACAGGACTAACTGATGTATGCTATACTGCATCAGTATGAGGTATATTGTGATATATCAACACTCCCCAAACCGTGCATTATTTTTGCACGCAGATCGTGCATTATTTTTCTTCAAACCGTGCATTAATTTGTGACACGGTCCACATCTATCCTGGCGACCTCGGCGGGGCTTGAACCCACAACCTTCGGCTCCGGAGGCCGACGCTCTATCCAATTGAGCTACGAGGTCATTACGCGTAGAGTATACACGATGCCCCCCCGGATGTCAAAATGTTACGCCAGTTTCAGGATATAATCCTCCGGTTGCAATCCCTGACCGTTAACCCCTTAACCGTTAACCCTTAACCGTTAACCCCTTGCTCAGAGTACATCCTCCTCATCACCTGCCGGCGGCTCAACCCGGCGCACATGGCTGACCGTCGGGTCCAGCGTGAGCATGTCATAGTCGGGGAAGTCGATGTCGAGCAGTTCCTTGCCCGCCTCGATGCGGCTTGCTTTCACGGTGCCATAGCCGTAGGGCAGGCAGAAGATCTCGTCGCCCACCTGGAAGCGTGGCTCCACCGGCTTCCCGGGCGGCGCCGGTGACTGTGGTGTGGTCGCCGAGCGTTCGGCGCGTGCGGCGGCTTCCCGCTGTTCGCGCAGTCGCCGCATACGCGCAATCATTGCCGCCGCGTCGGGTGGGGGCTCCGGTGGGGTTTCCGGTGGCGGGGTGGCGGGTGTAGCCGGGCGGGGCGGTTGCTGCTCCGGCGGCGGTGGCGAGGCGGGCTGCCCGGCCGGTTGCGCGGGTGGTGGGGACGCCGCCTCGGTCGATTGTGCCGGCTTTTTTGCCCGCGACTGGCGCGGCTTGCGCGGTTGCTTCTCCGCCTGGTTTTGCTTCTGCGATGTGGATCGTCCGCGCGTTTTCGGCTTGCTTTCGGCGTCGGCCGTGCGGCGGCGTGATTTTTCTTCCCGTGGCTCCGGTTCGGCGTCAGTGTTGCGCCGGGGCGCGGAAGCTGCCGGAGGCTCTGCGGCGGGAGGTGTGGTTGGGCGCGGGCGGGCTGGTGGCGCGGGCGGTTCTTCGTCGTAGGCCGGTAGCTCGTCGGGTGGGCCCGCGGGTGAGTCGGGCCATGCATTGCGCGGCACACCCCGCACCTCGTCGATCTCCAGGCTCCACTCGCCCGTACCGAGGACGGGCGCGGCCGTCCGCCGTCCTGAACGCAGTTCCGGCAGGGCCACCTCGCCACCGAGCAGCGTCAGCATCCAGTCCATATCGGCACGCGCCACTGGTTCCCACAGCGGATCATTGCGGCAGTCCAGGGCGATATCGTAGGCCAGCGGCAGCAGCGCCTCCAGATGTTCGTACAGCCAGGCCGCCAGACCGTTGCCCCCCGGCTGTGCATCAATCAGGTAGATCCGGCGCAGTGCGGGATCATAGGCCGGGACGCTGTCGATCTGATCACACAGCACCCGTAGCGGCAGGGCTGCCGCCAGCGACCAGCCCACCAGTTGCCCCTCCGCCGGCAGATTCACGGGCAGATCGATCCAGACGGCCGGCGCGACCCAGCGCGTCTGCACGGGTGCCGGCAGCACCCACTCGGCGGGTGGGTTGCCCACCTTCATCTCGCGGTAGCCATAGATCTCCTCCTCGACCACGACCCGCCCCCAACCTACCCCCCGGTTGCGCACCGTGCGCTGCTTGCGTTCGTCCCGCATGTTCACGCTACAGCGGCGCAGCGGGAAGGTGACGCGCTCACCCGGTTCGGCTTTCAGCGTCAGCTCACCCGTTTCGTCATCTCGCTCCAGAACGCGGAAGATGCCCCGTCCCGGTGGGAGCGCTGCGCCAACGAAACCCCAGCGGTCAAATGCGGACGGATCAAACAGCGCTAACTGCTGTCCCTGCTCATCAACGAGGAAACTGGTAGGCACACCCGCAGCCGCGAGGCTAAATCCTTCGTAGGGATCATCGCCGCCCGGCAGGGGTTGCCAGGCGATCTCGGTATCGGGGAGCGCGACCAGTTGCTCCTGCCGCTCCAGCCGTGCAATCAATTCATCGGCCTGCCATGCCTCCACCTCGGTGGCGGTCAGGGGGTGTTCGCTCGCGGCGCAGAGTAAATGCTGCGCGGCGACATAGGCGTTGGACATGGGGACGGCCCAGTCGGTGGGCGAATCGTCGAGCAGGGGCGAACTGCCGGCGCTGTCGCGGGTCAGACGGGCCAGCGTGCGTTCGGCGGGCCAGTTGCCCAGCAGCAGCAGAATCAGTTGCGCATCGCTGTTGAGCGCCTTGCGGAACAGCGCATGCGAACCGGGATAGCCCGCCATAATCTGCACCTGCGCCGGCTGCATTCCCGCGCCCACGCTGATGCCATGCCCGCTGCGGCCCAGCAACTGCCACATCAGGGGGATTTCCAGCGGGCTGCAGGTGATATGCACGGTATAGTCCTCGCGTCGGTAAGCCTGCGCCAGCGCCACGGCATCGCGCAGCCGGTTGGTATCCGCATGCCAGATGCCCAGTGTTCGCGGTGCCAGCGGCGTGTCGTCAACCGTGATGATGCGCCAGGGATGGCCGGTCATCTGCGCCAGCACCATATCGGCGTTTGTGGCTTCCGCCAGGGTCGCGGCCAGGAAGAGCGGCGCGGTGGGCGCAGTCAGGCGGGCACTACGCAGCAGCAGCCCCCCCAGATGGTCGGCGGCCACACCGCTGTAGCGGTCAACATCAATCAGCCCGATCAGATGCAGGTTGGCCCAGCAACGCTGCCAGGCGCGGTCATGGTAGCGCAGCAGCCGGCTATGCAGCGTTTCCGGGGTGGCAAACAGCACGCGCGCCAGGGAAGCCTGACGGGGCAGGGGTCCGCTGGTAACATGCGCAAATGTCAGGGCGGTTCCCAGCGCGCTGTTCAGATGCTCCAGTTCAGCCAGGCAGAGCGCCGCCGTCGCATCATCGGGCAGCAGCAGCAGCGCCCGCGATTGACTGGTATCCCGGAGCGTATCTTGCAGTAAAAGGTATAATGTCTGGCGGGCTGCGGGACCACCACCCACCAGGGCAAACGGCTCCCCGCGCCGCAGCGACGAGAGCGCCAGCGACTGGTGTGGGCGAAACGGCTCACCCTTCAGCGCGACCCAGGCCTGCTCCAGGCGCTGATTAATCGGCAGGTGGCTGATCCGCCCACCGGCCCGGGCCTCCAGCGTACGCAGCAGCAGCAGCGGACTCTGCCCGCCGCGCCCGCGCTGGCGTGCCATAATCTGAACTATTTCAGTTAGTGAACGCTCGGCCATTCTTTGCCACGAACCTGTGAACTTTATGCTATCGACTATTGTAGCACAGGCCGTGTATGCAACCGGCAGCACGTAGGAGGGTAGTATTGGAAACTTTTGTCAGTGTTCAGGGGTATCCGATCCATGCGCTCGATTCCGGCGCGGGGCCGCCAGTCCTGCTGCTGCATGGCTTTGCCGGTGATGCGGAGGAGTGGCGGCCAACGTTGCAATTTCTGGCCGGACAGGGCTATCGAGCGATTGCCGTGGATGCGCTCGGCTTTGGGCGTTCCGACAAGCCCGGCGATGCGCCCTACTCCCTCAAACTCTATGCCGATCTCTATGCCGGATTACTTGATACACTGGGATTGGATCAGGCCACCCTGGTTGGGCATTCGCTGGGGGGCAAACTGGCGCTGGCAACCAGCCTGCTGCATCCCGACCGGGTGACGCAACTGGTGCTGGTGGACAGTGACGGCTTTATCGTGCCGTCACCGCTGACCCGGGCCGGCGCATGGCCGCTGCTTGGCCCGGCGCTGCTCCGACTCTCGGCACAACCGTTCAGTGTGCGTGTGCTGTTGAACACCGCCTTTGCCCACCCGGAAACGCATGTTACCTCGGAACGGGTGAACCGCTTTAGCGCGGCGCTGGGTGCTCCCGATAGCCGCCGCGCGCTGCGGGCCATCAGCCGCCACTACGATGCTACCGACCTGCGCCGCACGGGGTTGCGGTCTCGGTTGAATGAACTGCGCTGCCCCACGCTGCTGATCTGGGGTGCTGCCGACCGCGTCTTCGCCCCGACATACGGCGCAATCGCGCAGCGAGAGATCCCGGGCGCCCGCCTGGTGACCATCTCCGACTGCGGTCACTTTCCGCATATTGAAGCGCCGCGCGCATTCCGGGGGCTGTTGTTGGGGTTTCTCGCTGGGGGTAGTTGTTGGGGTTGAGTTGTGAGTTTTGAGTATGGCACAAGCGCAACAGACAGAAGATATACAGCCACCCGGATGCACATCCATCTAGCGTGTTACACTGCCGATATGGTTGGCATTGCAGCTTATCCACATTTTGTTAATAAATTGTGGACAGGCTACTAGATATTGGGAGCGTATCGTACCAGATGTCGTCGTGCGGGGGGGTTATCCACATTTTGTTGATAAGCTGTGGATAGCACACTAGATGTAGGAACAGCGGAGAGCGGCTATTACCAGCGCATTACCAGGTAGCGAGCCGGGACGGTGCATCCACCGTCCCGGCTCGCTGCGGCTACAAGCCGCACCTATATTGGCGAACATCGGGCCTGGATTGACACGCGTTACGCGGTGCGGCCTGTTCCATCCTGGTGCCGGACCTGAAAGCCAGAATCGCCTGCGGCAGCGTGGTACGTTCTTTTTCTTTTTCACAAAAAATTCACAAAGTGAATTTTTGTGAAAAGATCTGGTCCCTTCCGCCCTGCCGGAGGCGCAATTCTCTTGCGGGTCAGTGACCGCGTAACGCGTGTGATTGATGCCAATCCAGCGCAGATCAATTTCCCTCCAGGTAGCCGTAGAGGCGGCGGCCCAGCAGCGGGTCGCGCAACTTCTTGAGAGCTTCGCTCTCCAGTTGCCGCACGCGCTCACGGGTCAGATCCAGCCGATGCCCGATCTTCTCCAGGGTCAGCGGCTGGTCGCCGGCCAGCCCGTAGCGCAGTTCGAGAATATGGCGCTCGCGGGAGGTCAGATGGGTCATCGCCTCGTTCAGGTCATTCCGTAGCAGATGTTGCGCAACCTGCTCCAGCGGCGTGGGCTGCGTCGTATCGGAGAGCATATCTCCCAGGGCACCGCCGTTCTCATCGCTGTGCGGCTCCTCCAGGGAGCAGGGAATCAGCGCGGCCTGCTCGGTGCGGGCTACCTGCTCGCTGGTCAGCCCGATTTCCTGGGCAATTTCGTCGGTGGTGGGATCACGATCCAGTTGATGGGTCAACTGCTGGCGCACGCGGTTCAGGCGGCTCACCCGCTCCCCCAGATGCACCGGCAGGCGGATCGTCCGGCTCTGGTCGGCAACGGCCCGCCCAACGCTCTGGCGAATCCAGTAGGTGGCGTAGGTGGAGAATTTCAGGCCGCGCCCGGGGTCAAACTTATCGACGGCGCGCATCAGTCCCAGGCTCCCCTCCTGGATCAGATCCAGCAGGCTCAGGCCGTGTCCCTGGTAGCGCCGGGCAATGCTCACAACCAGCCGCAGGTTGGCGCTGATCAGCTTTGTGCGGGCGGACTGGCCGGCGGCGATCTGCTCGCTTAACTGCTGCCGTTCCGCCGGGTTGCCGGGGCCGGCGGCGGCCAGGCGTTGTGCGGCGACCCGTCCGGCCACCAGATTGCGGGCTAACTGCTGCTCCTGGTCAAAGGTTAGCAGCGGTTCGCTGCCGATTTCGTTCAGGTAGGTGACAATTGAGTCATGCGTCGGCTCCATCGCCGTAGCGGTAGCTGTCATATGTACACCTCATTGAGGATATCTGGTGTAATACAAAAAGGTTGCGTAAGTATCACTTACGCAACCTTAGTATGCCTGAGGGGTTTAAAGATAAAGTTAGGAGAAGATTAAAGGAAGATGAGAGGGACGGATCAACTCAGGGCCATATCGCGGCGCTTCTGCTGCTTGCGCCGATCCTCCAGGGAGAGTAGCTTTTTGCGCAGCCGCCAGCCTTTGGGCGTGACTTCGACCAGTTCATCATCGCTAAGATACTCAATAGCGTCGTCGAGAGAGAGCCGGCGCGACGCATCCAGGCGCACCGTCTCCGCGCCCCGGTTGTTGCGCATATTAGTCAGGTGTTTCTCCTTGCAGACATTCACCTCCAGGTCGCTGTCACGAATATGCTGCCCGACAATCTGGCCGGCGTAGACCTCCTGGCCGGGGGTGATAAAGAAGGTGCCGCGATCCTGCACGCTGTTGATCGCATAAGTTGTGGCCGTCCCGCTCTCAAAGGCAATCAGCGAGCCGTTTTCGCGGTTCTCGATCTCCCCCAGGAAGGGCTCATATCCGGCGAAGAGCGTGTTTATAATGCCCTGGCCGCGTGTGGCCGTGAGGAACTGCTGGCGAAAACCGAGCAACCCGCGGGTCGGCACGTAATAGACATAGTGGACGCTACCGTCATCGCGGAAGTGCATGTCGCGCATTTGCCCGCGCCGCTTGCCCAGCATCTCAACCACTACCCCCTGGTAATCCTCGCCGACCTCGATCTCAACCAGTTCCATCGGCTCCAGGGTGGTGCCGTTCTCTTCGTGGAAGATCACCTCCGGCTTGCTGACCTGGAACTCGTAGCCTTCGCGCCGCATATTTTCGATCAAAATCCCCAGGTGCAGTTCACCTCGCCCGCTGACCAGGAAGGCATCGGCGCTATCGGTGTCGGCGACGCGCAGGGCCACATCACGCTCCAGTTCGTTGTAGAGCCGCTCACGCAGCTTGCGGCTGGTGACATAGGTGCCCTCCCGTCCGGCGAAGGGGCTGGTGTTGACGCCGAAGGTCATCCGCACCGTCGGCTCCTCGACATTAATCGTCGGCAACGCCTCGGGCGCGTCCAGGTCGGCGATGGTTGCGCCAATCGTTGCTTCGGGAATACCGGCGATTGCCACGATATCCCCCGCACCGGCTTCTTCCACCTCCTGGCGCTGCAGGCCGTTGTAGACAAAAAGTTGCGAGAGCTTCGCCGGGATAACGTTGCCGTCGCGCGTAATATGGGCCACGGTCTGGTTGCGCTGGAGCCGTCCCCGGCGCAGCCGCCCGGTAAGAATCTTGCCCTTGTACTCATCATAGCTGCTGGTGGTAATCAGCATCTGGGCGGGCGCGTCCGGGTCGGCGACCGGCGGCGCAATCCGTTCCAGGATGGTCTCGAAGAGCGGCTCAAGCGACTCCTGCATTTCGAGTGGCGAGAACCCGGCCTGCCCCTTGAGCGCATTGGTATAGATCACGGCAAACTCGGCCTGATCATCGCTTGCGCCCAGATCCACAAACAGGTCAAACGTGGCATTAACCACAAAGTTGGGGCGCGACTGGGGCCGGTCGATCTTGTTGACGACGACGATGGCGCGGTGCCCGGCCTGAAGCGCCTTGCGCAGGACAAAGCGGGTCTGCGGCATGGGCCCCTCCACTGCGTCAACCAGCAGCAGCACACCATCAACCATATTCATGATCCGCTCAACCTCGCCGCCAAAGTCGGCATGACCGGGCGTATCGACGATATTGATCTTGATGTCATGATAGTTGACGGCGGTATTCTTCGACAGAATGGTGATCCCGCGCTCGCGCTCGAGCGCATTGCTGTCCATCACGCGCTCTTCTACCGCTTGATTTTCCCGGAAGATGCGGCTCTGCTTGAGCATCGCGTCCACCAGCGTGGTCTTCCCATGGTCAACATGGGCAATAATCGCAATATTTCGGATATCTGTTCGTTGCATTATGCTCACACGAAAGACCCTGACCGCGCCGGGCCAGGGTACGCGAATAACAATAGTTGCTACCGTGATTGTACCATGCGCAAGAATCCCGCGCAACACAGCGTGGGCCGCGATTGCAGCCACAGCGGGCACCGAGAACACCGAGGGTTGCGTCGCGGTGCTGCGGTCTGGAGCCGCCGGCTGCAATCGGATAACCCCTGACCGCGAACCGCGAACCCCTAACCCGTAACTCATGCTATAATATCCCCAGCGCACACCTGTGCTGAGGAGCGTTGATGAGTGACGAGCGCCTGCTAAACCCCAATCCCCACGAAGATGACCAGCGCAGCGAAAAGAGTCTGCGTCCGCGCTCTCTGCCCGAGTTTATCGGCCAGGAGAAGGTGGTCGAACAACTGCGAATTGCTATTACCGCCGCGAAATCGCGCCGGGAACCGCTGGATCACACGCTCTTCTATGGTCCGCCGGGGCTGGGAAAGACCTCGCTGGCCGGTGTCATTGCCAATGAGATGGGCGTCCACATGAAAGTAACCAGCGGCCCGGCGATTGACCGCGCCGGAGATCTGGCGGCGATCCTCACCAACCTGGAGGCCGACGACGTACTCTTTATTGACGAGGTTCATCGGCTAAACCGGGCGGTGGAAGAGGTGCTCTACCCGGCCATGGAGGACTTCGCGCTTGATCTGATTGTGGGCAAGGGTCCCAGCGCGCGCAATGTCCGCCTGAAACTGCCGCGCTTCACCACCGTCGGTGCAACCACGCGCCTGGCGCTGCTGACCTCGCCGCTCCGGGATCGCTTTGTGTCGGTGCATCGCCTGGAGTTCTATACCGACGAGGCCATGCACGAGATTGTCACCCGGTCGGCGCGCATCCTGGGGGTACCCTGCACGTCGGAGGGCGCAACCGAGATTGGCCGGCGGGCACGCGGGACGCCGCGTATCGCCAACCGACTGCTGCGCCGCGTGCGCGACTATGCCCAGGTTATCGCCGAAGGCAGCATTACACTGGAAGTAGCCCGCGCCGCCCTCGCCACCCTGGAGATCGATGAGTTGGGGTTGGACGAGAATGACCGGCGGTTGCTGCGCACGATTATCGAGCTCTTCGAGGGTGGCCCGGTGGGGCTCTCTACGCTGGCGGCCGCGCTGGCCGAGGAGGTCGATGCAATCGAGGATGTCTACGAGCCGTTCTTGCTGCAACTGGGCTTTTTGCAACGCACCCCGCGTGGTCGTGTCGCTACCCGCCGCGCCTATGAGCACCTGGGTGTCCCCTACACCGAGAAACCCGGCCCAAACAGCGACCCGAATGCGCCGCAGCAGGGGCGGTTGTGGTAGGATTTTGATCTGCTTACAGGTGTACTCTCAGTGCTTCCGAATTTACCCCCGTATTATATATCTGGTCAAAAATCCTGGCAATGTCATGGTTAGAGAGGGTCATAGGCAGGGTTTCGATCCGCTTGCTCGGGTTACGGTTTGACAATCGTTGCAAGACACGCGTCTGGACTGGTGCGATGGAGGATGGTGTTGGGGGATATTATAGCATGGCATGGCGCAGATCCAGGTGTGGCACCAGTCGCGCCGATGGACCTACCCGGAGAAACCCCATCCCGAACAGTGACCCGAATGCACCACAGGGGGTGGTTGTGGGGATTATGATGGCACTTTCTCACACACATCTGCCAGGGTAAGTTTGCAATCAATTGCTGGAATATGAAACGTGGCGTCCGACTAATTCGACCTATTTTCCTAGCGTTCCAGTCTCTCATATGGTTTAATTCCATCATGAGTTTGTTGGTGTACTTTCACTAAAGCCAAGTATAAGTTTATTCCAATCAGGTTCCCCTTCCAAAATCATCTTCTGACAAATATTCTCAGCAAGAGACTGGTACTCTGAAAAAGACTGTTGGACTTTATTAATCTCTGCTCTTCTACCCTTGCACAACATACCGCTGTGGGCAACTTGACTACGGTATGTGTAAAGGTTACGTAAATGATTATACTTTTTAAGGCGATCTTCTGCTGATTTGCCAAGTAACCAGGCACCCCGAAGCCTGAAAGAAAGTGACAGTTGATCATGATTTGAATTATCATCAAGAAGAAGCATTTCCAATACTATACCTAAATCAAGTATTTTGTCTTCAATTTGTGTGCGTCGCTTGGCTTGTGATAGCCGATTGAGTATTCGCTGGATTTTTGTTTTTTTAGGTTCATTCATATTGTTGTATTTAGTCATTAATAACCCTATAGTATCTTTTAAGTCATAATGCAGCTTGTTTGATCCGTGAGCTATCACGTCGTAGATGGGAGACCCACCTCCAGATCCCGCAAAAGGTCCAAATGGTATCGTATGATCAACATATGATGTAGAGAAGTATGGCACACAAAAACTATCACTAAGTGTATTCAAAAGTAGTGCAATATCATATAGTTGACGACTGATTTTCCAAAATTCTGGATCATCATCGGCGGTAGCGGGCACTTCATTATCTTTCGTTTTTTGTATCAGGCAAGTTTTAGTAATAGCACATCTGGAAACAGGTGTGTTTTGAAGCACATAACCCAACTGCGTTTGAAGAAAAATCTCTTTTTCTCTAGAATCAGGCATATGATGTACAGACTGAATTACATAACCATCTTTGAGAGGAATTGGTTGGTCTACTTCAATGCCAAGCACCCAGAGGGCATTAATGACTGATATCTTTTCAGAGTCAAGGAATGATTCTAAATAATTCTGTGCTTTTTCAATGCCATATTCGTTTGCACACCATAAGAACCACATTGCTAGGGTTTTAGTCTCAAACATCTGAGAACCACTACCACACGATATCATTTTACCGTAAAGGGCAATTACTCGTGGATCATCGCTTAACATTTTGACTACAAACTTCCCGACATCTGTTTTTTCGACAACTT
>JGI12109J20283_10058145_pt1 | contig 30264 bp, 27 predicted proteins | sample ElkSlonscriptome_12_FD_20283 | JGI IMG/M metagenome (IMG submission 20283)
GATTGAAGATCGCGTCTTCCATGATCCGGAGCTGATCGTCCAAGTCCTTGCGGACCTGGGCGATGTGTTCCTTTTCAATGGAGATAGCTCGTGCATCCTTGTCCACACCTTCGCGCGTGAAGACCTGCACATCAATCACAGTGCCATCCATGCCACTCGGCACACGCAGTGAGGTGTCCTTTACGTCAGATGCCTTTTCACCAAAGATTGCGCGCAGCAGCTTCTCCTCCGGCGTCAGCTGGGTCTCACCCTTCGGGGTGACTTTGCCGACCAGAATATCGCCCGAGCGCACCTCAGCACCGATATACACAATGCCGGCTTCATCGAGCTTGCTCAGCGTGTATTCATTGACGTTCGGGATATCGCCGGTGATTTCTTCGGAACCGAGCTTGGTATCACGAGCGACACAAGTCAGTTCTTCGATATGAATCGAGGTAAAACGATCTTCCTGCACGACGCGCTCGGAGATCAGAATGGAATCCTCGAAGTTGTAGCCGTTCCATGGCATGAACGCAATCAGCATGTTCTGGCCGAGCGCCAGTTCGCCTAGGTCGGTCGACGGTCCATCGGCCAGCACATCGCGCGCCTGTACGGCATCACCCACTTTGACCAGCGGACGCTGGTTCATGCACGTGTTCTGGTTCGAGCGCTGATACTTGACCAGGTTGTAGATATCGACACCCGGATCATCGTCACCCACTTCGTCCTCATTGGCCCGGACCACAATACGGCCCGCATCAACCTGGTCGACAATTCCGCCACGCAGCGCTACGGTGGTAACTCCAGAGTCGGTCGCCACGACGCGTTCCAACCCGGTACCCACCAATGGCTTGTCGGCACGAAGGGTTGGCACAGCCTGACGCTGCATGTTCGAGCCCATCAACGCCCGGTTTGCATCATCGTGCTCGAGAAACGGCACCATAGCAGCAGCCACAGAAACAATCTGACGAGGGGATACATCGATGAATTCAATCTCTTCCGGCGTCTTCAGCGTGAACTCACCCAGGTGACGACACGGCACGAGTTCATTCGTGAACTTCCTGTTCTTGTCAAGCTCGGCGTTGGCCTGAGCAATGACGTATTCACCTTCCTCGATTGCCGAGAGATAAGTCACCTCACCGGTCACTTTACCGTTGACGACCTTGGAATACGGCGTTTCAAGGAACCCGTAATCGTTGGTTCTGGAATAGACCGCCAGCGAGTTGATCAAGCCGATGTTGGGACCTTCCGGCGTCTCGATCGGACACAGACGCCCATAATGCGTCGGGTGAACGTCGCGAACTTCAAAGCCTGCGCGCTCACGCGTCAAGCCACCTGGGCCGAGGGCCGACACACGGCGCTTGTGCGTAATTTCCGACAGCGGATTATTCTGGTCCATGAACTGCGACAGCTGCGATGAACCAAAGAATTCCTTGATGGCTGCAGCAACCGGCTTGGAGTTGATCAGATCCTGCGGCTTCAAGCCCTCGCTTTCTGCCATGCTCAGGCGTTCACGCACGGCGCGTTCGACGCGAACCAGGCCAATGCGGAACTGGTTTTCAGCCATTTCACCAACCGAACGAACGCGTCGATTACCGAGATGGTCAATATCATCCACGGTGCCGTTGCCGTTGCGGATGTCGATCAACACCTTGAGTACGGCCAGAATGTCATCCTGGTCCAGGATTCCGGAGCCTTCCACTTCCTTGCGACCTACGCGACGATTGAATTTCATGCGGCCTACGGCCGAAAGGTCATAACGCTCATCGGTAAAAAACAGGTTCTTGAACAGGTTCTGGGCCGCTTCTTTGGTCGGCGGCTCTCCTGGGCGCATCATCTTGTAGATTTCCCACAAGGCTTCAAGCTCATTGGAGGTTGGGTCAATGCGCAGCGTATTTGAAATGTACGGACCCTGATCCAGATCGTTCACGTACAGAATATCGAAACTCTTGACCTTGGCTTCGCGGAGTGCACCGAGCAGTTCCTCGGTGATTTCATCATTAGCTGCAGCCAGCAGCTCGCCGCTGTCTTCGTCAACGATGGATTGAGCCAGAATACGACCGATCAGATATTCATCCGAGACATCCAGCGTTTTAACGCCGGCCTCTTCGATCAACTTGGCATGACGGGCCGTAATGCGCTTGTCCTTGGCGACAATGACATTGCCTTTCTTGTCGCTGATGTCACTGAGCGCGATCTCGCCACGCAGGCGGGACGGCACCAGGTCCAGCTTGGCATCGCCCTTGCGCAAGGTGACGCCCGACTTTTCGAAGAAGGTATCGAGGATCTGCTCTTCGTCCATGCCCAGCGCACGCAGCAAGATAGTGACCGGCAATTTGCGGCGACGGTCGATCCGAGTGAATACGCTGTCTTTTGGATCAAACTCGAAATCCAGCCAGCTACCGCGGTATGGAATCACCCGGGCGTTGTACAGCAACTTACCGGAGGAATGCGTCTTGCCTCGATCATGGTCGTAGAACACGCCAGGTGAGCGGTGCATCTGGTTGACGATCACGCGTTCGGTACCGTTAATGATGAACGTACCGGTATCTGTCATCAACGGCAGATCGCCCATGTAGACGTCCTGGTCTATGACTTCCTTTACCTTCTTGTTGCGCGCCGGGCTGTCCTTGTCGTAGATGACCAGACGGACTGTCACTCTCAGCGGCGCACCATAGGTCATGCCGCGCAGCTTGCATTCGGTGACGTCGAACTCAGGTTTGCCGAGTTCATAGGAGACATACTCCAGCGCCGCATTACCGGAATAACTGCTGATAGGAAATACTGAGCTCAATGCGCCGTGCAGACCCTTGACCTCGCGGTCCGCTTCAGCCACATCATCCTGCAGAAACTGCCGATATGAATTAACCTGGGTTGACAAAAGGAACGGCGCTTCGATAATCTGTTCGTGCTTGCCGAAATCCTTTCGGATACGCTTTTTCTCGGTAAAGGAATAGCTCATTGGTGTTTCACCCGCCTGATGCTGCGTTGATCCGGGATAACAAACGACTCAAAGAATTCAGGCACCCGGAACAGGCCTGAATTTGATTTCTCACAACGGGAACAGGCCGGGCGTTTTTCAACGCCCAGCCGATTCCTTATGCTGGCTTTTGATTGAACGAGATTACTTGACCTCGACAGTCGCGCCAGCTTCTTCCAACTGCTTCTTGATATCTTCGGCTTCGTCTTTCGATACTCCTTCCTTGACAGGAGAAGGTGCGCCTTCGACCAGATCCTTGGCTTCTTTCAGACCCAGTCCGGTCACGCCACGAATGGCCTTGATGACCTGGACTTTCTTGTCGCCAAAACCAGCCAGAACGACATCGAATTCGTCCTTTTCTTCAGCCGCAGCAGCGTCACCGCCTGCAGCAGGACCGGCCGCAGCAGCAGCCACGGGGGCAGCAGCTGTAACGCCGAATTTTTCTTCCATTGCTTCAATCAGGTCAACGACTTCAACAACGGTCATGCTTGAGATTGTTTCGAGAATATCTTCTTTTGAAACGGCCATGGGAAATACTCCAAATAGTTAGTAATAAATGAATCAAGCAGCCTGTTTGCTGTCACGCACCGCTGCGACGGTGCGAACCAGCTTGGTATGCGGCTCTGCCAAAGTACGTACGAATTTTTCGATCGGCGCTTTCATCACGCCCATCAGCATGGATATGGCCTGGTCGCGGGTTGGCATATCGGCCAGACGACCAATTTCCGATGCGTCATACAGCTGCGCACCCATTGCGACCATGCGGACGATGATCTTGTCTTCGTCCTTGGAAAAATTCTTGATCAGTCGTGCCGCTGCGCCTGGATCATCAATCGAAAAGGCAAACAGCAACGGACCGGTCAATCCATCGACCATGCATTCAAATTCAGTACCTTCGACAGCACGCTTGACCAGCGTGTTTTTCGCCACCTTCAAGAAAACGCCTTCATTACGCGCTTTTGCACGCAAATCCGTCATCTTCTCGACGGTAATGCCGCGATACTCGGCAGCCACGGCAGAATGCGCGGTTTGGGCTACTTCAGCCACCTCCGTTACAACTGCTTTCTTTTGCTCGAATGTGAGCGCCATCTGCTACCTCCTCCTGAAAATTCCGCAGATCTGTCGCGAGTGCGTCTGTGCGCATCCGGCGGCGATTGTCATAACAATCGGAATCCTCATGTACAAAACGTACATTGCGATTCCTGTGCGCCGGCGACCAAAGACAGCCACCCGCTCGCTACGATCTGTAAAACTTTCACCAGTTACAACCCAAAAACGACTTCGGGCTTTTACATATCCGCGGTGTTGCCACTGCGGGGCTTTGGTGGCCGTTTCCCTTGAATATTCAAGGTAATCGGGCGACACCATCTGCGCAGGTGGACGTGTAATCCATTAACCGAAACTCGTCACAGCAGTTTCGGGCCTGCGGTCTTGGACGGGCACGAAGTTGACTTCGCGAAACGCCCGTTACTACCGGTTTTAACCGGCAATTATTGACATCGATTGAATCAACCGATGCGCTCAATCAAAGTTCCAGTGTCGAGTTGTCAACCGTCAGGCCGGGGCCCATGGTGGTCGACAGTGCAACCTTCTTCAAATAGTGTCCCTTGGACGCTGCGGGCTTGGCTTTGACCAGTTCCTGCAGCAGCGCGGTCAAGTTGGCTTTCAACTTGTCCTCATCAAAATCGGCCTTCCCGATAATGGTGTGGACAATGCCGCCCTTGTCGGTGCGGAATTGAACTTGTCCTGCTTTGGCATTGCGCACGGCTTGCTCAACGTCAGTGGTGACTGTGCCGACCTTGGGGTTGGGCATCAGACCACGCGGTCCAAGCACGGTGCCCAAACGGCCCACTACTCGCATGGCGTCGGGCGTTGCAATACACAAATCGAAGTCAATCTCGCCGCCTTTGATGGTTTCAGCCAGATCTTCGAACCCGACAATATCGGCTCCAGCTTCTTTGGCTTTGTCGGCGTTTTCGCCCTGAGCAAACACGGCTACGCGCACGCTCTTGCCTGTTCCGTGTGGCAGCACCAGTGCACCGCGCACAACCTGGTCTGATTTGCGCGGGTCAATACCCAGGCGCACTGCCACTTCGACGCTTTCGGTGAACTTCACTTTACTCAGTTCTTTCAGCAGTCCGACCGCTTCATCCAGGGGATATTGCTTTCCGGCTTCGATCTTTTCGCGTATCGCGCGATTTCGTTTGGTGTTCTTGGCAGCCATTATTCCACTCCCTCCACATTCAGGCCCATGCTGCGCGCGCTGCCGGCAATCGTACGGACAGCCGCGTCCATGTCGGCCGCAGTCAGATCAGGCTCTTTGGTCTTCGCAATCTCTTCGAGTTGGGCGCGGGTTACCGTGCCGACTTTTTTCATGTTCGGCTCACCACTACCCTTGGCGATCTTGGCAGCTTTACGCAGCAGTACGGCTGCGGGCGGAGTCTTGGTAATAAAGGTAAAGCTGCGATCGGCGTACACGGTAATCACAACCGGTACCGGCAAACCGGCTTCCTGGTTTTGGGTTTCTGCATTGAATGCTTTACAGAACTCCATGATATTCACACCGTGCTGGCCCAGTGCCGGGCCCACCGGCGGACTGGGGTTGGCCTGACCAGCAGGCACCTGCAGCTTGATATACGCTTGAACTTTCTTAGCCATTTGCTTCTCCGTGGGTCCAGTCGCCGGGTTCTAATGCCCCGGCTCCCCAACATCTAATATTCATCAGGCCCAATACCGAGCCTGTATTCAACGCCCGTAACCGGGCAATCCAAATTGTTAGAGCTTTTCAACCTGCTGGAAATCCAGCTCAACCGGGGTTGAACGACCAAAAATCGATACGGCAACGCGTAAACGACTTTTCTCGTAGTTGATTTCTTCAACGGTACCGTTGAAATCATTGAACGGCCCATCAATTACGCGAACCAGTTCGCCGGGCTCGAACAACACTTTCGGTTTCGGCTTGTCGACACCTTCTGCAACCCGGTTCAGAATGGCATCCGCCTCTTTCTGGCTGATTGGCGCAGGCTGGTCCTGTCGACCACCGATAAAGCCCATCACTTTCGGGACATCCTTGACCAAGTGCCAGGAATCCTCGTTCATCTCCATCTCGACCAGAACATAGCCCGGGAAGAATTTGCGTTCGCTCTTGCGCTTGACGCCTTTCTTCATTTCCACGACTTCTTCGGTCGGAACCAGCACTTCGCCGAACTGATCCTGCATCTCAGCGCGCTCGATGCGTTCTTTCAGCGAGCGTTGGACCTGCTTTTCATAGCCCGAAAAGGCATGAACTACGTACCAGCGCTTCGCCATTACAGCCCTCCACCAATACCAATCAAGCGGCGGACCAGAAAGCCGAAGATCGTATCCATGAAAAACAGCAGAATGCCGATTACGATGGTGACTGCCACAACAATCAGCGTTGTCTGTGTGGTTTCCTGCCGGGTTGGCCAGACCACCTTGCGGCGTTCAACATCCGCTTCGCGAACGTAATCCACCAGCTGCCGACCGTGAACCGTTTTTGCGGCCACGAAGGCGGCAACCAGCGCCACAACCAGCAGGCCTACAATCCGGACTAAATCCAGGACCTGGTTTTCAAAAAACACAAAGCCGTAAATGCCGGCACCCAGGATCAGTGCAAACAGAATCCAGAGAACGATATCTCGCGATGAATTGGTTTCGGCTGTCATAAGTTCGCTTCAATTACTTCCAAGGCGTGTTCAATGGCAGGCGAGGAGGGACTCGAACCCCCAACCTGCGGTTTTGGAGACCGCTGCTCTGCCAGTTGAGCTACTCGCCTAAATTGTTGATCTATCTCTCGACATCGTCCTATTTTCAGACTTGCCCAGGATCCAATCGGTTCAAAACTCCGCGCACTCGATTCGAGCGCGCGGGTATTAAAGCGCGTTACTTGTGGATCTTGGCAACCACACCTGCACCGACGGTACGACCACCTTCGCGTATCGCGAAGCGCAGGCCTTCTTCCATCGCGATCGGGGCGATCAACTCGACCTGGATCTTGACGTTGTCACCCGGCATGACCATCTCCACGCCTTCCGGCAGCTCAACCGCACCGGTCACGTCCGTGGTCCGGAAGTAGAACTGCGGGCGATAGCCCTTGAAGAACGGCGTATGACGACCACCCTCGTCCTTGCTCAGCACATACACTTCGGCCTCGAAGTGGGTGTGCGGGGTAATCGTGCCCGGCTTGGCCAGCACCTGACCACGCTCGACGTCGTCACGCTTGGTGCCTCTGAGCAGTACACCGACGTTGTCGCCGGCCTCGCCCTGGTCGAGCAGCTTGCGGAACATCTCCACGCCCGTGCAGGTGGTCTTGGTGGTGTCGTGAATGCCGACGATTTCCAGTTCGTCGCCAACGTTGACCACACCGCGCTCGATCCGGCCCGTAACCACGGTACCGCGGCCTGAAATCGAGAACACGTCCTCGATCGGCATCAAGAACGGCTTGTCGGTGTCGCGCTCCGGCGTCGGAATGTAGTTGTCGAGCGCCTCGACCAGCTTCAGGATGGCCGGGACGCCGATGTCGGAGTCGTCGCCTTCCAGCGCCTTCAGCGCAGAACCGGTGATGATCGGCGTATCGTCGCCCGGGAAGTCGTAGTCGCTCAACAGCTCGCGCACTTCCATTTCAACCAGTTCCAGCAGCTCTTCATCGTCGACCATGTCGGCCTTGTTCAGAAACACCAGAATCTGCGGTACGCCAACCTGGCGGGCCAGCAGAATGTGCTCGCGCGTCTGCGGCATCGGGCCGTCGGCTGCTGAACAGACCAGAATCGCGCCGTCCATCTGGGCCGCGCCGGTGATCATGTTCTTGACATAATCGGCGTGTCCCGGGCAGTCGACGTGCGCGTAGTGGCGGTCATCGGACTCGTATTCCACGTGAGCGGTCGCAATCGTGATGCCGCGGGCGCGCTCTTCGGGGGCGTTATCAATCTGGTCATACGCACGGAATTCACCGCCGCGGGCTTCTGCACAGACCTTGGTCAGGGCCGCCGTCAGCGTGGTCTTGCCGTGGTCAACGTGGCCAATCGTGCCAACATTGACGTGCGGTTTGGTGCGTTCGAATTTTTCCTTGGACATCTGACTTCCTCTAAAACGTAAAAAATCTTGATTAAGCGGTTTTCTTGATTACTTCATCTGCCACGCTGGTCGGCGCCTCGGCGTAGTGCAGAAATTCCATTGCATAGGTTGCCCGGCCCTGGCTCATTGAGCGCAGGTCCGTCGCATAACCGAACATTTCGGCCAGCGGCACGTTGGCGCGGATGATTTTACCGGCCGGCGCATCTTCCATGCCCTGCACCAGGCCACGACGGCGGTTCAAATCACCCATGACATCGCCCATGTAATCTTCAGGCGAGACCACTTCGACCTTCATCAGGGGCTCGAGCAGCACCGGATTGGCTTTCAGTGCACCATCCCGCATGGCCATGGAACCGGCAATCTTGAAGGCCATCTCCGATGAGTCCACTTCATGATACGAACCATCGAACAGCGTGGCTTTACAATCAACCAGCGGATAGCCGGCCAATACGCCATTATTCATTTGCTCTTCAATACCCTTGCTGACTGCCGGAATATAGTCTTTCGGCACCACGCCGCCGGTAATCTCGTTGACAAACTCGAAACCGCCACCTTCCGGCATTGGTTCCAGCTTGATCTTGACGTGGCCGTACTGGCCCTTACCGCCAGACTGGCGCACAAACTTGCCTTCGGACTCAACGGCCGACCGGATGGTTTCACGGTAGGCCACCTGCGGCTTGCCGACGTTGGCTTCTACGTTGAATTCGCGAAGCATGCGATCGACAATGATGTCGAGATGCAATTCGCCCATGCCAGCAATAATCGTCTGGCCAGACTCTTCATCGGTATGCACACGGAAGGAAGGATCCTCCTGCGCCAGCTTGGACAGGGCCAGGCCCATTTTCTCCTGATCCGACTTGGTCCTTGGCTCGACCGCAACGGCAATCACCGGCTCGGGGAATTCCATTCGCTCGAGCGTAATCACGTCCGACGGATCACACAGCGTATCGCCGGTGGTCACGTTTTTCAGGCCAACGGCTGCTGCAATATCACCGGACCGCACTTCCTTGATTTCTTCGCGTGAATTGGAGTGCATCTGGAGCAGGCGGCCGATCCGCTCTTTCTTCGATTTGACCGGATTGAGCACCGTATCGCCGGATTTCAATACGCCCGAATACACCCGGAAAAACGTCAGCGAGCCAACGAACGGATCCGTGGCAATCTTGAAGGCCAGCGCCGCGAACGGCTCATCGTCAGATGACTTGCGCGTGCCCTCTTGCTCGTTTTCGAGTACGCCGCGAATAGCAGGCACTTCGGTCGGCGACGGCATGTACTCGACAATCGCATCCAGCAGCGCCTGTACGCCCTTGTTCTTGAAAGCAGTGCCGCACAGTACCGGCACGATATCGTTATTCAACGTGCCCTGACGCAGACCCTTGATGATCTCTTCTTCGCTGAGCTCACCTGCCTCGAGATAACGTTCCATCAATTCTTCGGATGATTCGGCGGCAGCCTCAACCATGAATTCGCGCGCAGCCGCCGCCTGGTCCTTGAGATCAGCCGGGATTTCGACCGCTTCATAGGTCGTACCCATGTTGTCGGGATTCCAGTGAATCGCCCGCATTCGAACCAGATCGATCACGCCCTTGAAATGCTCTTCTGCGCCAATCGGCAGCTGAATCGGCACGGGATTGGCACCCAATCGATCGCGAATCTGCTCGACCACTCGAACAAAATTGGCGCCCGTTCGATCCATCTTGTTGACAAAGGCCATACGCGGCACTGAGTACTTGGTGGCCTGGCGCCACACGGTCTCGGATTGCGGTTCAACGCCACCGACTGCGCAGAATACGGCTACCGCGCCATCCAGGACGCGCAGCGAGCGCTCGACTTCAATGGTGAAATCGACGTGCCCAGGGGTATCGATGATATTGATTCGATACTCCGGCCAGTCTTTATCCATACCCGACCAGAAGCAGGTCGTTGCTGCCGAAGTAATGGTGATGCCACGCTCCTGTTCCTGCTCCATCCAGTCCATGACGGCATTACCGTCGTGCACCTCACCCAGTTTGTGGGAAATGCCGGTATAGAACAGAATGCGCTCGGTCGTGGTGGTTTTGCCCGCATCGATGTGGGCCATGATCCCGATGTTTCGATAGCGCTCGATGGAGGTCTTGCGTGACACGATGGTTTCCGGCTTTGCTTACCTGGATTTACCAGCGGTAATGAGCGAAGGCCTTGTTAGCCTCAGCCATACGATGCACGTCTTCACGCTTCTTGACGGCCGCACCGCGCTCTTCAGCGGCATCCAGCAGTTCGCCTGCCAGGCGCTTTGGCATGCTGTTTTCACCCCGCTTGCGGGCAAAATCAATAATCCAACGCATGGCCAGCGTCTGACGACGACGCGGTCGTACTTCAACGGGTACCTGATAGGTGGCCCCACCGACGCGGCGAGATTTGACCTCGACTGCAGGCGCAACCGATTCCAGCGCCTTTTCAATGGTTTCAATCGGCTCGGCGTGTCCACGCGTTTCGATTTCGTCAATCGCGCCATACACGATGCGTTCGGCCACTGATTTTTTGCCGTCCTGCATGACCATGTTGATGAAGCGGGTCAATAGCTCGCTTCCAAACTTTGGATCTGGCAGAACGTCGCGCTGAAAATTGGAGTGCTTACGTGACATAGTTGTTCCGAGTTAATTGCTTGTTGATAGGGCTAGAAAGTAGCGAGAATCAGCTCTTGGGCTTCTTCGCACCATATTTGGAGCGGCCCTGACGGCGATCCGAAACACCGGCAGTATCCAGGCTTCCTCGAACCGTGTGATAGCGCACACCCGGAAGATCCTTGACACGGCCACCGCGAATCAGCACAACCGAGTGCTCCTGCAGATTGTGACCTTCACCGCCAATGTAGCTGGACACTTCATAGCCATTGGTCAAGCGCACGCGCGCAACCTTGCGAAGAGCCGAGTTCGGCTTTTTCGGCGTCGTGGTGTACACACGGGTACAAACTCCACGTTTCTGCGGAGAAGCTTCCAGTGCCGGAACGTTCGACTTGTACTGCTTCGGACGGCGCGGCTTTCTAACCAACTGGTTGATCGTTGACATAAATATCCAAACCTGTAGAAAATAAACGACAGACCACTGCAATTCCGGTCTGCCGAAGAGCGAGAATTTTAAGGGGTTCGGGGGCTTGTGTCAACACCGATCCGCTGATTTCACTAGGCGCCGATGGACTCCGTTCGGGCCGCAGAACGCACGCTGCGGACGGGTCCGGGAATGGCGTCGAGCAGTAGTTGCTCAGTTGCCTCGGGCCGGTGCATGTGCTGGCTCAGCTTCTGACGCCATTTCCGCCCACCCGGCTGGGAGTGGTACAGGCCCAGCATGTGGCGTGCGACCTGCTGCAGTTTCCCCCCGCTATCAAGATGTGCGCGAGCATAGTCAGCCATCGCTTCGACGACCTGCTCTCGCTGGATCACCGCAGTTCCCGGCTCCAGCAACTGTTGAAGCTCAGCCAGTAGCCAGGGCGTCTGGTAGGCGGCCCGACCCAGCATGATGCCGTCGAATTGTTCAAGGTGATGAAGGGCATCAGCTGCGCTGGTAATACCACCGTTCAGAACAATTCGTAGCCGACCAAATCCCTGCTTCAAGCGAAACACGCGGTCGTAATCGAGTGGCGGGATCTCACGATTCTGCTTCGGGCTCAGGCCACTCAGCCAGGCCTTGCGGGCGTGCACGATCACGGTTTCAATGCCGCTTTCCGAAACGGTCGCGACAAATTGGTGAAGAAAGGCCTCGCTATCCTGGTCATCAACACCAATTCGGGTTTTCACAGTCACCGGCACGTCCACTGCCTTGCGCATGGCGGCCAGGCCGTCGCGCACGCGTTCCGGCTCCAGCATCAGGCAGGCGCCAAACCGCCCTTTCTGCACTCGATCGGACGGACAACCAACATTCAGGTTGATTTCGTCGTAGCCAAAATTGGCGCCAATACGGGCTGCCCTGGCCAGTTCTTCAGGGTCACTGCCACCCAGCTGCAGCGCCACCGGCGACTCGCGCGGATCAAAGCCCAGCAGATGCTGCCGATCGCCATGCACGACCGCGCCGGTCGTGACCATTTCCGAATACAGTCGGGCCGATGGGGCCAACAGGCGATGGAAAAACCGGCAGTGCCGGTCGGTCCAATCCATCATCGGGGCCACACTCAGCCGATCAGAAGACAAGTCCATAGGTGCAAATAAAAACGAAGAAGCACTTTATTTTAGCTTGTTTATCGTCATTGCCCTAACAGCCGTTCACCCGGCGTTGCCGATTCCAGATAACTCCCACAGCTTGCAGGCACTCCGACACATCCGCAGGTCATCGACCGAATCTCTTCGGATATTCATCATTTCCACTCGATCAATCGGTCGGTGAGACGAAATTGGACTCTATTCCGAATGAGTGAGAGAACGATTCATTGTTAACGCGAGCAGGCCCTATTCCATCCGAAGAGATCGGTCTCATTCGTCCAATATCGAACTGAACTTGTCAGGCGATACAAGCGTTTACCGCAGTGGCAAAGCCCCTGGCTTGCCTGGATCGATAAAACGCAGCCTGCAGTTCCTGTTCGGAATGAAAAAAGCACTGAACAGGTCTCGAAGGAGTGGTTGGACCTTAACGCGTGAACAACTGGCACCCAACACATACAGGACTAGCAAAATGATGTTTTATCAAACTCGATTTTTTCGTATTTCTTGGTTACTACTGTTATCAGTTTTGAGCCAAACGGCTTTTGCGCAAGATTTACTGTATCCACATAGCTTCACGCCAGCAACAAAGATTCCTGCTGGTTGTTTAAGCAAAAGCCCGCTGGAGCTTAAGCCAAATAACGAACTGTTTTTTGACGACGTGATCGACTTGCATTCACCAATCGATACTGGAAGCTATCGAATTCGCGTTTGGCGCATTGGCTGCCATGAGCCTGGCCGCTCGGCGATTGCAGTCAATTTTCAGGCTGTTGACGAAGCAGCTGGATTCATTCCCTTGCCTTCGGCTGAGTTATTTGATCTTGACGGCAACAAGAACCCCGCTGCATTGCTGCTGTTTCCTGCAAACGGGCCAGGCTACCTCCGTGCAACAGCTTCAGGCAGCCTAACCAAGCTGACAGAAGACAATCCCTCTGGTGTCACCATGATTGTTGACACAGATTCGGATTCGATGACCGCGACTCAATACAATGAAATCGTCGGCCTGAGACTCACATTCGATTCGCAGGAGCTCATCATCGGTGTATTGAATTATGTTGCCTCGCTCGATCCACCGCAATTTGAAGCGCCGCCGCTACATGGCCGATATTCGGGCCTGTGGATCGCTGCTGATCTGCCGAGAACGGGGCTCGTCTTTCACTCCGGCGGAACACTTAGCGAGCGCCTGTATGTGTTCACTTTCTGGCTTACCTATATCGAGGGCGCTCCGGTTTGGCTTATCGGCGAGTCGGATATCGGCCCCGAGGACTCCTCGATTGAGTTGGATCTGCATCGGTATCATGGAGGGAAAATTATCACAGACCCTTCTTTTTCCGAGGAGGATGTAAGCTCCGAAATTGTTGGCACGATGACGCTCAGCGCCCGTCACTGCAACTTGCTGGAAGTGGATATTGACCTTACCAGCCTTGGCAAGAGCAGTCGCATGATGCAACTGACGCGACTGACCCGTATTGCGGGTTTCGATTGCGACCAGACCCAGTAGATGAGGATCCTTGAAGATGCTGAACGAACTGATCCCGGGTACGATCTGGAATGCACAATACAGCTTGAGTTTTGGCCCGATCAAGATCAAAACGCGCATGACCGTGATCAGGCTTTCGAATGGCACATTGTGGGTCCATTCACCCATTGAGCCATCTCCGGAACTCGTTGATGCGCTTCAAGCCATAGGGCCCGTCGGGCATGTGGTGGCTCCGAACAAGAGCCACCACTTGTTTTTCAAGGCCTTTGTCAGGCAATACCCCTCAGCTAAAGGTTATATCGCGCCCGGCCTGGACTCGAAACGCGCCGAGCTGGCGGACTATGATCAACTGACGGGCCAACAGCTCTGGTCGCCGGAACTTCAAGGGTATTTCATTCAGGGATTACCGGTAATCAACGAAACGGTATGGTTCCATGCTGATACGGGCACGCTGGTAGTTGCTGATTTGCTGTTTTGCTTCGGCCCGGATAATTCAAAGCTGACATCGCTGGTGGCCTCGTTACTGGGCGTTCGCGGTCGACTCGCTATGTCGAAAACCATGAAGATAATGATCAAGGATAAGGACAAGTTGATCGGCTCAATAGCGCCTTTGATGGATCTGCCGATTCAACGCATCGTGCTCGCACATGACCAAATCATCACAGAGAACGCATCCGATCAATTCAAGCAGGCCTTTTCATGGCTGGATTAGGATCATCGCAAACCGTCGCGTGGTCCTTGCGCTTAAGATCCGTTCAGCAATGGCGGATAGAGAAACGAGCAGAGTGCTTGGATGACGACTGTGGTTTGCCAAGAACCCTCTGAATATCCATGGTCTGAATATCCATCGTCTGAATATCCACGAAACGATTGAATATAGAAGCATGGATACTTTCGAGATCGAAGATCAATTTCGAATACGGGCCATGATTCATCAGTCCTGGCCCCTTGCAACCGCAATCGATCAACCGCATTGGTCGGGCGAGCTAGATTGAAATGCAGTGCAAATGCTCAAGCGCAGTCATGACGCACTCGCGTATCGAAAACGCCAGCAGCAATTACACGTCACGCTGGATCATTGATGACAACGGCGATTGAACCTCGACTGTCGGAGTGGTTAATGGCAGCCAGGTCGTCAAGCCTTGTCAATGACTGGTTGAACGCCGCAGATACCACCTGCATTTTCAGCGTTTCTAGAGCCATTGCCGGACGGTTGGCCAGCCGATACAGATCCCGGGTCATGTCACGAATCTCGTGCCGTTGATGATGATCAGGGTCCGATTGGCCTTGACTGTGAACAATCGTGCCCAGGCAACTGCCCTAGCCCGCTCCCGAACCCTGCAATAACCACCATGCAGCACTCGAGGCGGCTATTCCAGCCGGCACGAACCACCACAGCCACTTTGGTGAACCGCCTGATGTCTCGGCCTGATCGAGCACGCGTGCCGGCTTCAAACCCGGCGCCTGGAGCACAAACCGAATGCGATTGACGCGCAATTCGTCGCCTGACTGGAGTGGCTGTCGGCCGGCTGGCTCACCGTTGATCCAGGTTTGTCCAGCCGACTCAAGCATCAACGTGTCGTCTTCAAAGACGATGCGCGCATGTCGGGGAAGAAACGCATCACTCCGGATATCGGCCTCCGGGTCGCTGCCAATCAGCGTGTCTTCGTCCAGTTCGAACGTCTTGCCGGTCAACTCGCCGGAGGCGCCTTTTAAGCGATAGGTCATGAAATCACATCCCGATTTTATTAACGTCAAGCCTCATTGGGCTTGCTTGCATCAGTATATTCAATCAACTCGCGCAACAGCGAAGTTGCGTAGCTGCCGCGCGGCAGGCTGAAATGAAGACGAAGCGTGCTCGTATCCAAAAATGTCCACTCCAGATGTTCAGGTCGCATGCGCAGGCTTCTGCGTTCAGCCTTGAGTCCAAAGCGCACCAGGCCATCGAACAAATCTTGATGCTGCTGAATCACCGCCTGCTCGATCTGGCCCGCCGTTGTTCGAGCAAATTCCGTGTCAACGCCAACCATCGGTCCGGTCGGATGGAGATCCATTGCTGCGCAACGTGCTTTCTGGTCAGCGTCTTCAGCATCAGCAACAAAGATCGAACGACTGCCATCCAGCATGGCAACATCGCCATCGATCAAGGCATTCCAATCGCCCCGCTCGATTCGTCGGCTCAGTACCTGATTGAAAATCAGACTGCGCGCGGCCGATAGATAAAAGCCCTGCTTGACGCGTGACGGCTTGCGCTTCAGTTCACCGGCAAACAGTGCACGGGCGCGCTGGATATTGTTACCGCCAAAGCGCTGCTCGCCGAAGCCGTTGGGTACACCCTCGACCTGAATCTGTTTCAATCGATGGGACAGCTCTTCGAACACATCAATCGATGGATCGTCGGCTGTCAGGTCACGTATGATCAGCTCGAATTGGTTGCCGGCCAACCGTCCTCGCTGAATCTTGCGTTGATGCCTGCTGGCGGACAGGATTCGAAAAGAATCATCGGGCCATGAAGCCCAGTCCGGATCCGGCTTTCCCGGCAGATGAATCGTGAATGGCTGTCGGGTAACAGCGTTACGATCCTTCAAGCCGGCGAAGCTGACTTGCCGCGGGTGCACACCGGCCAGCCGAGCCAGGTCGCGTGCGACATCGACGGTGTTGGCCTGTCGCTTTTCAACCCACAGCCACAGATGTTCACCCGAACCGCTGGCATCATAGCCCAACTGTTCTGTGACGCTGAAGTCCTCGGGCGCGGTGCGGATCTTGCCGCTTACCCGTGGCGCTTGCCAGGCAAAAGCGCTCAATGCTGCGCTGCGCGTTCAGCCATCATTGGCTGGCGATGTCACGATCGGTGCGTCGGTTTCGGGTGGTGGCAGTGGCTGTGCCTCGAGCGCTGCTTCCAGATCATCCGGCTCGACGATCAAATAAAAGTCTTCACCTTCGCGGATCAAGCCCAGCTCGGAGCGAGCCCGCTCTTCAACGGCATCCAGACCGGACTGTAGATCAGCCACTTCGGCCGCCAGTGCATCGTTGCGGGTAATCAAGCGCTGGTTATCCTCATCCTGCGCTTCAACCAGTGCTTTCAAATCCTGTACGTGCCGATACTGCTGCCAGACCTGGATCTGCAGCAGCACCAGCAAAATCGACAAGATGACAATAATCAGACGCATTCAATGGCCAACTCGAAGCACATGCTTGCAGTGTAGCGCGAAGGCCGTTGCTGATCCGGCCTGTAATTCATGCCAACAACGTCACTAGGATTCGACCATAGAGTCCGGGTAGCTGGTTCAATTCATTCAATGCAATGCACTCATTGACTTGATGAATCGTCTTGTTGACGGGCCCCAGTTCGACGACTTCAATCCCCAGTGGGCCGAAAAAACGTCCGTCTGACGTGCCGCCCCCGGTATTGGCTTCCGGCGCTGTTCCAAGCAGTTCTACGCAAGCCTTGTTGACAGCTTCCAGCAAGGGCCCCTGAGCCGGTCCGAACGGTTCGCCGGACAGGCGCCAGCTCATCGAACAGGGCCCGGGATCGTGCTGTTCGATCAGCCCTTCGATTTGGTCTCTCAGTCCATCGGCGGTCTGACGGGGGTTGTAGCGAATATTGAACCAGATCTGAAGTTCGCCCGGCGTAACGTTTTCAGCGCCGGTGCCGGCCTTGATATTTGAAATTTGCAGGCGCGTCGGTGGGAAAAAATCATCGCCATCATCGAAACCAAGACGACCCAGCGCGGCGAGCAGCGGACCGGCTCGATGCGCTGGATTGTCGGCCGGGTCGGCATAGGCCGTATGCCCCTGCTCACCCTGGATCGACAGCGTTGCCTGAATGCTTCCGCGGCGACCAATCCGGATCGTATCGCCAAGCGCAACGGAACTGGACGGCTCGCCGACCAAAACGAAATCAGGCAGCAGGCCTCGCGCGTCCAACTCGGGTACGACCTTGCGTACGCCATCCTGTGCAGGGCCTTCTTCATCGCTGGTCAGCAAGAGCGAAATTCGGCCCGCATGCTCTGGACGTTGCGACAGAAAGGATTCCAGCGCAACAACGAACGCGGCCACCGAACACTTCATATCGGCGGTGCCTCGACCAAACAAGGAGTCTCCTCGTATGCTGGGCTGGAACGGCGGGCTAGTCCAATGGGCTTCTGGCCCAGGCGGCACGACATCGGTATGGCCCAGCAACAGCAGATGCGGTGAACCCTCGCCATGCGTCGCAAGCAGATTATCAACGTTGTTAAAGCGCAGATGCTCAACATGCATGCCGGCCTGTTCGAGGCGTTCGGCCAGCATCTGTTGACAACCCTGGTCATCGGGCGTGACCGACGCCCGCTCGATCAGATCAACGCTCAACTGCTCCACCACAGACGGTCCAGGCTGACTCATGCTGATTTCAGCCATTGCTGCGTCGCCTCGTTGAAGCCAACCCGCACTTCCTGACCATGAACGAACACCGGTCGCTTGATCAGCGTCGGCATCTCGAGCAGAACCTCCAGCCAATCTTCCGAATCGAGCTGCGGCCTGCGCTCGGGTTCCAGCTGAGCCCAGGTCCTTGAGCGGCGGTTGACCAATTGCTCCGGGCCAAGTCCGACTAACCAATGGTCTACTTGCCCGGCGCTCAGGCCATCGGCCCGAATATCCGTCCATTCATACTCGATTCCTTCAGCATCGAGCCACTTCATGGCCTTGCGGCAGGTATCGCAGGTTTTGATTCCGTAAACTCCAAGCATTGGTTATCGTCCGTTAAGTTGAATCATCGATACGAATGAAGCGCATGGATTGCAACCTGATTTTCCACACGCATTGCAATATCCAGGGCGGTTTCATTTTCCTCATTGACTGCATCGGCATTCGCACCCCGACTCAGCAAAGTCGAAAAAACTTCAGGCGATCGACTGAAGATTGCGGCAACCATCAGCGGCGTGAGTCCCTTGAAATTCCGTTGCTCCAGATCAGCTCCGCCATTCAGCAGCGCCAACAATACATCAACATTCTCATTGAACCGGCTTGCGATATGCATTGCTGAGTCCCCTTCTGAATTCTTATGATTCATTCTTGCTCCCGCAGCAACCAACGCATCGATTTTGTCAGGATTATCGGTATGCCGTGAAGCAATAATCAATGCCGTCTCGCCCGCAGTATCTTTCCTGTCAGGGTCCGCACCATGGTTCAACAATACGCGGACAAGCTGGTCATCATCATTGTGTTTTGCAGCTAGCATCAAAGCAGTATGCCCATGCTCATCCTGGTGATTCAGGTCAGCACCAAGATCCAGAAGCGCGCGGACCATATCGGGCGACTGATTGCTCTTTGCGGCAAGCATCAAGACTGTTTGGTCAAACCAGAGCGTTTGCTTGATGTCAGCGCCCAGGCTGACCAATTCATACAATATTTCAGGATTTGAATTACGCGCTGCCGCTGCACTCAGCGGCGTACCCTTGAATAGGCCATCATATTCATTTGGATCAGCCCCGCGTTCAATCAGTGCACGAATGATTTGGGCTTGACTGACTTCCATAGCTGCCCACATCAATACTGGCCCGTTGCGATTACCAGCCTTCAGCGCTTGATCCGGAATGGCTGCGACCGATTCCAACGATGCATCTTGCCAGAACGCCTCTGTACTGAATTCACGGTATGGATTACTTGAAACGATATATGCTGCAGCCGCAATCGCTACCACCAGCGCAATCCAGTAGATTGGATGAACCGACCGCAACTAGATCTCCACCCTTTCATTCATCGATTGATTCAGCGCTCCTCAAGAGCTCGTTGACCGACGTCTTGCTGCGCGTCTGTTGATCGACCCGCTTGACAATGATGGCCGCATTCAGGCTATGACTGCCGTCCTCGGCGGGCAGCGAACCGGCAATGACAACGGCCCCTGCCGGCACACGACCTCGCGTGATTTCGCCGGTAGCCCGGTTATAGATTCGGGTGCTCTGTCCGATGAACACGCCCATGCCGATCACGGCACCGCGCTCGACGATCACGCCTTCGACCACCTCCGAGCGCGCGCCGATAAAACAGCCGTCCTCGATGATCGTTGGCTGCGCCTGCAGCGGTTCAAGGACGCCGCCAATACCGGCGCCGCCGGAGATATGCACGTTGCTGCCAATTTGTGCGCACGAGCCCACCGTGGCCCAGGTATCGATCATGCTGCCCGAACCAACCCGGGCACCGATATTGACATAGCTCGGCATCAGCACCACGTCCTCACCGATATACGCGCCTTGTCGAACGGTCGCCGGCGGCACGATGCGCGCGCCCGAGGCCTCGACCGGATCACCCGAATGCGAGAAACGCAGCCCGACCTTGTCGAAATAGTGCCGATCAGCGCCGTGCATGATGCGATTGCCGGTCACCCGGAAATGCAGCAGAATGGCTTGTTTCAGCCATTGATGAACCGTCCAGCCATCGTCGGCCGGTTCGGCAACCCGGAACTCGCCGGATTCAAGCCCGTGCAGCGCCTGGTCGATCGAATTGCGCAAGGCATCCGGTACCCAGCCGGGATGAAAGTCCTTGCGCTGTTGCCAGGCGTCGGTGATATTGGCTTGTAGTTGTTCAATTGAATACGACATAGCGAGATCCCGTTCAGCCCTGATGGCGGATACTTCGGATACTACCTCAGTTCAACATGGAAACCGGATTCAGCCCGCCCCGGACTGCTGCTCCAGGCCTGCATCGAGCTGCTGCCGCAGTCGCTGTTCCAGTTGTTCGGCTTCGCTCGAGTTCAGGGCTCGACCAGATTCAGTGCCGATCAGGAACACGTCTTCAACGCGTTGACCAAACGTCGCAACGCGCGCATCATACAGCCGCATACGCGATTCAAGCAGCACGGCAGCAATCATCGATAACAGGCCGGGCCGATCCGTTGTCATGATATCAAGCCGTGTCTTTGAACCCTGGTCGACCTCGACCTGCTCAAAACGAAGCGTGGACCGGGTAATGAAGGGCCGTAAACGGCGTGGGATCGGACAATGCGTTAACGGCCGAACATCCTTGCTGGCTAATTGTTCCATCACGGCGTGTTGCAGCCGATCGGCGTCAGTCGGATGCAGCGGCAGGCTCTGGTCATTAACGATTTGATACATGTTCCAGGCATGTTGCTCACGCGTAGTGGCGATTCGCGCAGCCAGCACATCGAGCTGCATGCGATCAAGCTCGTGTGCAACGATCGCGAACAGGCCCAGGAAGTCAGGGCCATACACCAGTAATTCGGTGATTTCCTTTTCATTCAGGTTTCGCGTCTGCGCCAGATGGGGATGACCTGGCTGCTGCTGTTCAGCGAAACGCAGGATGCCGCGTGTGCTCCAGGCGAGCTGATCTGCATCCATGCGCGTCAACGCCGCTCTGGGCAGGCTGTTCCACAAGGACTGACACGATTGCTCATCCAACGCCTGGTCTGCCGCCGCCCATTGCGATAAATGATTCAGCGCTTCGCTACAGCGCTGTTCGAACAGATCATCATGATCAATCGGTTCATTCAACCCCTCTGCCAGGCGGTCACGCGTGGCGATATACAGCTGCCACAACAGTGAATCCTTCCAGCCATTCCATAGCTTCGGTCGAGTGGCTGCTATATCGGCGGCGGTCAGGACATAGAGATGATCAAGGCGCTGCTGGCTACCCACATGCCGAGCAAAACGATCGACGACAACCGGGTCCGATATATCCTGGCGCTGGGCCGTCATCGACATCAGCAGGTGTTGCTCGACCAGCCAGACAATCAGGTCCCGATCAGCGGGTTCCAGCGATAAGCGGTCGACCATAGCGCGTGCGTCTTCGGCACCCAACTCGGAATGATCCCCGCCCCGCCCCTTGGCGATGTCATGAAATAACGCGGCCAGGTACAGCACTTCGGGTTTCCCGATTCGATCAACGACCCGGTTGGGATGTGCGAACTGGTCGGGATACTTCTTGCGCGCAATGCGGCGCAGATTGCGGATCACGAACAGGATGTGTTGATCGACCGTGTAGACATGAAACAGATCAAATTGCATCCGGCCGGTGACCTGTGCGAAGCCTGGCACCAGCGCGGCCAATACGCCGTAACGATTCATTCGCTCCAGCTGGGAATAGACTCGATGCTTGCGCTTGAGCAACTGCAGAAACAGGTCCAGATACTCACGATTGCTTCGGAATTCATCGTCGATCAGATACAGATGGTCGCGAATCAGACGAATCGTAGAGGCCCGCACACCGCGCACTTCGGGATGGTCAGACAGCACCAGGAAGATTTTCAGCAGCAGCTCCGGCTTGCGCACGAACCGATGATCATCGACCAACTCCAGATAGCCATGCTGAACGCGAAAATCCTCATCGATCTCGGCCGACGGCAAATGCCTGCGGCGCAGCAACAACTCCTCTTCGAAGATCTGGAGCAGCTGCTCGTTGAGTCGCTCAACCTGCATCGCCGTCCGGTAATAGCCCTGCATGAACTGCTCGACCGCCGCATTCTGGTCGTCCTGATTGAAGCCAAAGTGCCTGGCAAGCGCACGCTGATGATCAAACAGCAGCCGCTCTTCAGCGCGATCAGCCAACTGATGCAGTGCCCAGCGAATCGACCAGAGATGCTTTTCTGCATCCACCAGCTGCTGGTGTTCTCGCTGCGTCATGAAGCCATGTTCGACCAGACCGTGCAGCGTGGACGTACCAAAATGACGTCGCGCAACCCAGGAAATGACCTGAATATCGCGCAAGCCTCCAGGGCCGGACTTGATATCCGGCTCCAGGTTGTACACGGTATCTTCGAAGCGATCGTGTCGCTGTCGTTGCTCGTCCAGCTTGGCCGAAAAAAACTGTTCAGCCGGCCAGATTGCACTCGGCGAAGTGGCCTGATTCAGCGCATGGAATAATCCGCTGTGACCGGCCAGCAACCTGGACTCCATCAGATTGGTGGCTTCAGCAATGTCTGCGCGCGCCAGCTCCACACATTCGCTTACGCTGCGCACACTGTGGCCCAGACTCAGGCCGGCGTCCCAAAGCGTTCGAATGAAATGCTCCAGCGCGCGCTGCGTTGATTCGTCAAGAAGATGAACGGCCGGATCGGGTCCTTTGTCTTCCGGTTCGGGCGCAAGCACCAGTAAATCGACATCGGAATGGGGGTGCATTTCACCACGGCCCAGTCCACCGACTGCAACCAGTTCAACGTGATGCACATCTGACATCAACGCCTGCCAGGCCGTCAGTACCAGTTGCTCGACCACCCAGGCTCGCGCCTGAACCAGTTCCACGATGTCGGTGCCGGCTGAACACTGCCGGGCCAGACGCTGCCCGGCTTCGCGTTTTGCATCCGCGAGGGCCCCGGAAAGGGTGTGCGGCTGCTCGGCAGAAACCGTCAGCGCATTCAGGTCAAGACAATGTCGGGAAGCCGGCGGCGCGAGCAGCCGGTCGATCACGCTGGAGTACCGGGTTGCTCAATCACCTGCTGCCAACCTCTGAATCAATCACAAATCATCGCCGGGTAGTTGAGTCAGTACATCGACGCCATCATCGGTGACAGCCATGGTGTGTTCCCACTGTGCCGATAGGCTGCGATCGCGGGTCAGCACGGTCCAGCCGTCGTTCAACAGTCGCGTGCCGGGCTTGCCCACATTGACCATCGGCTCGATGGTAAACGTCATGCCGGGTTCCAGCACCACACCCTCGCCGGGGCGGCCGTAATGCAACACCTGCGGCGGCTCATGAAACACCTGGCCAATGCCGTGTCCACAATACTCGCGCACGACCGAGCAGCGCTGCGATTCGACGTAGCGCTGGATGGCGTAACCGATGTCGCCCAGCGTGACCCCGGGGCGTACTTGACCAATGCCGATCTTCATGCCTTCATGGGCGACGTCAACAACACGCTGCGCCTTGACGGACGGTTCTCCGACCATGAACATCTTGCTGGTATCGCCGTGCCAGCCAGCCTGAATCACGGTCACGTCGATATTGACGATGTCGCCATCCTTCAAAACCCGTTCGCCAGGAATTCCATGACAAACCACATGGTTGACCGATGTGCAGATGGATTTCGGGAACGGCATCCGGCCAGGACCTCCGCCATAGTTCAGCGGCGCGGGTACTCCCTGGAGTTCATCCACGATGTATTCATGACAGATGCGATCCAATTCCCCGGTCGTGACGCCCGGCTGAACGTGCTCACGGATCATGTTCAACACCGAGCCGGCTTGATGCCCGGCTACGCGCATGGCTTCGATATCATCTGCTGATTTGATCTTGATGCCCAGCTGTCTGGCTTGCGAGTACATGATCCATTCAAATGTCGGGTTAGCATGCTATTTTAGCCGATCTTGTAAAAGGGTCCGTCATGATCAGCGTGATCGTTCATGACAATTGATGATCGGCATAGGCCTTCCGGCACGTGCATGCCTGCGCTCGACGTGCCATGCTGAGCTGTTGCGCAATACCGTGAGCGAATTGAAAGAGCAGTCATGATTGGAAAAATTCTTAAATTTTTGCTGCCCCTCGGCGTGATCGGGCTTGCAATTGTCGGCACCGCGCTATTGGTGTTCCTGCGCCAGGGCCCGGAACAGCGGCCACCGGAACCAGCCGTATTATTGGTCGATACTGTCCAACCAGAACTCAACCGGGATCGATTTATCGTGCAGGCTCAGGGCACGGTTCAGCCGCGCACGGAAACCACACTGGTCGCAGAAGTCAATGGTCGGATCACTTTGCTGTCCGACGCATTTGTCGCAGGCGGTTTTTTCAGGGCCGGTACCGAATTGGCGCGAATTGATCCGAGCGACTATGAGACAGCGCTGCTCGCGGCCGAAGCTGACCTGGCTGCAGCGCGCGCAAACCTGTCCGATGAACAGGCCCGATCCGACGCAGCACGCGAAGACTTTCGTCGCTTGTATGGTGACGAGCGCACGCCAAACGATCTGGTGCTGCGTCTGCCTCAGCTGGCGCGCGCCGAAGCTGCCGTTCAGGCACAACAGGCTTCCGTTCAGCGTGCACGCCGGAATCTTGAGCGGACACGTATTCAACTGCCGTTTGACGGCATGATCAAACGACGCGATGTGGATCTGGGCCAGTATGTGAACACCGGGGCGAGCCTGGGCGTAGCGTTTGCAGTCGACGTGGCCGAAGTGCGCCTGCCGGTATCGGATCGTGATCTGGCCTTCGTCGGCGTTCCTTTTTTCAATCGGGGGGCCCGATTGGACGTACCCGTCACACTGCGCGGTCGCGTCGCAGGTCATGCGGCTGAGTGGCCCGCCACATTGATCCGCACAGAAGGCATCGTCGATCAAACCACTCGACTGACCTACCTGGTCGCAGAAGTGGTTGACCCCTATGGTCTGATTGCAGGCACTCATGATCCGGGGCTGCCGATCGGCACCTATGTTGAAGCAGCCATTGCCGGGCGCGCCGCCGAAGGGCTGATGATGGTCCCCAGTGAGGCGGTCAGCAATGGCAACCAGGTGCTGATTGCCAACCAGCAGGATGAACTGGAAGTGCGCGAAGTGAACATCGTTCGCTCGACCCCGCAATACGTCTACGTCGAGGGCAATCTGGATGGCAGTGAACGCATTATCACGACGGCCATTACAGCACCCGTACCCGGCTTGAAGCTTCGCGTACGGGGTTCGTCGACCGCAGTCGAAACCAATGCATCCGACACGGGCAATTCAATACCGCCTGAAGACGGGAACGGTGTTGCGGCTGAGGCCGGGCCATCGTCATGACCGATCGCGGCTGGTACGGCAATATCATTGGCTGGTTTGCCCACAACGCGGTGGCCGCCAACCTGCTGATGTTGACGCTGGTCGTCGGCGGACTGTACTCGGCCTGGACGATCACCAAAGAAGTCCAGCCTCGCATCGAAACCAACTATGTCACCGTCAGCGTTCCTTATCGAGGCGCTTCACCGAAAGATGTCGAAGAAGGCGTACTGATCAAGATCGAAGAAGCCGTGCAGGATCTCGAAGGCGTGCGCGAAATCATCTCGACCGCGAACGAGGGATCAGGCACGGTCACAATCGAAGTCGAGGCTGAATACGACATTGTCGAAGTGCTCGACAACATCAAGATCCGGGTCGATTCCATCGCCACCTTCCCGGCCGAAACCGAGCGCCCGACCTATCGTCGAAACACCTGGTCACAGTCAGTGCTTTGGGTCAGCGTGTTCGGCGAAGTCCCCGAACGCACGCTAAAAGAAGTATCCCGCCAGATCCGCGATGAAATCACTGCGCTGCCGACCGTTACATTGGCTGAGATCGAGGGCGACCGGCCGTACGAGATCGGCATCGAGGTCACCGAAGAAACGCTGCGTGCCTATGGCATGACGCTGGATGAAGTGGCGCGCGCCGTGCGTCAATCGTCGCTTGATTTACCCGCCGGGCGGATTCAGGCCGCCGGCGGCGACATCCTGGTGCGCTCGATCGGTCAGGCCTACGTGGGCAGTGATTTCGAAACGATCGTGGTGCGCACCAATCCGGACGGCTCGCGCATTCTGCTGCGTGACATTGCAGGGATCCGCGATGGCTTTACCGAAAACGAGCGGTACGCCAAGCATAACGGCCGCAACGCCATGGCAATCCAGGTATTCAGCGTCGGCAACCAGGACGCGCTGGCGGCAGCTCGCGATACCCGCGAATTCATCGAGCAGCGCAAGCAAACCCTGCCGGATGGTATCAGCGTCGAATGGTGGGGAGATAGCTCGTACTATCTGGCCGATCGCTTGAGTCTGATGGGCAAGAACCTGGTGTTCGGCGCCTTGCTGGTCTTCCTGATTCTGACCCTGTTCCTGCGCCTGAAGCTGGCGTTCTGGGTCATGGTCGGCCTGCTGGTTGCATTTGCCGGCACCGTTTTTCTGCTTCCGGCCTTTGGCGTAACGATCAATCTGGTCAGCTTGTTCGGCTTTCTGGTCGTACTCGGCATCGTCGTTGATGACGCGATCGTGATGGGCGAGTCAGCCTATACCGAAATCCGCAATCATGGCCATTCAGCTGACAACGTTGTGAACGGTGTCATGAAGGTGGCCGTGCCGGCCACGTTTGGCGTACTGACGACGATTGCCGCATTTCTGCCGATTCTGATGGTATCGGGCATCTCGGGCCAGTTCTTCGATCCGATCGGCTGGGTCGTGGTGCTGGCGCTGCTGATGTCGCTGGTCGAGTCCAAGCTGATTCTTCCCGCGCACCTGGCGCATATGAAAATCCGGACGTACCAGGAAAACGAAACGCCGGGTGCCCTGATTCGCTTTCAACGTTCCTTTTCGAACCGTTTATTCCGCTTCGTCGATGCCATTTATATTCCTTCGCTAAGGGCCATGCTGCATCGCCGCTATCTGTCCGTTTCAGCGTTTATCGGCCTGTTGATTCTGTCGATCGGCCTGATTGCCAGCCCGTTTGTTCGTGTCGTGCTGTTCCCGGATGTAACCGGTGATTTCATGCAGGTCAATCTGACCATGAATGAAGGCACGCCGGCTGAACTGACTCATCGTACGATGGATCAACTCGCCGGGGCGCTGGTAGACGCTGAAGCCAGGATGATGGCAGATCTTGAACTTGATGAACCGATTGTACGAACCGTTTTTGCCTGGGCCGGTGAAACCACTGGAAATTTTGTCGTCGAAATGGAAAAAACCGATGACTTGCGCATCAGCACAACGGAACTGGAGCGCTTATGGCGAAACGAGGTCGGTCAGCTGGTGGGGGTTCGCTCACTCCAGATTGGCGGGCCTGGCGGCCCGGGCGGTGATGGACCGGATATATCCTTCCAGCTCGTCGGTCAGGACCTGCAGCAGCTGGAATCCGCTGCCAAGCAGCTGGAACAAGCCGTTGCCAACTTCGAAGGCACCTTCGACATCCGCAACAGTTTCGACGGCGGCATTCGAGAACTGCAGCTCAGCATCCGTGAAGAAGCCGAGGTGCTGGGCCTGAGCCAGCAGGATCTGGCTCGTCAGGTCCGCTCGGCATTCTTCGGCGAAGAGGTCCAGCGCATCCAGCGCGGACAGGACGATGTTCGCGTCATGGTGCGTTATCCAAAAGAACAGCGCACCTCGCAGGGCTATCTGGAGAATATGCGCATTCGCACGGCAAACGGCGATGAAGTGCCGTTCAGCGCGGTTGCCGATATCGAAGTCGGCAGCAGCCCGTCTCGAATTCGACGCTATAACCGTCAACGCTCGGTCAGCGTAACCGCCAGGGTCGATAAAGAAATCGCCGAGCCAGGACCGATTGTTGGCCAGCTACGCGGTCAAGTCCTGCCCGAAATCCTGAGTTCGCACCAAGGTGTTGGCTTCCGGATTTCTGGCGCATCTCGCAATAACCAGGAATTGATGCAGGAACTGGCCGTCAACGCATTGTTCGCGATCTTTCTGATCTATGCGTTGATTGCCATACCGCTGCGTTCCTACATTCAACCCATCCTGATCATGTCCGTCATTCCGTTCGGCATGATTGGCGCCGTGGTCGGGCACCTGTTGCTCGGCATTCCGATCAGTCTGCTGAGTATGTTCGGGATTATTGCGCTGGCCGGTGTCGTCATCAACGACAGCCTGATACTGGTCGATTTCGTCAACAAGCATCGGCATCAGGGTGAGTCCAGGGAAGATGCCATCGTTAAAGCAACCAGAGCCCGATTCCGTCCGATTATCCTGACCTCGGCCACGACCTTTCTGGGGCTGGCGCCGATTACGCTGTTTGAAAAGAGCCTGCAGGCTCAGCTGGTCGTACCGATGGCCGTGTCACTTTCATTCGGCATTCTGTTTGCCACTGCCATCACACTGGCGCTGATTCCACTGCTGTATCTGATCGCCGATGATTTCAAACAATTCTCGAGTCGCTATTTCGAAGAAATGGGCGCATTCTTCAAGGGCTCCAGCTCACGCAAGAATCGACGGCAGACCAGCAACTGAGGTCGTTCAACTCGATGAATAATGCTGAGCCCACGGTCGCAGCTGTGCTTCGCTCCATCGGCCAGCAACTATCATCCAGATTTGAAGCTGAGTTGTTGCTGGCCGGAGTACTGAAGTGTGATCGAGCCAGGCTATTTGCTCATCCGGAAACCGTTCTCAGCAAGTCGCAGCTCAAGCAGCTGAACGAACTTACCGCTCAGCGCATCGACGGTGTACCCATTGCTTACCTGCTGGGCGTGCGCGAATTCTACGGCCGCGAATTCATCGTCAACCCGTCGGTATTGATTCCCCGACCCGAAACCGAGCTGCTGGTCGAGCAGGCATTGAAGCTTCCCGTAACGGCGCAGGCCCACGTTCTGGATATTGGTACCGGATCGGGCTGCATCATCCTGACGCTGGCGGCTGAACGCCCAGACTGGCATTTCACTGCAACGGATATCAGTGCCCAAGCGCTTGCAACCGCGCAACGGAATCAGCGCAGGCTTGATCTAGGCGATCGATCCATCACCTGGCGCAAAGGTAGCGGCTATAAGGCATTCGCCGCACAAACGAATCATAGATTCGATCTGATTGTCTCCAACCCACCCTACGTGGCTGAGCAAGATCCACATCTGACACAGGGTGATCTTCGGTTCGAACCAGACATTGCCCTGACCGCTGGGCCAAGCGGCCTTGAACTGATTGATGAACTGATCGACCAGGCACCAGCTCATTTGAATCCCGGCGGCTGGTTGCTGTTGGAACATGGCTATGACCAGTCGGAACAGGTCTGCGAGCAAATGCAGCAAATCGGTTTTGATGCCGTTCAATCCAGGCAGGATCTAGCGGGTCACTATCGCGTGGCCATGGGTAGCTGGCAGCGCTGAATACTGAGCGCAATACTAGACAACCGGACACTGCCAGGCGCTCAGCACCAACTCAGCGCCAGTCGGTCTCACTCCATAAAACCTGGCAAGTCGAAGCGATTGCAGTCTAGAATAACTGCGTGTTAGCGTAAAGCTTCAATAGATCGTGGGGGCGATAATCGATTCCGGGTTTGGAGGTTTGATGATCATGCACAGCAGCACACAGGGTTTCCCGCATTGTTCTGACTTGAATACTCATCGCGTGCCAGCGGTGTCCACTATTGCAGCCATTATGCTGTGGACCGCCCAGTTGATTGCCCCCACGAATGTCTACGCCCAAGTCACACATGAGGTCGATGCAGACGGCAGCACACCCGGCGCCCTCTTGACGATTCAGGCTGCAGCCGATGTGGCCCAGGCTGGCGATACCATCGTCATCCACGCCGGCACCTACCGAGAGCGTGTGCGTCCCGCCAATAGTGGCACTCCATCCGATCCCATCGTCTATCGAGCCCACGAGCAAGGCGGCGTGGTGGACGAGGTGCTGATCCTGGGAACGGAAACGGTAGGTCCTGAATCTTCAGACTGGCAAGATGAAGGCGGCGGCATGTTTTCAACCCCGCTTGCGAGCGATTTCTATAGTTCCGCTATGCCTGGCACGGGCATTGCAAACCAGCTCTACGATGGCTCGGTTCAAAACCAGGCGAACCAGGTCTTTTTCGATGGCAACATGCTGTTGGTCGCCCGGTGGCCGAACGATTTGGAACGCAACCTCAGCTACCCGAAAAAAGCCATGCTCGACGACTTTACCAGCCGCTCGGGACCGGATGGCGCCGGCTGGCGGACCG
>JGI12109J20283_10288259_pt1 | contig 30223 bp, 26 predicted proteins | sample ElkSlonscriptome_12_FD_20283 | JGI IMG/M metagenome (IMG submission 20283)
TCTACCCCTCATGGGCGCCTGAAACCCCCGATTTTATCGGGTCTGGAGACAAGTAAAGCCACCTCCATACACCATAAACCGCCGTACCACCCCAGACAGCAAAGCGTCGAAGCTCGGCCCCGAATACTTCACCGCCGGTCGAAGTAAAAACAGTCGCAACCCCTTCATCGCCACCGTTCCAACTCCTCCACAGCCTCCTCCACAGGCAAAAGCCAACTCGGTCTGATCGTATCCATGATCCGATACTGCGCTGAACATCGAGACCCAAACAGCTTGCCCGTCGCGGTATTCAGCCTCACAGCATCAACTCGCTGCACCTTCGATAGCGCGAGCATCCCCTGTCGTCCGACCCCGACTCGCACGATAATCTCATCGGTCTCCAGTGCCTGGAACGGATCTGGTCCCACCAGCACGCCCTCATACCGGGCACCTGGCGCCACTTCATGAACAAAAAACGTGTTCTTGTAATTTCCCGACCCCATGTTGTGCTGGATTCGTTCGGTGAATCCACCTTCCCGACTCATATCCACGGTATGACGGACCGGCGCGGTGATGAAATTGCCTTCACCCATCAGCAGAGAAGCCCGCCAGGGTATCGCCGCGAGATCGGCCTGGTAATCGGGTGTCGGTCGGGGACTCCGCCAGTCGCTACCGTGAAACAGCGATTGCAGGGCAAAGACCAATGCAGTGTCGGTGATCACGGCTGGATGAGTGGCACTGCCATCCGGGACATAAAGCCCGTGGTAGTAGAAGGGTGTCAGGGAGACACCCTGGATGCCCACGGCCACCATGAATCAACTCCCACCCAGAAGATCGCCCTGTGGGGCCTCGCTTGATATGTCCGACTTTCTCTTCCGGGGGCTGGACTTCTTGTTGTCAGTGCCATCGTCACTCTTGGAAGGCGTGAACCAGGCATCGAATAGATCCCGCATCATGCCGGCCGCTGTCCGATAGCGCTCCACCAGATCCGCGTCATTATCCTCGAAGCGCCGTACCAGACTCGCAACATACTCTTGTAGGGTCTGCGCTCCGATGGCATTGGGGTAACCCGCCTCACCCTGAAAAGCCATTTCCAGCGCGGCTATTGCCTGGGACACCTCACGCTTTTCATCAAACCCGGTCAAGCGTAACAGTTGATCCGGTGCGTTCAGTGGACGCTCCAGCCTGCCCCAGTAAATACCCGCCAGATGTGTCGCGAGGTTGGTGCCCGTGGTGGCGGTGGAGCCACCGTAGGCACCGGCCAGTCCGAGGGCGAGCAACAGATGATCGAGCCCCGCCCGGGTCAGTCGCCGGCCCGGAACCACCAGAGTCTGCACGAACAAGGTGCCGGGTGCCACGCTGCGGGTGGTGAAGATATTGGCGCTTGAACGATGAACCTCCGCATCGAAAGCGCCTCCGTCATCGCTGACACCGCCGTGGCGAAATACATCCTCCACGGAAGCCAACGCGGTTTGCAGGGAAATGGCATCGCTGTAAAGCACAGCCGCATGCACCGGATAAATAGCCTTCTTGGTGCCGTTGGCGGAGTTGCCGAACACGTAATCGTTAAGGTCGAAAACCGCCCCGGCGCTATTATGTATAAACGCCTTGTTGGTTGCGGTGCGTCCGCCGAATTCCGGGCCGAGCGTCCGTAAAATCTGCGCACCCCGCCGGCGTTCCACACCTTTGGTTTTGGAGGCGATCATTCGCACCCGAGTTTTACCGGCGATGAACTGATCGGTCACCATATCCGCATCGTTATTGCGGATCAGCATGGGCGCAATTGTTTCCCGGATAACTGGGATCACAATCACCTGTGCTTCGGGTAATCGGGGAATGTCGAAAGGCGTCTTTTCCATCGTGTAGTGGGTTTTGACGCTGGTGGGCAGGGCATCGAATAAATTCTGCATCATGGCTTCAATCCTCGTCGTCATCATCGTCATTGATATCTTCAAGCGCTAAACCCAGTTGTTCGGCCTCGGCCTGCATCTGGCGGCCCACCTCGGACTTGCTCTCACGAGGGTTTTTCAGATCGGCATAAGTCTGCTGTAACAGATGGCTATAGCCTGCCCGGGCAAAGCGCAGAAACCGGGCATCTACCGGTTGGTGATCGGGCTGGTTTTCCATCAGATCCATGAACAGATCGGCAAAGCGTTCGCAGCGGGTACGAAAAGGCCCTGCACCCTTGGCAAACAACTGGTTGCGATCGAGTTGGGTCACCAGGCTATCGGCCATGGCGGCAACGATTTCCGCCCGGGGGCGTTCATAGCGAAGGCCGGTCAAATACTGGGTGAAGGCAGTCTCAAATGCCTTGAGACGCTTATTGCGAGCCGCCCCGAAGCCGGAAAATCGCTGAATGGCCGCACCGGCCTCGGCCAGTCGGGACAGTTGCGTTTCTGTTGCCTGATGCATGGGAAAATGACTCCGTGCTGTGTCGATATCTCGCGATCTCACTACTCGATCCGCTTCCGCGCCCTCGGCCAGCATGCGCTCACGCATCCAGGCCACAGCCGCCCAACCGAAAAATCCCATGGAGCGGACCACATCGAATCCGTAACCGAAGTTGCTACCGAGGATGCGCGACAGAAGATCCAACCGGATCAATAGGGCGGGTAACTGATAGCGGCGAAAAGCATGAGGCTCATCGGCTGGTGTCGTGGCATCCCTATTTTCAAAATCCATCAAATCCCGGAGCAGAGGCGTCAGTAACGCCGGCATGGGCTCGAAATAGAACGCGGCTCGGATATCGCGCTGCACCCGGGCGAATACATGCACTGGATTACCGCTGAAAGCGGCCAGCTTGGCCATCAAATAGGCCGTGCGCACCACCTCTTCGATCTTGTTGCCCATGGACTCGATCATCAGTGGAAAGGCTGTGCTGGCATCCCGATTCCAGGGAAAAATCTCCTCGATATCGGCATCTTTGTGGTAAGCCGTAAGGCGAAACGGTGGAGAAGGAAGCCCCTCGTCGTGTAAACCGCTGTGCATCATCCCCTGAAAAGGCACTGCCACCGTCATCGGCCAGCCCCGACGGGCGCCCAACGTCTCCATGGATTGGCGCAACAGATCCTGGGCTTTCAATGCCGCCGGACTGAGATAGTTATCGCCGAGGGAACGGATGTTCTTGATATGGCCAATACGGTTGTTGAAGGCCACGGCTTTCAGGCCAGCCAGGGGTTGTTTACTGGTGATCACCGTGGCTGTGGGTGTACCCGTCAGCAAACAGGTACCGCCCTGCGGATGGGCGCTGTACGGTAAAAACGCTTCCTCTTCTGGCTCTTCCAGCAGGCCCTGACTCTGCTTGAGTCCGGCGATCAGTTCGAGCGCGCCCGCATCCACCGGTGGCGCTGACCGAAAACTGCCGATGGCAGTCTCGATCAGGGATTCCACCACCGGCTCGGGTTCTCCGCTGATATCCAGCGCGAGTTGCAGGACTGTCAGGGTGATCCGGCTGTTCAGGTGCAGTCCCGCCAGATCGACACCCGGCAAGTTGGCGCCAAGGCCGGCCACCAGCGAGGGACGGGCCTCACGCCAGCGTTGAAGGCGCGCCTCCAGTTGCTGACTTCGGGTCTCGTCACCACGTAACGCGACAACGAGGGAAATCGCCCGTTGCCAGCTATCCTCCGGTTCCGCTTCCTGGGCGACGAGGGGAAAAAACATGCCCTTACCGGTGTCCACCACCGGTGCCATATCCACCCCCGATACCGCTGCCGACCAGCCACGGATCATCTCGCCGATCACTGGATAACGTCGCCAGTCCCCGGCCTGGATTGCCAGCAGTCGGCCGTCCAGGTTGTTACTCACGGCGTCCTGCAAATCCTGATAGCTGTGAATGGCGCGGAGCGTGATGTGGTTGCTGGTGTGGTCGCGGTGGTATTCCGGTAACGGCAGGCTGATCTCGTCGAGCAATGCATCCAGCGGTTCGTTGAGATCGAAATCCTCCGGTACCGTGACGCTCAGTTCCTCGCCGTTCAGCCGGCAGATAGGTGGAAACTCGCCGAGCTCGTAGAGCGTACCCAGCAGCCTGGCCCGCAATCGGTAAAGAATGATCGGGCTCTCATGGAATACCCGCAGCACCCAGCGGGTATCGGGTAATTCCTCCCGGTAGCGGGGTAGATCCTCGTTATACCGTCGCACCAGCGCCCCGGCGCCGTCGCGGGCGGCGATGGACGTGAGGGTATCGGCCCACTTCACGAATCCGGCCTGGTCAAACAACAGCCCGGGTAGTCGTGGTTCATGTAGCAGCCGGTAGCTACCACGACCGGCCTCCACCCGGGATACCGCGCCGTAGCATTGATCCACCGTCAATCCCGACCAGGTTGCCGCCTCCAACATCGTGAATACCCGTGCCACCTGCTCACGGGTCGGGCTATCGGAAACCTCGTCCAGTACCTTATCGGCGTCGTGGGTGAAGGCGAGCAGCACCTGATCCCGCAGTGCGGCGAGTGCTGCCTGTCGATCGGCAGGCGCAATACCCGGCAGCCGTCCTCGCTGCCAGGCGTGATAGAACCGGATCAGCGAGAGGGTCAACACCTCCATGGCGTGGTGGTAGATGGACTGATCCCGATATTCCCGGTAAACCCGACCACTCCGCGGATCCCGTCCGCCCTTGCCGCTGTGAAGTACCCAGGGCGAGGGCAGTCGGTGATCCTGATAGAGCGCCAGTGCCTGGCGATTCAGCACTTCCCGGAGTGGTTCGAACGCTTCCCGGAACAGACCCATCGGCCCCATGAACTCGGCGAGCGAGGTCATCGCGCCATCTCCACGCAACCGAAGCCCCGGGTGGTACCGCTACCGAGTCCGCCGTACCAGGCGTCTCGCAGATCCTCTGGCGATCCCACCAGTGTGAAGGGCAGCACCAGCCCCTTTTTGACGATGGTGCGACCGTTCACCGTCTTCACGCCCATGCCGGCGCTGATATCGCCGTGTCGGGAACGCACGTACAGGCTGTCCGGCATCAGGCGCAACTGGAAGGGGCGACCGAAACGACGTGCCATGGCATGGTTCAACAACTCATCCAGCCGTGGTCCCGTGTCCAGGTAGGCATCGGCGGGGCGTTTGGCGGTGCGATCACAGACCCGTATGGGAGAGACTGCATAGAGCGATACCGACTCGCAATCCACCCAGGTGTCCTGGCGGTACAGGTTCGCCCGATCCAGTCGGATACCACTACCTGGCACCGCATTCGGCTCCACCAGATCCGCCGGGGTCAGGGTGGCCAGTACCGGCACCAGATCGGCATCGCTACTGCCGACGATGACCCGCTCCACCTTCCAGAGCTTCTGCCGGGGATGAACCCGGTGGGCGATGACCCCGAAACCCCAGCGGGCCGGTAGCCGGCTGTCGTAGTGATACCCCCGCCGCGCCAGTGCCGCCACGATCACATTGGCCACCTGGTCACGGTCCTGGATGATCGCGTCCCGGCAACCCCGGGGAAGATCCACGCAAAGCCGGATACCCGCCATGGTGTTCTCCTGTTGATTTGTTGGATGGAAGGAGTATAACGTTGTAAGCATAAATTTTATACCAACAAATATGCAAAAAATAATTGCACTTATAGAGGCATAAATGCTTATTGATCTACAACCTGTTCCGCCATTCTCCGGGGCCAGACTGACTCGATTACGGGTGCTGGAGCGCCGGGTACGTTGCCGCGCCTCGGCGAGCGTGACCCTTCGCGATCACGAAACCTGGCTGGAAGCGGCTGGGGTCGAGCTACCCTCGCGACGCACCCTGTTGGATGATTTCGTGGCCTATGCCGAGCATTGTGATGATGTGGCCCATGAACCCTGGGAGCGGGGATTCAGCCTGCGCCCGGATGTGGGCGAGGATGCCCGACGCTATTTGCTGGGCGCCGCGTGGGTGGATACCCCGCTGGCGCCAGCGCTGTCCTCGGCGGCCCTACGCTGCCTGTTGCTGGCGCGGCAGTTAGCCCGACCGGTGCGATTCCAGTACCGGCCCGTGCGAGGGTCGGATGAGCCCTGGCGGATCGAAAATTACCAGGCATATCCACTGCGCCTGATTCCGGGCAGGGACAGTGGCTATATGCAGTGCCTGACGATGCATCCCGGGACCGGCGAGGTGCGACGCATGAACCTGAACCTGGCCCGACTGGCCGCCGCCTCTGTGTCCCTGATCGAGGATGCGCCGGAGCGTCCACCGGCACCACCGGATCCCCCGGTGAGCCTGGTTATCGAGACCATGACGATGCCGCTTCGCCAACGGCTGCTAGGCACCTTCCCGGGCCTGCGTCTCCAGGGGGATCGGCTGGTGGTCCAGTTGCCGGATTCCGAGGTCGTGATGGCCGCCGATCTGCTGAAGGACCATATTCGTCGCACCACGGGTTCACGTGACCACCTGCCCTGGGAGCATGCTGGCGTCAGGCTCAGCGTGGTGCCTGCCGATACCACCGATATCTGATGGGAGAACCTGATGTTCGTGATCGAAGCGCACGGCGTGAATCCCGTCTCGACGGATCCCGTTCCATTGTCCTACGCCCAGCATCGCCTGCTGCACGATCCCGCTCCGGTGCGAATCTGTGGTGCCCCTACCGGTAGCGGGAAAACCTATGCCTTCCAGGTGGCCGCCCGGTCGGGCAAGACAGTGCTATTCATCGTCCCCACCCTGGCACTGGCCCGGGATATCCAGCGGGATCTCAAGCAGCAGGGTATTCCCTGCGGGCGTTGGGACGGTCAGCAGATGCGCGATGCCCGCACCGTGGAGGGAACCGCCTACGGCTGGGCCGAGCGTTTGGAGGATCTCCAGCGATGCCGGAGGGCAGGTGGCGGCATGATCGTCGCCACGCTGGAAGCCCTGGCCAATCTCACCCTGGAGAGGGCACGGCTACAGCGTACCGATCTCAGCGTGGTGGACATCCTCCATGCGGTGGATCACCTGGTGTTCGATGAATCCCATACCCTCAATGAGCGGGCTTTCGGGTTTCTACATTTCTGGTTGACGCTGGTGGCCTATCGCCATCATCACCGACTTGAAGGTCCGCGTGTGACGCTGTTGTCGGCCACGCCGAGCCGACTGCTGGAGCCGCTATTCGAGGACGGCTACTTCCCACCGGAAACGGTCGCGCGATTCGACGAGGCGGTGACTGGCGGCGAATGCGGCCGAATGCTTCATGGCGAGGTGCGAGTTGAACTTGGGAAGAATCTTCTCGCGACGGTGAGAAACGAGGCCGGTCGCCTGCTCGGCGAGTACCGGCGACTGCTGGTGGTCTATGACAGCCTGCGCCGATTGAGTGGGGATGAAAATCGACAACTCGCTGATTTCTTTGAACAGATCGGGATTGCTCCCAGTGAGATACTGGTGATCGATGGTATGGATCGGCAAGTGGCCAGGGCACTGGGCGCAAGTGGTTTCGAGACAGGGTTGATACCCGGCGAAAAGCACCGGGTGATCATCGGCACCTCGGCGGTGGAGATGGGCGTGAACCTTGGTGTGGATGCGATGATCAGCGATGTGGGTATGAATCCGTCCGCCTGTTTGCAACGCATCGGCAGGGTAGCCCGTGGCGATCGCCAGGGGGAGGTGCTGCTGACCCACCATGGAGATGAACCACCCAGGCATTACCGACAACTGGAAGCGCTATCTGGATCGGTATCGGTGGAGGCTGTTCGGGCTGCCATGGAGGATGATCACCACTACCGTGGTAGGGCGATCCGGGCAAAGGCGCTGGGTAGTGCCTACTGGTCGATGTTGTCCCGTCGTTCACCCCGACTCATGAAGGAGATGCGCGAGGTTTTTCAGGCGATGGCGCCTGGCAGGGAAATACCAGGATCGATACTGGATCGCCTGCATCGGGTACTGCCCCGGATAGATGGGCGTATGCGAGGAAGATTTGAGCGTTGGTTGGAAAGCGTGGACGAGACGCTTACCGATCACCGTGGTTTTAATCCCACGGTAAAGCTTCGATTTTCTGGTATGCGGCCCGATGAGGTGGTGACCTATGATGCCGACTGGGCGGCAATCCACCTGGAGCCGCCACTTACCCGGGAAGACGATGTATGGATTTATGATCGACCCCGTAGCCAGTGCTTACGACAGCGACCGGAAAAGTTCACGGTGGGATTCAGAACCCCGTTTGGCGATGGCAGGTGTACCGTGCATCGGGTGAATGAGGTGCCGGGCCAGGTGTTGGAGTTCCTACGTCGACAGAGACAGTGCAGCACGAAAGCTGGGTTTCGGGAGGTAATGGATTTCACTGCCGCGACGAGGTTGGTTGTTCGATCCTGAATTTCTCATTTCACCCTCGTAGTAGCGAGGCGGTTTTGCAGACTCGCACAACTCGCCAGCGACGCCGCCGGCACGAACAGCGCAATCAGAGGACCAGCATCAATCAGCACGCTGCGCACGTAGCCTTTCCCTGATTCTATTCAAGACATCCTCCGAGGCATCCGGATTCCCCATGGGTGTTGCTGCGAACCGCGTCCAGCAGTTCCGCCGGATTCTTCATCCCCAGCGCCCGTTCAAGCACATCCTGCATGAATGCCGATTCGCTGATGCCCAGACGTCGGACTTCCTGGAAGATGCGTGCTTCCAACGTGGGATCAAGACGCAAGGTGAATGTCATGATGGGACCCTCGGCAACAGTAGAGGCGTGTTCAACGATACGATAAACAAAGATACTCATAAACAATGAGTTCAGGCTATTTGCCCCGCGCTATTGGCGCTTGCCACCGGCCCTCTCATCCTCATAGCAGCAAGGCACGCCGACATTTGATTCCCTCACCAATCCCCTTCATCAGCCATCTTTCCCCCGCCAGCACCTCCGCTGCTTCCGGCCACCCCGCCTCGACCCGCGCCACCAGATCCCGCGCCACCCCGGGCAGATCCACTACCCCGTCCACCCCCAGTCGGCGTTGCAGACTCGCAAAATTCGCCAGCGACACCGCCTCGAAGCGCCGCGAGCGCCCGAACCTCAATCCCAGGTTCTCCGGATCCTCAACTGGCCGATAGACCGCCGTCGCCACCAGATCGTAGGCTGGCGACAGTCGCGGCACCCGGGGATCTGCGTAGCGCAGGGACCAGTTTTTCAGATGGGCATCGCCGTTGCCGATCAGGATGTTGAAGGCCAGTCGCCGGGTGAATTCCACCAGCGAGTTCACATCCCGCCCGCGATGAATCAGGCTGGCCACGGTCTCGAACGAACCCCGGTACTTGTCCTCGGGATAGAAGCCCCGCACCTGGGCCAGATCCTCCAGATGCACCCGATTCCCATCGGCAAGCCGGTCGAAGCGCTTCACCGCGTAGCCCCAGTCCTCCCCCGACGGCCACAGCCGGGCGGGTACATCCGCCAGTTGATCCCGATGTACCCTGCGGATCTCCGGTACCTCGATGCCTGTCAGCCGCGCCAGGGTCATCATGGCGTATTCGTTCAGGGGCACCTGGGAATAGGTGGAATCCGGCAGCTTGATGATCCAGTCTCCCCCCTCACCAACCCCGGGTGCCGTGAAACGATCACCTTGTTGGAGCATGGAAAACTTGAGGCCGACGCCCGCCAGTGAAAAGCGCCAGATCTGCTCGGCCATACCGGCAATGGCACCCGCACTGACCACCTCCCGCGCTGGTGGTGTTGCCGACGATACGGGTGCGGACTCCGCCGTGACCCGTACCGCCCCTGGCAGATCATGCCCCACCTCCGCTAGTAACTGCATCTCGCGGGCCTCCGATACGCCCCGGGCCTGGGCGATCCACTGGCGCAGGCGACCTTCCGGGAGCAGGTTGGAAAACCACGGTGGTAAGCGCATGTGCGCTCGATGTTGGGCGCCCAGATCCTCCTCGAACCGCAGCCCGAGTACGACGCGGTTCGGATCCTGGGCATAGCCGGGATCCAGTACAAAACGGGTGGTATCACCGTGACTCAACAGAGTGCCGACTCGACGCTCGTGTAGCCATACCGCATAGGCCCGCTCAGGCGCTGGCATCGTCCCTAATCTCGTCGTCCTCGTCATCCAGGTCGAGGCTGTCCAGGGGCGGCGTATCCTCGAAGTCGCTCTGGGTCATGGTGGCGAGGAAATCGCGGATGATGCCGGTCAACAGAGTTTCCCGTCCGCCGAGGAATTCCTCATGTCGACCGTTGACCAGATGGGCCGATAGCGTGGTGTCCAGCCCATGGGACTGGAGCACCTGATTCCAGGTGGCCTCTGGCATATTCGTTGTGGCGTCGAACAGGTCGGGCGTACTTCCCGGTCTGCCGGCGAAAAGATCGCGGGCGCTTTCCGGTGTGTCGTCACCCAGAAGAATGGAGCGATTCGCCGCCCGCGCTCTGTAAGGATCGCGGGGCAGGATGGGATAGACCACATCGCCCGCGGTTTTTCGGCCTGCCAATGCCTGACTCAGCAGCGCGCGATCGTAGGGTTCGCCGCTTAGCACGGAGCGTGGTTGAAGATGCCAGAGAGCGCATAGAAAAATGCGTGAGCTGGCGGTGGTGCTGCGAAATTTGCCAGGTACTGGAGATTTCAATGGGATGGGCTGATCGGGGTCGACCGCTGTCAAGAGCCGCTGAACGGACTGTCCCTCGGCGTCGGGTGTCACTTTGGTTGCCAGAGTGCGCATGGCCTGGGTCCAGCCGCTGAATGACTCCGGTCCCATCAGGGTGGCGCGCCAGAACCAGCGTCGCAGTAACTCCCGGTTCCGGTATGCCGGGTCAGGGTGGTGGGCGAAAAACCGGGTCAGGATGACCAGCAGGTAGCGGTAGCTCAGGAAACCGAAATGGGGCACGCCGGCATCTTCCTGAAGAAATGCCACCGCCCGGCTCAGCGCCTCCTTGCCGCCGCGATAAGCCTCGTCCGCTGACTCGCCAGTGCCCCGCTCGCCGCTGAATTCCCGTCGGATATCGCGGGTGACATTCGGCGCACGCCGCGCCAGAACCGCATGTAGCACGGTATCCTCATCGATTTCCCCGAAACCGAACCTCGTGTCGATGTACTCGACGATATCCGGTATGGGTCGGGATGGTCCCTCGCGACGCTCGCTGGCGTGCAGGGCCGAGAATACCTCGGCCCGGGTGAGGCGTTTTCCGTAGTTGTTCATCCGGTCGAAGATATCCCGCAGTATCGTCTCGTCCTGCTGCTTCACGATGTAGGCGGGAATGGCATACTGACGGATGACCTTGGCGATATGCGTGGCATCATCGAAATACTCGGTGGATTCTTCATGCTCGGCGAACCACCTGAGTAGCGCCTGTAGATCGAAAATGATGGGCAGGGGAATGGTATGCGGGCGTTCCTCCACACCCTTGATGAAGTCCTTTCTGGCCAGATCGTAGGCGGTGGCGAATCGGGTGTCCGTGGACCCTTGCCGGTCCAGCGCATTGGCCAAACTGGTCAGACGCTGCTGACCATCCACCACCCATAGCGCCTCTTCCATGGCCGGCGCCTGGATGGTCAGGGCGCCGAGGTGGAGTTCTTCTGCCCCGGCGGGACGGGACCATAGAAGCAGACTGCCGATGGGATAACCACGCACAATGCTATCCAGCAAGCGCCGGACGTCCTCCCATTGCCAGCGGAAGCTACGCTGGAAATCCGGGATCCTCACCCGCCCTTCGAGCACGTATCCCACGATATCGTCCAGGGAGTAAGTGGCCGCATTCGGTCTGGTGATAGGTTGACTGGCCATGGCACCTCGATGGTGGGAAAGCCCCCGCGCTGGCAATCTGACTGACGGTTAACCTTGTTTGAACGCTTGCTGCTTGCGACGGCAAAACCCCAGAAACGCCTTGTCGGGATTATCGGGCGCCGCCTTCCCGGCCAGCCAGCTCCGCCATTCCTGCTCCAGCGCATATACATCGAAGTCCGGCGCGACTTTCCGGGCCTGTTCATAGGTCTCGGTGGACAGCAACGGCACCCGGCTCACCAACATATTCATGGGATCATCCTTAATGATCCGCATCGGCTGTGGCTGGATTTTCCGGGTCGTCTCGCCGTAGCTTTGTAGCCGTGCCTCCAGTGTTTCCCGTTCCACAGTCTTACTGAGCCTGAAGCGTATCGCTCGCACCGCCCGCCCCGATTTGATCGCCTCCACCTCCACCGAAAACCCGGCAGCCACCGAATCCGCATTGATCTGGGCCACGGCGGGTTCCAGCACGAACCGGCGCAAGTCCTGGTAACGAGCGAGTTTGTCCTGGGGAACCTTGAGCCATCGACGAAGATCCGGCAATGAGATCTCAATCGCTGGCTCACGTCTGTTGGTCGCGGATTCCAGGAGTTCATAGAGCGTGACAGCGTATTTCCCCGACAGGCTCATCATGAAATGAACCCGGAGCCTGGCAAAGCGCCGGGGATCCTTGAGGATGGGTATCAGTAGTGGGGGAAAAGCAAATCGAAGAACCCCGTTCTCCCTGGCATCCTCGGTAATCACCGCGCTGAACAGCGAAGATATTCCCCGATACCGATGATCGGCCTCGTTCTGTTCCCATTCCACGATGGAGCGACTGAGGCGCTGGGCTGACTCCCAGATCCAACTGCTATTGTGATCGCCACCGAGTTCGCGGAATACGTGACAAATATCGCGTACGGCGATTTCATGGACAGAACTGTTCTCCAGATGATCCCAGACGGCGTGGAGCAGGAATACCCACAACTTGCGATCCCGTTCTGTAAAAGGACCCTGGATATTCACGATGATAACCGGCAGCGGCACCGGCACCGTGGCCGGATCATTGGGATTGTGGCAGGGAAGCCAGGTATTGCCCGTGGCGGAGGGAGGCTTGCTGTGCGTTTTCATGATTCCGCAAAGATAACCTCGAAGGGTGAGAAAGGCAAAAATTCATCTCACCTTTTGTTCTGAATTTCTCACCTTTCAAGGCTTGAAACGTTCTGGGGCCACCAGTCCCGGTCTGCCTCGAGGCGGCAATCCGTAAGGAAAATCGGTCACCTGTGGATAAGTGGCTGAATTTCTCACCGCTCATGCTGAATCTCTCACCCTTCCGTTCTGAATTTCTCACCTTCCGTTCTGAATTTCTCACCTTTCTTCCTGCAACTCATTGATTTTATGGGCCTGCTGTGCAGGAACACAGGAACACTTTTTTGAACACAGAACACCAGGAGGAGCCTGTGGATAAGTAGCTGAATTTCTCACCTTTAAAAAAATTATAGATTAATTAATAGGCTACGTGCGTAGTTTTGCCCTGATCCTATCGGAAACATACTCCGAGGCATCCGGATCGCCCATGGGCGTGTTGCTGCGAACCGCGTTCAGTAACTCCGCCGGATTCGTCATTCCCAGCACCCGTTCGAGAGCATCCCGCACGAATTCCGGTTCGCTGATACCCAGGCGGCGGGCCTCCTAGACCAAACGCGCTTCCAGTATGGGATCGAGATCCAGGATGAGTGTCATGAACAAGCCCTCGAAAGTCACAGGGGAGTCATCGACGATACGGCAGCAGTCGCTGTCCTGGCAACGGTGTCCCGGGGCTACCTGCCGCCTGTCCTGAATCGCTCACCTTCACCAGTTATCCCCCCCGGCTCCCCCACCATCCCCATGCCGGGGAATACCTCGCCTGCCGTCCCCCCCACGCTTGCGCCGCCCCGACCGCTGCTTCCGAAACATCCGCGACACCGTCAACACCGCGATCACCGCGATCAGACCCAGCGCAATCCAGCTCCCGTCCATCCGTCTCCCCCCTGGTCATCGCCCCGGCGCCGGGAATCAGCAACCCCCGTCGCCACCCCCGTCGCCCCCATCACCGCCGTCATCGCCACCCCCACGATCCATATGCCCCCAGTCCGCCCCGCGCCGGGACGGCATCCCGCCCCGCTTCACGCCTGCCCCCCGCCCGTGCCGGACCACCAGCAGGACCACCGCCACCACGATCACACCCAGCCATAGTAGATCCGTATCCATCGTCAGCTCCCGTTGTGGCCACCCGCGGTGGTGATGCCATTGAGACAACCCAACCATGGCGCCGGATTCACGAACCCGTTCCATGCCGCCGGTAATGTAAAAAATCGCGATACAAGCTTTTACACTCGACTCACTGAATGTTACCCGCGACTGTGGCATTGTCCTGAATTAATTCAACCAGCAGGGAGTTGCTGATCATGTTCACCGCGACCACCATTATCGACGAGAGTCGCCGCCGGGCCATAGACGCCGCTTACCAGTTCGCCCTCCAGACCATGGTGGACGATTTCCACGCCACCGACACCGACGAGATCGCCGGCGTCGCCGCCGCCTATGCCCTGGAGCACTGGGAGGAATGGCTGGCCGACAGCGACTGGTTGATCGGATTGACTCTGGACATCTCCGATGAGGAGAGCCCGATCTACAGCGTCTGTTACATCCCCGGACTCGACAGCACCCCCAGGGCGGCCTGAGCCATCACCACGCGGCGCCCGGCGCGTCCCGGGTATTTCCCCATCATCCTCATGGCCGATACCGGCCGTGGGGATGCTTTCTGTGGTCGGTGGTATCCGCCATCCCGGCTGGTCCGGAAAATCCCGGCTCGTGACAAAGTGCGGGTCACCCCATCTGTTACAAACCTTTTCATCGTTCCCGGCGCCTTACCGCTATGCTCAGATAATTTACTTACAAAGGAGAATGCCATGGTGGTCTATCTCGGCTTTCGTAGCAGGGACGATGTCGCCTCGGTCACGGCGAACGGCGAGCCGCTGCGGCTCCATGTCGAGCCTGGCGACGATGACGATGGTCTGGACTGGCGCTCTCCGCACAGTGCCCTGCGACTGGCCCGGGCCATCCTCGCTCACCACTGCGAGTCCGATACCCGGCGGGCGGTGGATTTCCAGCAGGCTTTCCGGGACCAACTGGTGATGTATCTGCCGGACGTCTGGGTGCTGGACTCGGACGAGGTGGAGGCGGCGCTTCTCGCCCTGGAGACCCTGGCGAGCGAGCGGCTGGCGTAGCAGGGCGCAGCGGGCAATCCATGACCACCATGGCCCGGGCGCTGCTGCTGGCGCTGGCACTGCTGGCGTCGACCTCCGCTGCCGCCCGGGCGCCGGTGGAGCGTCTGCCGGCGCTCAATGCCAGGCTCCACCAGAGCTCCGTGTCGGGTGTCTCCGCCGGGGCGGATCTGGCCCACCAGCTCCATATCGCCTACTCGGACATCATGGTGGGGGCGGGACTGGTGTCGGTGGCGCCCTATCACTGCGCGGCGGGGCGGGTGAGCCTGGCGCTGTATCGCTGCATGAGCATCCGCTTCCTGGCCCGACTGGATCCGGCGGTCTCCCTGAATCAGGCCAGGGCCTTTGAGCGGGCGGGGGAGATCGATCCGCTGGCGAACCTGGTGGATGATCGGGTGTATCTGTTCTCGGGCACCGAGGACGATACCCGGATCCCCGAGGTGGTGCGGAAAACCCGGGATCTCTACCGCCTGCTGGGTGTTTCCGGGGCACAGATCCACTACCGCGACGATCTGCCCGCCGGCCACGCCTTCATCACCGAGGACTGGGGCAATCCCCGCTGCGAGGTTTCCCGGGCGCCGTTCATCAACGACTGCGACTACGACCAGGCCGGGGCGATCCTGCAATGGCTATACGGCGATCTGGCGCCGCCGTCGGCCACCCCGGACGGCAGGCTGATCGCCTTCGACCAGCGGGAGTTCATCGCCGATCCACGGGCCGCCAGCATGGGCGAGGTGGGCTATGCCTACATTCCCGTGGCCTGCGAGGCGGGGGGCTGCCGGGTGCATGTGGCCCTCCACGGTTGCCGGCAGAGCGCCAGTATGATCGGCGACGCCTTCTACCGCCACGCCGGCTACAACGAATGGGCCGACAGCAACCGGATCATCGTGCTCTATCCCCAGGCGCGGGCCTCCACAGCGAGGCGGCTGGGGGTGATCCCGGATCTGTCCGAGAGTAACCCCCGGGGTTGCTGGAACTGGTGGGGATACGCCGACGACGACCACTACAGCCGCCGCAGCGGGGTGCAGATGCGGGCGATCCGGAGCATGATCGACCGGTTGAGCGCCGGATCCCGAGGCCGTCCGTGACCTCGCCGGTGACGGGATCCCTGGGGTGGTTACCCCGCCAGGAATTCCACGAGACGTCTGAACTCTGCGGACCCCGCGGTATTCAACAAGGGTAGGGGTATCGGGCTTTCCGTGCCTCGCCACCGCGCCCCCCTGGAGGTATCCCATGTTCGGATCGGGCAAGACCACCCCGGTGGATGAATACCAGGCCCGCGGCGAGATCGAGCGGGTCTACCACGAGATCCGCCAGGTGATGCGGGTCAACGGTGTGAACCTGAACTTTCGCACCTGGGCCGCCCACGGCGATTTCCTGCCGGCCCTGTGGGACGCCCTGCAGCCCAACGTGCGTACCCTCGCCTTCGAGCGCGGCGCCGATGCGCTGCGCGCCGGGGCGGCGCGGGCCGCCGCGGCGCTACCCTGGCCGGACAGGGATCCGGCGCTACCGCTCGGCGAGAGCCAGTGCTTCCAGATCGGCGCGGCGCTGGATCTCTACCATTATATCAACCCCAAGCTCCTGCTGTTCACCGCCGCCGCCCAGCTGGCGCTGGCGGGCGAGACGGTGGGCGGCGTGGCCGATGGCGATACCACCGTGCTGCGCCGGGGCATCCCGGGCACCATGTATCCCATGGAAATGGTGGAGGCCGAGCCGGAGGATGCGCGCCTGAAGGCCCTGTTCGAGGACATCCAGCAGACGTTGTCGCTACCCGCCGTGAACAGCGACTACCGCACCCTGGCCCTGTGGCCGGATTATCTGGCCGATGCCTGGCGGCGCCTGAAGCCGCTGGTGGCGCGTCCGGATTACCGGGAGTGCTGCGACCGGCTGCGGGAACAGGCGTTGGCCGAGGCCCGGCGCCTGCCCCACCGGCTGGACTTCTCCGTGGAAGTGGTGGCCGATCACGGCGAGGATCCCAAGGCGATGGCGGCGCTGACCGGGCGCTTCATGGCACTGCTGCCGGGGCTGATCATCCACATGGCGCTGATCCTGCGGGACTGGCGCTCCCCCGAGACCCTCACCGAGTCGCCGTTTCCAGCCCGGACGGGAGGTGCGCCATGAACTGGCGCGAGTATCAGTCCCGGCAACGGGTGATGGTGCTGGGCGAGCGGTTTCTGAGCTACGCGGACGTGGGCGAGGGCGAGCCGGTGGTGCTGATCCACGGCATCCCCACCTGGGGTTATCTCTGGCACCGGCAACTGACCGAACTGTCGGCCCATCACCGGGTGTTGATCCCGGATCTGCTGGGGTTCGGCTACTCCGACCGATCGGATCGTTTCGACCGCTCCATCACCGTGCAGGCCGAGGCGCTGGACGCCTGGCTGGACGGGCTCGGGGTGGAGAGGGCGAGTCTCGTGGCCCACGATATCGGTGGCGGCGTGGCGCTACGCTTGGCCACCCTGTTTCCCCACCGGGTGGCGCGATTGTGCGTGATGAACGCGGTGTGCTACGACTCCTGGCCCATCGAACTGATGCTCCAGTTCGGCCACCCGGAGGCCGACCGCAAGCTCTCCGCGGGCAACGCCATCTGGGTGTTGCACCATGGCCTGAAGCAGGGTTTCGCCCGCTCGCCGGATAATGAACTGATGGCGGGGTTGCTGGCGCCCTACGCCACCGAGGTGGGCAAGCTCTCGTTGATCCGCGACGCCGCTGCGCTGAACACCAACCTCACCATGGAACTCACCGTGCGGCTGCCCGATATCCGGGTGCCCACCCTGATCCTGTGGGGCGAGGAGGACCGCTTCCAGGTGATCCGCTACGCCGAACGGCTGGCCGGGGATATTCCCGGGGCGCGGATGGTGGCCATCGCCGATGCCCGGCATTTCGTGATGCTGGATCAGCCAGCACTGGTGGAGGCCCGGGTGCGGGAGTTTCTCGCCTGAGGGGGTTGTCCCGGGCTCTTCCCGCCACCCTTGGCAAGGCCCGGTCCCGGGCCTATGCTGGGAAAAACCGACCCCGGAGGAGCGCGGTCCATGAGCCCTTGCCAGACCCCCTACATCGACCCCCAGATGGCCCGTATCCTGGCCGAGATGCCGGCACCCGGCGAGCCGCTGCCGGTGGCCGAGGAACGCCGCCTGATGCGCGAGGACAGCGCGGTTTGGAACACCCCGGTGCCGGTGGTGGCCACGGTGCGCGAGCTTGCCATCCCCGCCGGGGATCGCGAGATCCCGGCGCGGCTCTACCAGCCGGCGCCGGAGCGTCCGCTGATCGTCTACCTGCACGGCGGCGGCTGGGTGCTGGGGGATCTGGACACCCATGACCGGTTGATGCGGCTGCTGGCGGTGGAGAGCGGCGCCAACGTGCTGGGGGTGGACTACCGACTGGCCCCGGAGTATCCCTTTCCGGCGCCGCTGGACGATGTGCTGGCGGTGCTGCGCTGGCTGCCCGAAATGCCCGCCGAGCTTCAGGTGAACACCGCCCGGCTGGTGCTGGCGGGGGACTCGGCGGGGGCCAATCTGGCGCTGGGGGCGATGCTCGCCCGGCGCGACGCGGGTGAGTCGCTGCCCTGCGGCGCGGTGCTGTTCTACGGCTGCTACCAGTCCGACAGCGACTGCCCCGCCCACCGCGCCTTCGGCGACGGGCGCTTCGGTCTTGCCAGCGAGCGCATGGACTGGTTCTGGCGCCAGTATCTGGGCGAGCATGGCGCGGGACACCCCCACGCCGAGCCGTTGCTGGCCGACCTCCATGGGCTGCCGCCCATGTTCCTGAGCGCCGCCGGGCTGGATTGTTTGCTGGACGACACCCGCGAGCTGGCCGCCCGGCTGGAGGCCCACGGGGTGCGCTGCCAGTGCCGGATCTATCCCGGGGTGATCCACGGTTTTCTGCGCATGTCCAACCGCCTGCCGGTGGCCCTGACCGCCATCCAGGACGCTTGCGCGAAGCTGCGGGTGCTGCTGGACTGCGACGAGCAACAACCCCTCAATACCGCNCACGGCTGAGCAGGGTTTCCCGCAGGATTTTCTCCCCATCGGGCGCCGCCTGCTGGCCGCGCCCTTGTATTTTTCCCGAATACTGGATATATATACAGCATGAATACCCTGACCCCACGCCAGCAGCAGATTCTCGATCTGATCCGCGAGTCCCTGGAGACTTGCGGCCGGCCCCCCACCCGCGCCGAGATCGCCCGGCGCCTGGGTTTTCGCTCGGTGAACGCCGCCGAGAGTCACCTCAAGGCGCTGGCCCGCAAGGGGGTGATCGAGCTGGCCAGCGGGCTCAACCGCAACATCCGCCTGCTCGTGCCGGGTGCCGAACCGGGCCTGCCGGTGATCGGCCGGGTGGCGGCGGGTAGCCCGGTGCTGGCCGAGGCCCACGTGGAGCGCCACTGCCGGGTGGATCCCACGCTGTTCCAGCGCTCGCCGGATTATCTCCTGCGGGTCAAGGGGACCAGTATGCAGGACGCCGGTATCCACGACGGCGATCTGCTGGCGGTGCATCGCACCCCCGAGGCCGCCGAGGGCACCGTGGTGGTGGCCCGGCTGGACGACGAGGTGACGGTGAAACGCCTGGCCCGGCGCGACGGGCGCCTGTGGTTGCTGCCGGAAAATCCCGAGTTCTCGCCCATCCCGGTCCCCGAGCACGGCGACGGGTTCGCCATCGAGGGGGTGGTGGTGGGCGTCATTCGCACCGGAGGGTTCTAGCCCATGGGAACATTCACCGATCCGTTCAGCCCCGCCCGCCAGCCCGGCCATCCGGCGTTGACGCTATCCGCGGGGCTCTCCAGCGGTTTTCCCCACCTGGACCGCTTGCTGCCCGGCGGCGGCTGGCCCACCGGGGCGGTGACCGAGATCCTCGCCCGGCGCGGCCACGTGGCCCCGGTGGGGTTGCTGCTGCCGGCGCTGGCGCCGCTCAGCTGGGAGGGGCGCTGGGTGGCCTGGATCGGTGGCGAGCGCCCCGCCCGGGGGGATCTGGAGGAGCACGGCTTCGACGGCTCCCGGGTGCTGACGGTGCGGCCCCGGCCCGGGGAGGATTCCCTGCGGCTGGCCGAGCGGGCGCTGGTCGCCGGCCACTGCGGGGCCATCCTGGTGTGGTTGGAACGGCTGGAGCGGTTCGCCGTGAGCCGCCTGCAACAGGCCGCCCGGGGCAGCGACACCGCGGTGTTCCTGTTCTGCCCCCCCGGTGCCATGGCCCAGCCGCTGGCCGGGGAGTTGCGGGTCTACGTGAGCACCCACTCCCGACGGCTGGCGGTGGAGATCCTGGCCTGCCGGGGTGGGGCGGGATCGGTGTTGCAACTGGCCGGGGAAGAGCTGGCCGACGCAGGCCAGCTGGCGCCGGTATCCCGCCCCGCCCGGGGTCTCCCGCGAACCTCCCGTCATCCGCAAAAATTTACCGCCCATCCGGAACTTGTGGGTAACTGACAGGCTCTAGAAGAAGACCCGGCCATCGCTCGAAATGGCCGTAAAACCAACAAATAACCTGCCCCAAGGAGAGTCATATGTCGGGTTCCGTATCGGACATCAATCTGAGTACATTGAGTCTGGAGCAATTACGCGATCTGCTGGCGCGCATCCAGCACACCTTGGAGATCCGCCACTTCGAGGAGGGTCTGAACCGGGCCGTGCAGGAATACCAGGATCGCGATCCCCGGGTGATCCGTCTGTAGACCGCCCGGCGTCCTCAGGACAGCCACGCGATCAACTGCCGCAGAAAAGTTTCTCCCCCCGCCACCTGTTCCAGGCTGATGTATTCATCCGGCTGATGGGCCTGATCGATACTGCCGGGGCCGCACACCACGGTGGCAAAGCCTGCCTCCTGGAACTGCCCCGCCTCGGCGCCGAAGGCCACACAATGGGTGGCGTTCTCGCCGGTCAATTGCCGGGCCAATGCGGTGGCGGGGTTGTCGTCTTCCCCGGCCAGCGCCGGCACCCGGGCCAGCACCTCGGTGCTGATCCCGGTATCCGGCGCCACCGATTGCATGGCCGGGATCAACTCTCGCCGGCAGTAGGCCACCACCCCCTCGACGATGGCCGCCGGATCGTCCCCCGGCACATGGCGGATATCCCACAGGAACTCGCAGTGGCGCGGCACGATGTTCAGCGCCGTGCCGCCCTGCACCGGACCCACGTGGATGGTGGTGTAGGGCGGATCGAAGCCATCCATACCGCCGGCCTCGGCCCGTTGCCGGGCCAGGGTATCCAGGTGCTGGATCAACCGGCTGGCGTAGCTCACCGCGTTCACCCCCCGCTGGGGCTGGCTGGAATGCACCTCGAAGCCGGTGACCTGGCTGCGGATGGCGGTCACGCCCTTGTGGGCGGTGACCACCTGCATGCTGGTGGGCTCGCCGACGATCACCGCCTGGGGCGCGGGAAGACTCGCCACCAGTTCGCGGATCATGGCCGGCGCCCCCAGACAGCCCACCTCCTCGTCGTAGGACAGGGCCAGATGGATGGGTTTTTTGAGGTCTTTCATCTCCGGCACCAGGGCAAGGGCGATGGCGATGAAGCCTTTCATATCGCAGGTGCCGCGCCCGTACAGGCGTCCATCGCGCTCGGTGAGCTCAAAGGGATCGCTGCTCCAGGGCTGGCCGTCCACCGGCACCACGTCGGTGTGGCCGGATAGCACCACGCCGCCCGGCACCGCCGGCCCCACGGTGGCGTAGAGGTTGGCCTTGTCCCCGTCGTCGCTGGGCACCAGCCGGGAATCCACCCCGAGCCCGGCCAGATAATCCTGCACGAACTCGATCAGCGCCAGGTTGCTCTGGCGGGAGACGGTGTCAAACGCCACCAGTCGGTGGATCATCTCGCGGACGGTCATCGGGCTACTCCTGGCTGGATCGGATCCACTAAGGATAGATCTTCGGTCTGCTGCTATGGTTATCGACAATGACAACCCGAGGAGTTTGCCATGGCCACCACCGCGCCCCTGCTCGGCTGTATCGCCGATGATTTCACCGGCGCCACCGACCTGGCCAATACTTTGGTACGCCAGGGCGTGCGCACCGTGCAATGGATCGGTGTGCCGCGCCCGGGGCAACCGGTGCCGGAGACCGACGCCATCGTGGTGGCGCTGAAATCCCGCGCCATCCCGGTGACCGAGGCGGTGGATGCGTCCCGGCGGGCGCTGAACTGGTTGCGCGAGGCGGGTTGCCGGCAGTTCTTCTTCAAGTACTGCTCCACCTTCGATTCCACCCGGGAGGGCAATATCGGTCCGGTGCTGGAGGCGTTGCTGGCCGATCTGGGGGCGGATTTCACCATCGCCTGTCCGGCCTTCCCGGAGAACGGACGCACCGTGTACCAGGGCTATCTGTTCGTGGGGGATGAACCGCTGTCGGAATCCCATATGCGCCATCACCCCATCACCCCCATGACCGACGCCAATCTGCTGCGGGTGCTGGGCGCCCAGACCAATGCCCCGGTGGGGCTGGTGAAGCTGGCCACGGTGAGCGCGGGGGCCGGGGCGGTGCGCGAGCGCTTCCAGGCGCTGCGGGAAGAAGGCATCCATGCGGCCATCGTCGACGCGGTGTCGGATCGGGATCTCTGGACCATCGGTGAGGCCTGCGCGGAGCTGGCGCTGGTCACCGGCGGCTCCGGGGTGGCGCTGGGCCTGCCGGAGAATTTTCGCCGCCAGGGTCTGTTGTCGGCGGCTCTGGGCGCCGATGCGCTGGTGATGCCCACCGGACGCGCGGCGGTGCTGGCGGGCAGTTGCTCCAGCGCCACCCTGGAGCAGATCCGGGTGATGGGCGACCGCTGCCCGTCCTTTCTCATCGATCCCCTGCACGACCCGGAGGCGAGCATCCAGGAGGCGCTGGCCTGGGCCGGCGAGCGGCTGGACGACGGCCCGGTGTTGATCTACGCCAGCCAGCCGCCGGAGGTGGTGGCCTGGATTCAGGCGGCGCTGGGGCGCGAGCAGGCCGGCGAGCGGGTGGAGTTCATCATGGCGCAACTGGCCCGGGGACTGGTGGAGGCGGGGGTGCGGCGGCTGGTGGTGGCCGGCGGCGAGACCGCCGGGGCGGTGGTGCAGGCGCTGGGTATCCAGGGCCTGAGGATCGGTCCGCAGATCGACCCCGGGGTGCCCTGGACCACCAGCCTGAACGAGCCCTCGCTGGCCCTGGCGCTGAAATCCGGCAATTTCGGTGGTCCCGATTTCTTCCTGAAAGCGTTGACTCTGCTGGATCGACCATGATGCTTCCATGCAGACCCGGCGACTGATCCCGCGCCGCGCCGATCCCCGCGATCCGGCTGTACAGCAGGCCGTCGGGGCATTGTGCCGGGGCGAACTGGTGGCTTTTCCCACCGAGACCGTGTACGGGCTCGGCGCCGATGCCAACTCGGCTGTAGCGGTGGCGGCCGTCTACCGGGCCAAGCGACGCCCAGCGGACAATCCGCTCATCGTGCATCTGGCCGATCCCGCCGAGGCCGGGCGCTGGGGCGAGATCGACCAGCGGGGGCGGGCGCTGCTGGACGCGTTCTGGCCGGGGCCGTTGACGGTGGTGCTGCGCATGCGCCCACCGGGCCTGGCTGCCGCCCGGGGCGGTGCGACCCTGGCACTGCGGATGCCGGATCACCCACTGGCGCTGGCGCTGATCCGCGCTTGCGGCAGGCCGCTGGCCGCGCCCAGCGCCAATCTCTCGGGGCGGCCCAGTCCCACCACCGCCGATCACGTGTGGGACGATCTGGTCGGGCGGATTCCCTGGATCCTGGACGGCGGCCCCTGCGGGGTGGGGATCGAGTCCACGGTATTGGATCTGAGCGAGGATCCGCCCCGGATACTGCGCCCCGGGCATCTGGACGCCGAAACCCTGGCCGGGGTGCTGGACTGTCCGGTGCTGGGCGAGTCCATGGATGCCACCCATCGTTCCCCCGGCACCCGCTACCGGCATTACCAGCCTCGGGTGCCGGTGGCCCTGCTGGAGCCGGCGGCCGACGATGCGCAACTGGCGGGCTGGATGGCGCTGTGCCGGCAACAGGGGCTGCGGGTGGCATTGCTGGCGCCGTCCGGGCAAACCATGGACGATGTGGTGTTCCGGGCGGTGGCGGATGGGGCCGAGCTACAGCGGCGGCTGTATGGCCTGTTCCGGGAACTGGAGGGCATGGATGTGGGGGTGATCCTGGTGCAGGCGGTGGCGCCGGAGGCGGCGGTGATGGAGCGCCTGCGCCGGGCGGCCAGCGTGGTGCTGAGTGGTGCGTCCGAAGCCGGGGCGCTGGCACCGCTGCTGCCCAATGCTCCAGGAGCGGGAGCCTAGCGCGGTGCCTCAGGAGCTTGAGCCGAATCGTCTGGCGTAGGGTGGGGGAGGAGCCCCCCGGGCGACAAAACCCACCGTTCAGGAACTGGCCACCGTCAGTGGAGTAGCCTCTGATGGTGGGTTTCGTCGCAACGCTCCTCACCCACCCTACGCAAGAGGCCAGAGGAATACGCCCTAACGGGAATTGAACTTGGCCGCCAGCGCCGCCAGCTTCTCGGCGCTGGGCTCCCGCGGGCCGCTGGGTTTTTTGTTGCGGGGCGGGCGCGACGGGGACGGCGCGGGCGCGGCGGCCTGGGACGAAGTTGCCGCCGCCGGAGCAGACGTCTGGGCCTCGGCCGGCTGCTCCGCGGCCGGATTGGTCCCGGGCCTGGCGAGTCGTGGATCCCGGCCCTTGCGGCCCCGCTGGGGCTTGCGCGGCTCGTTGCGGGAGCGGTTGCGCCCGCCGGGCGCCGGGCGCTGGCCCTCGCTGGCCCCCTGGCTGGCCGACTTGGCCGCCTTGGCCGCCTTGATGGCCGCCTGCTGCTGCTTGCGCTTCTCGTTGAATTCGTCGATGCGGCCCTGGGCGATCTGGCGGTTCTCGTCGCTCACCTCGCCCGCTGCCTCGCCTTGCAGGTCCAGCCGCTGGGGCTCCTTGAGCAGCGCCACCTGGTAGCGCCGGGCCCGGGTGTAGCGACTCAGGGCGATCTTCAGCGCCGCGGGCGGAAAGCCCCATGCCTTGATGGTGGGCTCCAGATCCTTGTGGATGCCGATTTTCAACGGCTTGACCTGGCGTGCGGTGAAGGGGAAGAACACCGTCGGGTAGGTGTCCACCAGACGGTCCAGCAGGGCCGTGGATTGCTCCTTGAGGGAGACATCGTCGGTCTGCGCCTCGACCCCGGTGGCTTGGTCCTCGGCTTGGTCAGTCATGCATCCGTCCTTTATCGGCGATAGGCGTCGCGGGTGACAGGGTCAGTGCCCTGATGGTTAAGACGGGCGGCCCGCCGACCCATGCCTCTGCGCGACGGGATCGTCTCAGCAGAGGGCGCCGGCCAGTTCGGGCTCACCCAGGGTTTGACGTTGCAGTTCGTCGCTGAGTTGCCGGAGCTTGTCCTGGCGGGAGCGCGTCGCATAGTGGAAAAACCGGTCCAGCGCATCGTCACCGTGTAGATCCAGTTTGACGTTGAATTCCAGGCTGATCAACAACCGCATCTTCAGCAGCAGCAGGGCGGTGTGGGGTCCGAAACGCTCGCTCATGATCTGTATCTCCCTGGTCGGTTGGACGTTTGATCGGGGAAATGACAGGTTCCGTGCCAGTTTCGAGGATTGTTTTTTTGCTCAGAAAAATCATGAACTTGAATAGCCTTAACAGCATCTTTCCGGGTTCTGCCGGGTCGTGTTGAACCGCTGGACCGGTCCGGACCGGCAACCCTCAGGACCGGTCCAGGGCCGCCAGCGCATCCTCCACCTGGGTCTCGAACCAGCGGCGGATATCGGCCTGGCGAATCTGCCCGGCCAGTTGCCCGGCGCGCTGGCGGCGTTCCTGGTCCGGCATGGTCAGGGCCCGGTGCAGGGTCTCGGCGGTGCTGTGGATATCGAACGGCGAGACCGTCAGGGCGTGTTCGCCCAGTTCGTAGTAGGCGCCCGCGTATTCCGACAGCACCAGCACCCCGTGGTGCTGGTTGACCACCGGCCCCTCCTTGGCCACCAGGTTCATGCCGTCGGCCAGCGGGGTCACCATCAATACATCGTAGAGCTGCATGGCCGCCAGTACCCTGAGGTAATTGCTGCCGACGATGACGCGTACCGGCTCCCAGCGCCCGTCACTGAAATCGGCGTTGATCAGCGCCCCCTCGGCGGTGATCTCCCTGAGATAGGTCTGGTACTCGTCCACCTCCATGCGCGACGGCGCCAGCAGGGTGAGCATCTGCACCTTGCCCAGGTGCTCGGGATAGCGCTCCAGCAGCAACCGGAAGGCCTGGAGGCTACGCAGGATGTTCTTGCTGGGCTCCACCCGATCGCTGCGCAGGATCAACCGCGCGCCGCCCAGTTGCTGCTCCAGCACCTCGCGAAGCTCGGTGGTCTCGGGATTGGCCAGCAACTCGTTGAGGTTGGCCGAATCCACCGAGATGGGATAGGCCCGGGCGATCACCTCCCGACCCCGGAACCGGACCCGGTGACTCTCGTCCGGGGCATGGGCGTCGGACAGATAAAACCGGCAGCTGTGGACGAAGTTGAAGGCGTCCTTGTCGGTCTGGAAACCCACCCGGTCGGCGGCCAGCAGGCTGCTGAGGATACTGTCTCGCATGGCTGCCGGCAGGATTCGCCAGGCATCCGGGCCGGGCCAGGGGATGTGGCAGAAGGGCTGGATCTGCACCTTCTCACCGAGACGCTCGCGCAGCAGCCCCACCACCGTGTAGAGGTGATAATCCTGGGGCAGGATCAGCAGCGGCCGCTCGGCGCCCGCCACGCACTCGCAGATGGTCTCGGCGAACTGGCGGTTGATGGCCTGATAACCGTGGTGCCAGGCATCCCAGGTGTCGCCGTCGATGCTCGGCGAGCGCGGCGTGTCCCAGAGCTGGTGCTGGATGAACCAGAGCAGGGGGTTGGCGATCTGGTTGTAGTACTGCTCGTAGGCGTCCGGGTCGGGAATCAGCAGGCGCAGCCGGATGCCCTCCACCATCACCGGTTCGCTGCCCTGCTCGGCGGCCCAGGCCCGGTCGTCCTCGGACAGCGCTGCGGCCACCCACAGCACCTCGTGCTGCTGGGCCAGCGCGCTGAGGGCGGTGACCAGGCCACCGGCGCCGCGGCGGGTCTGGAAGCTGCCGTCGTCAAGACGCTCGAAACTGAAGGGGCCGCGGTTGGAGGCGATGATGATCAGCGGCTCGCGGGACTGGGCGATGGCGGTGGTGGACATGGTATTCCCCGGGTTCGGGTAAAGGGCAGGCTCAGACGCAGTTGACCACCAGCACCTGGGCATTGGGCCGCAGGATCACCCGGCAGTCGTCCAGATCCCGGCGCGAGGCGAAGGTGCTGCACCAGGCCATATCCAGCTGGATATTGCCCACCGAGCAGCCGATCAGGTCGCCACCGTTGCTGCGCTGGAAGTTCATCTTGCCGGTGATCTCGGTGTTGCCGCTGGTGGTGCGGGTGCCGGTCTGGCGCAGGGTGCGGCTACGGGCGCTGGCGGCCTCCTCGCTCAGCTTGGCCATCAACTGGCCATTGATGGTGCCGGTGGCGGGCAGCCCGCTGTCACGCTGGAAGGCCCGGATCGCCTGCTCGGTACGCCGCCCCAGGGTACCGTCCACTGGCCCCGGATCGTGACCGATGGCGCTGAGATCGGCCTGCACCTGGCGGATCTCGGTGGTGTTGAAGGTCGGCGCCGGGGCGCTTGAAGGCAACTGCGGCGCCGGGGTGGCCATGGCCACGGTCTCCACCGCCGGAGCGGGTGCGCTGGCCTCGGGAGTGGGCTCGGGTTGGCTGCTGGCCACCGGGGCGAGGGTGGGTTCGGGTGCGGGTTCAGGCGCGAGCTGCGCTGCGGCCGGCGCTGGCGCGGGTTCGGGGGGTGTGGTCTCGGTGGTGGTGGCGGCGGCCACCAGCGCGTTCATGCTCACCACCGTCTGGCTGAGCCGGCTGGCGAGTTCGTTGGTGGGGGCACCGGTGGCGGCCATGCCCACCCGCTGCTGGAACTGGCGGATGGCCCGGCGAGTACCGTCGCCGAGAATCCCGTCCACCTCGCCCTCGTAGAGATCCAGGGCGCGCAGATTGGTCTGGATGCTGCTCAATACCTCCGGGCTGACGCCGGGCTCGGGCTCGGCCAGTGCCTCGGCCTGTTGCCGTTCGGCCTCCCGGCGGCGCGCCTCGGCCAGCCGGCGGGCTTCTTCCTCGGCGGCGCGGCGGGCGGCGACGGCGGCCTCCTGGGTGGCCACCGCACTGGCCAGGGAGCGCAGCAGGCGCTCGGAGAGTGTCCCGTCCGAGGGCAGTCCGGCGCGTTCCTGGAAGCGGCGGATGGCCCGCTGGGTGCCCGGCCCCAGTTTGCCGTCCACCGGCCCCACGTTGTAGTCCAGGGTGCGTAGATGGCGCTGGGCCAGGCGGGTGAGACCCTCGTTCAGGGCCTCGCGCAGGGTGGCGGAGGGCTCGCCGGTGACCGCCAGGCGGTTACGCTGCTGGAAGCGGCGGATGGCACGGCGGGTGGCCGGCCCCAGTTCGCCGTCCACCGGCCCCACGTTGTAGCCCAGCAGGCGCAGACTGGACTGCACCTCGCGCAGTTGCTCGCTGGCGGCCTGTTGCTCGGCGCGCTGGATCTCGGTCTGTTGCAGGGTGCTCAGCAGGGTGTCGCTGGGGCTGGCGTCCACCGGGAGGTCGTTGTCCTCCTGGAAGTCGCGGATGGCCGCCCGGGTGGCCGGCCCCAGCAGGCCGTCCACGTTGCCCGGATAGAGGTCCAGGCCCTTCAGCAGCTTCTGGGTCTGGCGCAGGCGCTCCTGGTTCAGTTGCGCCACCCAGTCGTCGCTGATCTCGCCGGTGACGGGCAGTTGCTGGGAGGCCTGGAAGGCGCGAATCGCCTCGCGGGTGGCCGGTCCCAGGATGCCGTCCACGCTGCCGGTGTCGAAGCCGAGCAGTTGCAGGCGCGCTTGCAGGGCGCGCACGGTGTCGCGATCCGGTTCGGCATCCGCCTCGGCCTCGGCGAGAGCCTCGGCGGCCTCCTCGGGGGTGGTTTCCTCGGCGGCCTCCTCGATCCCGGCCAGGGTCTCGGTGGTCTCCCCGGCGTCGGCCTGCGGTTCGTCCTCCGGGGCGGGCGCCTCCAGCGCGGCGCCGGCGTCGTCGTCCACCTCCGGTGCCGGGGGCGGCTCGGTGGTCGGGACACCGGGCAGGGGCGTGGTGGTCTCGGTCTCGATGCCGAGGGATTGCAGGCGGGCCTGCACGCTCTTCAGGATGGCCAGATCCAGGGCGATCACCCAGTCGGAGGCCAACTCGGCCGCCACCGGCAACTCGGCGTCGCGTTGAAACTCGCGGATCGCCGCCTCGGTCTCGGCGCTCATCTCGCCCTCGGTGTTACCCGGGGTCAGGCCGAGCAGTTGCAGGCGCTTCTGCACGTAGCGGATGGCCTCGCGGTTTAGCGGCTCGACCCAGGCCGGATCGATGGTCTCGTCGGCGTCGAGATTCTGGCTTTCCTGGAAGGCCAGCACCGCCTCGCCGGTGGCGGCGTCCCAGGTACCGTCCAGGGTGCCGGGATTGTGACCGAGGATCTTCAGCCGCTCTTGCAGATACCGCACGGTTTCCCGGTTGAGGGTGTCCAGCGTGTCCTCGTCCAGTTCGTCGCTGGCGGCCAGTTCCTGGCTCTGGCGAAACGCCGCCAGCGCCGTCTGGCTCGTTTGGTCGGCCTCGCCGCTCACCGCCGTGTCGAAGCCGAGGATGTCCAGGCGGGTCTGGATCTGGCGCCACAGGGCGGCCTCCACTGCCGCCACCACCTCGTCGTTCACCTCGCCGGTGACCGGTAGCTGGTAGGCTTCCTGAAAATTGGTGAGGGCGCGGCGGGTTTCCACGTCCAGCTCGCCGTCGCGGGCGCCGGGCTCGAAGCCGAGGGCGGCCAGATAGGTCTGAATGCGGGCGTTACGCTCGCGGGCAGCCCGGGCGGCTTCCTCGGCGGCAGCGCGGGCCTCGGCGATCTCCTGGAGTTGTGCGGCCCAGTCCTCGCCCACCACGCCGGTCACCGGCATGCCCATCTGCTGCTGGAATTCGCGGATCGCCTGCTGGGTCTGGGGGCCGGGCTCGATGCGCACCTGCTCGGGGTTGAAGCCGAGGGCGATGAGTTGTTCGCGGGTCTGGTCGAGGATCAGTGCGTCCAGTTTCAGCACCCAGTCCGGCGACACCTCGCCGGTCACCGGCAGGTTCTGGGCCTCCTGGAACTCGCGGATGGCCACCCGGGTGGCGGGGCTCAGTTCGCCGTTCATCTCGCCGGGGTCGTAGCCCAGCGCCGCGAGGCGCTGCTGGATCTGGCGGATGGCCTCGCTGTCGGTGCCCACCAGCGCCTCGGCGGTGTCAGCGGTGTCGGCGGTGTCGGTGGTGTCGGTGGCCTCGGTGGCCTCGGTGGCCTCGGTGGCCTCGGTGGCCTCGGTGGCCTCGGCGCTGTCGGTGGCCTCCACGGCCTCACTGGCCGGCG
>JGI12109J20283_10009716_pt1 | contig 30211 bp, 29 predicted proteins | sample ElkSlonscriptome_12_FD_20283 | JGI IMG/M metagenome (IMG submission 20283)
CGGCCGGACCCGGCAGCGGCTCGAGCCACTCGGCGGAGGCACCCGCGCCGCCGTCCCGGTCGAGATGGAGGACCCGAAGCGGATCGCCTGCCTTCACCGGCAGCTCGGAGGGGTGAACGACCGCGAGCCCGTCCGCACGGGCGAGCGTGTGCACGAGCCCGGACGTCTGATCTCCGGCGGACCGCGCACGCAGTCGACCATGGTCGTCGCCGGCGAGCGTGACACGGGGAAACATCACGTACCGCGGGTGGGTCGGCAGCTCCTCGCCCGCGATCACGTCGAGCGCGGGGCGATGCACCTTTTCGTGACCGGCCAGTCGACGCAGCAGTGGTCGAACGAACAGCTCGAAGGTGACGAAGGCCGACGAAGGGTTGCCGGGGAGGCTGGCGACGAGAAGCGGGCGTCGCCCCTCCCGCGGGATGCGGCCGAATCCGAAGGGGCTGCCCGGGCGCATCATGACACGCCAGAAGTCGAGTTCGAAGTCGAGCCTGTCGAGCGCGCGCTTGACCAGGTCGCCGGTGCCCATCGACGCGCCACCGATCGTGACGAGCACATCGGCGTCCATCGAGCGCTCGATNCGGTCGACCAGCGCCTCGAGGCGATCCGGCGCGGGCCGACGTTCGAGAGCGGTGCCCCCGGAGGCCTGCACCGCCGCGGCGATCATCGGCCCGTTCACGTCGGGAATCGCATCACCGGACCGGAGTCGTTCCTGCTCATGCGGTCCCGCCAGTTCGTCCCCCGTCGCGACGACTGCGACGGCAGGGCCCGGGTGAATGAAGACTTCCGCCACTCCGGCGGCGGCCACGATCCCGATCCGACCCGGGTCGAGCAGCTGGCCCGCGTGGGCCACAACCATGCCTCGCTCGATGTCCCGCCCGGCGGGACGGACGTGACGTCCTGCGTCCCGGTCGTCGAGTACCACCACGATGCCGGGTCGAGCCTCCCGATCGGTGTCTTCGACGCGCACGACGCAATCCGCCCCGTCGGGAAGCGGACCACCGGTCGTGATCCGAATCGCCTGACCCGGGCCGACGACCTCCCCGACCGGTGGGCCGGGCGCCGCATGGCCCACCACATCGAGCTGAACGGGTGACTCGGCCGTGGCTCCCGCAAGATCCGACGCCCGTACCGCGTACCCGTCCATCGCCGAGTTGTCGTAGGGCGGGAGCGTCAGCCGCGACGCGACGTCCTCCGCCAGAATGCGACCGCCGCCGTCACCGGGTGCCAGCGAGATCGCGGGGAGGGGCTGCGCCGTGCCGAGAATGCGTTGGAGCGCGACCTCGACCGTCAACCAGTCGGGCTCGAGATTCTCGAAGGGCGCGGTCACGGAGCGGGCGTCGTCAGAATCGGTAGCCGAGGCTGAGACCGAAGCTGGGCGCGTTGACCCATTCGTTCTGCCCGACCGCCTCGAATCCGAGGTCGGGCTCGGAGTACCCGCCGGGCGTGTCCAGCCGGTAGAGCAGCGAACCCGCCTCGAATCGCGCGGACCACCGATCCGAGACGATCAGGCGAATCATGCCGCCGAAGGTGGCGGCGAACTTCGTCCCCGTGTCGTAGCGATACTGTTCCGCGATCGCGAGGTCGCCCGCCTGCGCGCCGCTGAAGTCTCCGCGGAGTCCGAGCCCCACCCACAGGACGGGCTGGAGGCCGTTCCACGTCCTGCGGCCGACGATCGAGCCCTGCATCTTGATCAACGCGTGATACTGGGACACGTCGGCTTCGGAGATCCTGGCGGGGCCATCGACGCCGGTCGGATCGATCACGTCGCGCGTCAGAGACGCCCAGCTGAGGTCCGCCTCGAGTTCGATCGGTCCGGCGACGGAGACGCCGAAGCGAAGCCCGAAGGTCGGCCCGGCCTGGGGTCCGAATCCGAATCGTCCCTCCGCCGGCGACATCCACCCCGAATGGAGCGCTGCCTCCCGACCGGTCTCGACGAAGCGATACGGAGAGTCGATATCCTGAGCGGATGCGGGACGCACGGCACCGCCGCCGATCAGGGTCGAGAGCAGGACGAGCAGAAGAGAGCGGCGCACGATGGGGAGGGCTGGAGTCGGTGACGGCCGACGTCGATCCTCGTGAGGCGAGGTTCGCCGGGCATCCGGTTTGACGGACATTTCCGCCTCGGACAGATTTCGAAAAACACGCTTCAGAAGGATATCCCGTGCATTGCGTTCTCCAAAGGTCTGATCCTCCTGGCAGGTGGATCACCGCCCTTCTGGCGTGCCTCCTCTTCGCCCTGCCCGCATCGTCCCACGCTCAGGCCGTTCGCCTGCAGACTTCGGAGAACCTGCGAATCGAGCCCAACGGCGCCCTGCTCGGTGCGCTCGAAGCCGGGGTGGAACTTCCTCTGATCGATGCGCGCGACACCTGGGTCGAGGCCGAACTCGAGGGGTGGGTGTGGGCGCGATCCCTGCAGGTCGACGCCCGCGACGGCTTCGACCTCGTCGTGTCGCTGGAGGGGGGGGAGAACATCCGGGCTCGACCGCAGGGCCCCGCTCTGGGTCGGCTGGAAGAGGGAACTCTTCTCGAGGAACTCGAACGGATTCCCGGCTGGATCCTGGTGCGTCGCCGAGGATGGATCTGGCGCGCGTCGGTCGAAATCGACGAGACGGCGGAGGTGGCGTTGGAGACGAGGCCGGCCACCGGACCACCGCAGCCGAACACCGGTGGCGCGGACTCGCGCGAAGAGTCGGGCGCGACCGGAGTGGCGCCCGGAGCATCCGGGAGGGATGCGCCCTCCGAGGTGCTCGGCTCGCTTCCCACCGTCCGGCCCTTCCGGGTCGAACCGGGAACCGTGGTCCGCAGGGCCCCGGGCGGAGACACGCTCGCACTCGTGGAGGAGCCGGGGCGCGTCGCCATCGTGGGCTCCGAGGGTGAGTGGGCGCGGGTGCTGATCGAGGGGTGGGTCCGACTTCCGGAGGGGACGACCCTGCCCGCCGGCTCCGCTGCTCCGCAGACGTCGGCGGAGTCGGGGTCGATGACCGCGCCGGGGGGCGGACCGTCCGGGTTGAGCCTCGACGCGGTGGCCTCGGACCCGACCGCGGCGCAGGGTGCCATGGTCGAGTGGGACCTTCAGTTCATCTCTCTCGAGCGAGCCGGTCCCGGGCGACCGGACTTCTCGGAGGGGGAGGCGTACCTTCTCATGCGGCCGGCCGGGGAGGGAACGGGCCGCTTCGTCTACGTGGTCGTCTCGGACGCCAACGTCGAGGTCGCGGAGGACTTCGTGCCCCTCGAGCGGCTCGGTGTACGCGCACGGATCCGTTCCGGAGCGTCCGCGGTCACCGGCGGTCCGGTCCTCGACCTGATCGAGATGACACGCCGCCGGTGAATCTTCCGGCGCCTCGATCGCGTATCATCAGATAGAGGCGCCTCACCCCAGACTTCGAGCTCGAGAGCGAATGCGCTGTACCACATGCGGAGAAGACCTCCGCGACGACGAGGACCGCTGTCCCACATGCGGCTCGGTGGCGCCTCGCGCGCCCATGCGCTCCGGGCGCGACTGGGCGTCTCAGGGGCCGCCTCCAGCACGTCTCATGCGCTGCTCGCGGTGCGGGTACGGGGGCCAGGGGATTTCCTACTTCTCTCGACCGGGTCACGTCGGACTTCTGGTCGGTGTGTCCATCTTCACCTACGGACTCGGAGGACTGGCCTACTGGCTCGCGCGACGGAATCACTACATCTGTCCGAACTGCGGCGAGAATTGGGAGAAGGCACGTACCGATGCCCGGAGCGGGCCGGCGCTTCCCCTGCAGCGGGGCGCCCAGCGCGAGCAGTCGCTCCCCAGCAGCGGGATGAAGCGACGCGTGCTCGGAACCGCGATCGTGCTCTTCGCCTCGTTCCTCATCATGATCGGGTTCATCGAGGCGGAGGCCGCCGCCATCGCGGTCGGCAGCGTGTTCGGCGCCGCGGGCACGGGCACCTTCTTCTGGGGGTGGAACGCGCTCCAGAACCGGCGTCAGTCGATTCAGACCGGCCTTCAGCGCGAAGTTCTCCAGCTCGCGACCGATCGCAAGGGACTCCTGACCGTCACCGAGGTCGCCGCGTCGCTGGACCTCTCCCTGCAGGCGGCGGAGAAGGTGATGGACTCGCTGGACGACGGATTCCGCGTCCGTTCCGAAATCACCGACCGGGGCGTCATCGTGTACCACTTCCCCGAGGTACAGCACCGCGACCGTCTCGGGCCGGGATCCGCTTCCGCGTGATTCGCACGCTGACGATGATGACCACCGCCCCGACCACCTGAAGGGTCGCCGGCACCTCTCCGATGAGGGGCCACGACAGCCCCAGAGCCACGACGGGTACCGCGTTCTGATAGATCGCGGTTTGCGCATTTCCGATCCGCCGCACGCCTACGTTCCACAGCACGAATGCGACCGAGATCGAGAAGGCGCCGGCGTACACCACGACGCCCCATTCGACCAGTCCGAGGGTCGACAGGTCCATGATTCGCAGATCGGGGATTCCGATGGCGACGAGGATCGGAGTGCCGATCCAGAGTGACCAGGCGGCATAGAGAATGGGCCCGTATTTCGCGATGTACCGCCTCGACCCCACGGTGAACCCGGCCCAGGATACCGCGGCTCCGATCATGACGAGGTCGCCGCCGAGCGTCGCGCCCTCCAGCGCGATTCCCTGCCCTCCGACGACCAGCAGGGCCGCTCCTCCCAGCGCTCCGAGAATCCCGACCCACTGCCGAAGTGAAACCGACTCCTGACCGACGGCCACGGCGAGGATGGCGGTCCAGACCGGAATGGTGCCCAGGAAGAGACTCGCGTTTCCGGCCCGGGTGAGATCGAGTCCCCAGATGAAGAGGATCTGGTATCCGACGTTGCCGAGCAGCCCGAGCCCGATGATCGGCAGGATGTCGTCTCGATCCGGCAACTGGAGAGGGCGACCGACCGATCGCCCGGGCAGCAGGAACAGGAGGATCACCGCCGCCGCCACCGGGAATCGGAGGGCATTGAAGGCGAGCGGGGGCACGCCGTCGAGCACGAGCTTCACCAGGGGGAAGTTGAGCCCCCAGATGAACGAAAGGGCGACCAGGCCGAGCCGGACTCGGCGTTCGTTCGCTTCGATGGGTCGGTCCGGGCGGGGTCGGTGCGGGCGGGGGGACCTTCGAAGCTACCGGGATCCGACGGCGGCGACAGACCGTTGCCCGCGCCGATGCTGAGAGGGAAGCGGGTCACGCTTGAGGCTCGGAGCGGTTCCATCTACCCTCCGGGTCCACATGGAGGGGGCGCGTGCGTAGATTCAAGGATGAGAGTGGAGGCGTTTGGGACGCGGTCGTCGGCCGCGAATCCTGGGGCGCCGTCGTGGCGCTGTTCGTGCCCCGCTCCGGGGACGGCCCGGCCAGACAGGCCTCCATTCCCGCGGACGGATTCGAGGAGGCGACCTCCTGGATGGAGTCCTGCTCGGACGACGAGTTGCGAGCACGCCTGGCCGAATCCACCGAGAAGACCGGTTGACTGCTCCGGGTATCGAGCCCGGCAGATTTGCCCTCACATCACGGAATCATGCGCGAGTTCGAGGATCCAGACGGAGTTCGCTGGCGGGCCGAGGTCGCCGAGCGCGGCGGGCCGAACTACAAGGGGCGGTACCACCTGGTGATGAGTGAGCTGGATGGTGCCGAGGTGGTGTCGCTGGTGGACATCCGGTGGAACAGCGAGCGGACGGCTGCGCGAACGCTGGACACGATGTCGCTGGTCGAGCTTCGCCGCCGCCTCCGCTCGGCCCGAGGGCGGTCGGCCAGCTGAGCAGGGCCCACAGACGGCGTCAGCGGGAGTAGCGCGCGAGTGCTTCGCCGACCCGGTCTTCGAGGCGTTTCGCCCCGAATTGTGACGGCAGCTGGTTGCCGATGATCGCGAAGGCCAGACGTTCACCGTCGGCACTTCGAACCATCCCGCTCAACGAGGAGACGCGGCGGATCGTCCCGGTCTTCGCCCGGAGGTTCCCCGCCGCCGGTGTGCTCCGCATCCTGCGGTTGAGCGTCCGGTCGCCCGCCTCCGGAAGGCTTTCCCAGAAGGCGTCCCACTCATCCGACAGGCTCGTGGCCTCGATGACGCCGACCAGCGTCGAGGCCGAGACACGGTTCTCGGGTGCGAGGCCCGACCCGTCGAGAACCCGGAGACCCGTCGTCGGGATACCGGTCTCGATGAGCCAGTCCCGGACCACCCGCCCTCCCGCCTCGAACGATCCCTCCCCGGCGAGTTCCCACCCGAGCGTCTTGAGGATCAGGTCCGCATAGAGATTGTGACTCCGCTGGTTCACCGCGCGGAGGTAGGTCGACAGTGGGGGGGAATGGTGGATCGCCAGCACGGTCGGGGTCGCCGAGCCGGCCGCGACGATGCCGGGGTTCCCGACGCGCGTACGATCTCCGTCGGTGATCGAGGAGGGGGCGTCCCGGACGACGATCCCCGACTCTCGCAGCACGTGCGTGAGTCCGTGGGCGGCGAAGAGCGCCGGATCGGTGATCGTCATCTGACGCCAGACGTCGGCTCCTCCGGCCCGGATCTCCCCGTAGACCAGAACCGGATCGTCCGGATGCTCCCGCAGGAGCGCCAGGGGTGGGCGGGCGGCTCCGGTGACGGTGATCGCCTCGTTGCGCACGGGAAGGCCGGTATGGTCGGGGACCGAGCCGACGACGGGCGGCCCGCCGGGCTCGCCGGGTGACACGCGCAGACTGACGACGTTCTCGTTGTAGGAAAGCGCGCCGGATGGAGCGGCGAACCACTCGTTCATGTCCTCCGGCTCCCAGGAGGCCGAGCGCAGATCCCCCACGAAGCGGGACCCGTCGCCCACCACGCTCCCGCGGATCTCCCGAATGCCGGCGGCGAGCAGGTCGTCGGCCAGCTGTTCGAACACCGTCGCACGTGACTCGAAGAAGCGGTCGGCGATCCCGGGGTCTCCCGTTCCGTACAGCACCAGGTCTCCCTCGACGACACCATCCGCCACGGGTCCGTCGGCGAGGAGCCATGTCGTGTACCGGTAGTCGGCGCCCAGGTGGTGAAGAGCCGCCGCCGAGGTGAGCACCTTCATGTTGGATGCGGGCGTGAGGGCGATATCCGCATTCCGGGAGACGAGGGTGTCGCCCCGATCCAGCGAGACCACGAAGACGCCCCACTCCGCGCGAGCGTACGAGCCCTGATTGAGCACGGCGTCCACGGCCGCGCGCAGCCTGTCCGGGTCGCGTCCCGACTCGGCCTCCGCCGGCAGGACCAGGAGCACGAGGAGGGAGCCCAGCACCACGGGCCACCGGTCGACGAGCCCCCGACGTCCCGCCGAACGCCCCGCGGTGTGTGCGCCGTTCATCCGGATCCCGACACCGCGGCGTGCCTGCGGCGCACGGGACCGCGGTTGCGCTCGCGGAAATCCGGCGCGGCACCGAAGCCGTCGAGCGGGTCCTGATCCGGGAGGGGCAGGATCACGCCCGGGTTGAAGACTCCGGAGGGATCGAAGGTTCGCTTGACCCGCTCGAACGCGCGGGTGGTATCCGAACCCCAGACGCGCTCGATATAGGGCGCCCGCAGTCGCCCGTCTCCATGCTCGCCGGAAAGCGTACCTCCATGCTCGGCGACAAGGTCGACCACCTCGTCGAGCACGGACCGCGCGACCCGCATCCATGCCGGGTCGGTCAGGTCGAGCAGGGGATTCACGTGGATGTTTCCATCGCCGACGTGACCGAAGAGAACGGCATCCACCCCGTGAGTGCGGAGGATCCGGTCCAGCCCGTCGAGCCAGGCCGGGAGCTCCCGGACCGGCACGACGCAGTCCTCGATGAACTGGGTCGAGCGGCGGGAGGGGCCCGCGCGGGCTTCGATCCGGGGACTCGCGTCGTGCCTGAGTGCCCAGTATCCCTCGATCAGCGCGGCATCCGAGGTCGTGCGGACCCCTCCGGCCGTGGCATCGCTGTCGCGTATCTCCTCGAGCTTCCGGTCGACTTCCGCGAGCGTGTCCCCAGTCACCTCGACGAGGCAGACGCCGCCCGTTCGATCGAGACCGGTCAGCCGTTCATCTCCGCCCAGCCCACCCAGTTCGATCAGGTTCGCGCCGAACCACTCGCACGCGGCCGCATCCGAGTCCGCCGCCAGAGCGACGATTCCGGGCAGGTCCGATCCGGCGGTCACCCCCACGAGTGCCACGCCCCGGGCATGCGGGGTCGGAAAGGTCCGCAGATGGACCGCCGTGATGACACCGAGGGTCCCCTCGGATCCCACCCACAGGTCCAACACGTCGCCGGTCCGGAGGAACCGGTCCAGCGCGTAGCCGGAGGCATTCTTACGCACGTCGGGCCATGTGAAACCGTCGGAGAGCTCTGCGTGCAGTTCGTTCCGGAGGCGGACGGCGGATTCGTCCGGCACGTCGCCCCGACGGATCGTCCGCGGCACGCCGTCCACCCCGACGACCTCCAGCGCCTCGATCCACGCGTGGGCCGGCCCGTACCCGAAACTGCGGGCGCCCGAAGCGTCGTTCGCCGCGATTCCTCCGACGGTGCACCACTCCGCGCTGGATGGGAGCGCCGGAAGGTCACGCCCGACGCTGCGTGCCGCCTCTCTCGCGACTGCTGCGATCGCGCCGGCCTGGGCACGGACGAGGTCTCCGTCGACGAGGTCGACCCGATCGAGGTACCGGAGATCGAGAACGATCCCGGGTCCGACGTTCCCGCCTGGCATTCCCGTACCGGCCCCACGTGGGACGATCGGGATCTCGTGCTCGATCGACCAGCGTACGAGTGCGGCTACGGAGGACTCGTCGCGTGGGCGTGCGACGGCTCGGGGAGGCAGGAAGAAGGGTCCGGATGCCCCGGACCAGGGGTCGATCCGCGAGGGATCGTCGATCAACTCCCCCCGAAAATCCGGAAGACGGGGGATCATCGACGTGGGGGTCGAGGGGTGCGCGACGTCAGTCGCGGTGCGTCGGCGTCGGCTCCGAGGAACACTCGGCGCAGAACCCCGTGAGTTCGAGCCGGCAGCCCGTTACCTGGAAGCCGTCGGCCGACGCTTCCAGACGTTCCACCTCACGATCGTCCACCTGACCGGGCAGGTCCACGACCTTCTCGCAGCGGACGCAGCGGAGATGATGATGGTCGTCGGTCCGTCCGTCGTACCGTGCCGACCCGTCCCCATACGTCAGCTTGGCGGCCAGTCCCGCGCCGACGAGCGTCTCGAGGCTCTTGTAGACGGTGGCGAGCGAAATTCCGGGAATCTCCTGCCGCACGTGGAAAAAGACCTCGTCCGCCGTCGGATGAGACTCCGTCGAACGCAGAAAGCGGAATACCGAGGCACGCTGCTCGGTATACCGCTGACCCGTCGCGGAGAGCGCGGAGCGAAGTGTGCCTTCCATGTTGTCTTTGTGCGTCTGCATCGGGTTGCCCGTCAACGACGTTCATACTTCCATCACGAGGGAGTAGAACCCCGGTGAAACTGCTGGGTTTCGTCCGGAGGTGTCAATGCGGTCCGAGGACGGTCCTGAGGAGGGGAAGGCGGTATGGCTGATGGGATTCTAACGTTGGAACCGCTGATCGATGCGGTCGTGGAGGGGGTGCGGGAGGCGGGGTGGTCCCTGTCGGGCCTCCAGAAGACGTCGTCGACCGAGTTCGAGGGCGAGTGGGCCGGCCACACCACGCGGAGCGCATACATCTTCTTCCACTCCGACAGGTGGGAGACGGCCTCCATCGAGGGGTATCTCGACGAGACGGACCGTGGGCTGCGCGGGACGATCTCCCTGGTCGTCGACGTCCGACCGGTCTGGGAACACACCTCCGTGCCAGACGCGCTCGGTCGTGTCGCGGAGCTGACCACCCGCCACCTCCCGTCGGGCTACCGTACGCCGGTGACGCTGCGGCTCACGCTGGCCAGGCCATCGGAACCGCCGACGGAGGCCGAGCTTGAGACGCGGGTCAAGCTTCGACTCCCGCGGGCGGCCATCGAGGCCGGCGCACCCTCGGTCGTGGCGCTCGCCGGGACGGCGGTCGGGTCGTTCGAGGCGCTGCTTTCCGACCCGACGGCGTTCGAGGTGCTGGACGGGATGGGATAATCGGGGGGGAGGCTTGCCGGGCGGGGCAACGGACCACACCGTTTCCACTCCATTTCCCCGACTCGCCCGAGAACACGCGATGAGCCATCCGCACGACGACCTCGACAGCCTTCTGCACGAACAGCGGCAGTTTCCGCCGCCCTCCGACTTCGCGAAGGATGCGCTCGTCTCGAGCGACGACGTCTATGACGATGCCGAGGAGGACTGGGAGGCATGGTGGGCTGGATGGGCCGAGGAGCTGGACTGGTTCGAGCCCTGGGATACCGTTCACGAGTGGGACGCACCCCACGCGAAGTGGTTCGTGGGTGGAAAGCTGAACGTCTCGCACAACTGCCTGGACCGGCATCTGGACGGCCCGCGCCGCGACAAGGTCGCTCTGATCTGGGAAGGCGAGGACGGCGAACGACGCATTTACACCTACGCCGAACTCCACGCCGAGGTCTGCCGGTTCGCGAACGGGCTGAAGTCCCTCGGCGTCGAGCGGGGTGATCGGGTCGCGATCTACCTGCCGATGATTCCCGAAGCGGCGATCTCCATGCTCGCCTGCGCCCGGATCGGTGCTCCTCACTCCGTCGTGTTCGGCGGCTTCAGCCCCGAGTCGCTGGCGGATCGGATCGATGATGCGCAGGCCAGGGTCCTGATCACCGCCGACGGTGGCTATCGGCGCGGGTCGGTGATCCGGTTGAAGAAGAATGCCGACGCCGCCATGGAGCGCACCGACTCGATCGAGCATGCCGTCGTCGTGGCACGGGGTGGGATCGAGGAGGCTTCCGGCGCCACCATGACGGAGGGCCGGGACGTCTGGTACCACGACCTCGTGTCGGACATGTCGCCCGACTGCCTGGCCGAGCACATGGATGCGGAGGACGTGCTGTTCATCCTCTACACCTCGGGCACGACCGGGAAGCCGAAGGGCGTCGTACACACGACGGGCGGGTATCTGACCCATGTCTACGCCACCTCGAGGCTGGTCTTCGATCTGAAGGAGGACGACGTCTACTGGTGCACCGCCGATGTGGGATGGATCACGGGGCACTCCTACATCGTGTACGGCCCGATGGCCAACGGCGTGACCCAGGTCATGTACGAGGGTGCGCCCGATCACCCCGACCGTGGCCGCTTCTGGCGTATCTGCGAGGAGCACGGGGTCACGATCTTCTACACGGCCCCGACGGCCATCCGCGCCTTCATGCGGTGGGGCCGCCACTGGCCCGGCCGGTCGGATCTGTCAAAGCTGCGCCTTCTGGGCACGGTCGGGGAGCCGATCAATCCGGAGGCGTGGATGTGGTACCACGAGGTGATCGGCGGGAAGCGTTGCCCGATCGTCGACACATGGTGGCAGACGGAGACCGGCGGGATCATGATCACGCCCCTGCCCGGGGTCACGACGACCACGCCCGGCACCGCGGTCCGTCCCTTCCCCGGCGTGACCGCCACGATCCTGAACGAATCCGGCGAGGAGGTCGACGCAGGTCTTCTGGCGATCCCTCGCCCGTGGCCCGGTATGCTCCGGACCATCTGGGGAGACGACCAGCGTTATCGTGACACCTACTGGTCGAAGTGGGATGGCGTCTACTTCCCGGGCGACGGTGCGAAGCGGGAGGACGGCAACCTCTGGATCCTCGGCCGCGTCGACGACGTCCTGAATGTGGCCGGCCACCGCATCGGGACCGCCGAGGTGGAGAGTGCGCTCGTGGACGATCAGCGGGTGGCGGAGGCCGCGGTCGTCGGCAGGAAGGACGAGATCAAGGGCGAAGTGGTGTGCGCCTTCGTGACGATCAAGGAGCGGATCGACGACAGTGCCGACCTGGGGGCGGAGCTCAAGCAGCACGTCGTGGACAAGATCGGTGCGATCGCGCGTCCAGCCGACGTCATCTTCACGGCGGACCTGCCCAAGACGCGTTCAGGCAAGATCATGCGGCGGCTCCTGAAGGACATCGCCGAAGGCCGCGCGATCGGTGACACCACGACGCTGGCGGATCCGGCGGTGGTGCGGGCGCTGCAGGACAAGTACGCAGACACCGAGGGGTGAAGCGGGCCGGCACCGGTTACTCGACGTGTACCGTCACCCTGTGCACGACGTTGTTTCCATAGCCCAGGGAATTCTCGAACGGCTCGAGCGGCTGCGTATGGCCGGCCGCGTCCCGAGCCCGCACCACGACCTCGTGACGACCTCGCTCCAGCGCCACCTCCATGGTCCACGCGACGCGGGCCCCATCGTGGGCGGCGTGGTCCGGGGCGGCGTCCACATCCGCATCCCGCCACGACGCGCCGCCGTCGGTGGAGACGGCTACTCCCGCGATCGCTCCGTGCCCGCTCCATGCGATCCCCCGGAGGGTCGTCGGCCCGGACGCTGCAACGACCGGACCCGCCGTAGCGTCTCCCTCGAGCAGGGCCGTCCCCACGGCGAGGAGGAGGCCACGCACCCGCATCCGGGTTACCGGCGTGACGGTCCCGTCCGGGCGGAGATACCGGTAGCGGTCGGTCTGGAAGTATCCGTCGAAGGGCTCCCGGACGGTCTCGATCCGAGTGAGCCACTTCACCGACGCGACCGCATACCACCCGGGGACCACGAGTCGGAGCGGCGCGCCGTGCTCCGGGGTGAGGGGCTCGCCGTTCATCTCCCAGGCCAGGAGCGGCCCGGGCTTCAGGTCCAGGACGTCGATCGGAAGGGAGCGCTGGAAGGGGATTTCCCCCCACCCCTCCTTCTCACCCCGGTCCGCGCCGGTGAACAGGAGTTCTGCCGCGTCCCCGAGGGCGGTCGGGAACAGGTCGGCGAGGGGGAGACCGGTGAAGGTCGCCGTTCCGGTGGCACCGAGCGTCCACGGCGTGCCGCCGGGGAAGGGCTCGAGGAGCGTCCGGCCGTTGCCGGCACACTCGAGGGTCACCGTCCGCTCGACCACCGGGCCCTCGGACCGAAGACGGTCCAGGGAGAAGCGACGGATCACCTCCCCGGTCGCGACCTCGAGCACGAACTCCGCGGGATCGAGCCCCGGCGTCGGGAAGTTCGACCGCACGTAGAAGCGGTCCACCGGCGTGACGGGGTCGACCAGCGCGGCCAGGCACGTCTCCGCATTTCGCGGCGATTCGGAGAGGATGTCGAGGCGAGCGGGCATCGGGCTGGGGCGGGTGGGTCGCGGAGGTCAGTCGTCCGCGAGAGGATCCGGGCTGGGAGGCGGACTGCCGTCGCGTTGGTCGAGGTCCTTCGTCCTGATCTGCCGCGCGGGCACGCCGACCCAGACGGTGTGTGGCTCCGTGGACCGCGTGAGCATCGCGCCCGCACCGACCATCGAGTCCGGGGCGACCGTCGTGCCGGCGAGGATCGTGGCGTGATAGGTGATGCGGGCTCCGACCCCGATGATCGTCTTCGGCGTGAACACCTCGCGGCCGTCCACGATGTCGTGGGAATGCGAGTACACATTCGCGAAGTCGGAGATCGACGCCCCATCGCCGATCTCGATGCCACCCCGATCGTCGAGCAGGACGTGCCGGTGCACGACCACGTCGTTGCCGACCTCCAGGTTGTATCCGAATGACAGCTTCACCTGATGGAACGCCTTGAAATTCCTCCCGCATCGACGAAATATCCGCCTCGCGAGGAGACGCCGGAATCGCACGCCGACCTCGACGTTCTCGCCGAGCGCGCTGCGGTCGAATCCCTCCCAGAGCCAGATGAGCGGCTTGACCCGCGCGTAGGCCTCCACGTCGATTTCCGAGTAGTATTCGGGTTCGAGGGTGACATTCCTCGGATCGAGCTGCAGAACCGCGAGGCGCGCGGCCACGGGAAGAGCGTCGATGTCCTCGTCGCGAATCTCCGGGTAGTGCAGATCCGTCAGGATGGTGCGACAGAGGTCGTTCCGATCCGTGTCGGGGTCGTCGAGCGCCCGATCGATCGAATCCAGCCAGCCCGTCAGCTCCGCATCGAATGCGGAGGGCAGCGGCACCGGTCGAAGAGGTAGAAACGCCATCGAGGTCGGATGGGAGCGGTTCAACACACGAGTGCCCGCGAGCCGGGCGCCTCCATGAAGACGAAGGTAATTCGAATCATGCACGACGTCCTGCGCCAGCGGCTTCTGCGCCGCCTCGAGAGTCTGCCGGAAGCCCAGCTCTACCAGGTCCTCGACTATGTGGAGTTCCTCGAGTCCAAGTACGGTGAGACCGTCTCGGCCGAGGCGTCCGGCCTTCAGCGTCTCGCGGAGAACCTCGAGGATCGCATGCGGAAGAAGGCGATGAACCCCGCCACGCTGCGCGAAGCCTTCCAGGTGATCGCCGCCGCGGACCGAGTTCTCGCCGGGGTGTCCAACGCCGGAAAGCAGTTGCTGAACGAGCTGGTTCCCGAGGAGGATGCCGGCGCGCCGCCGCCGCGGGGATCCGGCGGGACTCCCCGACGAGGATCCAGCCCATCTCCGCCGCGAGGATCGAGCGCCGACCAGCGAGGAGGATCCGGGCCGACGGACCGCCCCTCGTCTCCGGGTCGTTCCGCCACTGGTGGCCCGTCACGCTCCGGGCGGGAACGCGGCACGGACGGCGATGCTTGACGCCCCGAAGGCCCACGGGTAGCCTTCGCCATGGAACCACCCGTGAACACTCAGATCACGGCACGCGCTCGCGCCCGACTCCGGTGTCGTATCGGACGATGGGGTCGAGCGCGTTCTCGTTTCAGGTAGACCCCTCTTCCCGCCGATCCCGCCTCCCATGGCCGATGCCCCCCGCCGCAGCGCTCCCGTCGAGAAGGAAGGACTGACCTTCGACGACGTCCTGATGATTCCCGGACATTCCGAGGTGCACCCGAAGGACACGAGCGTCCGGTCGAAGCTCACACGCACGATCGATCTCAACCTCCCTCTGCTGTCCGCAGCCATGGATACCGTGACGGAGTCGCGCATGGCCATCCAGATGGCGCGCGAGGGGGGCATGGGCATCATCCACAAGAACATGACGATCGACGCCCAGGCGGCTGAGGTCGACCGGGTGAAGCGCTCGGAGAGCGGCATGATCCTCAAGCCGATCACGCTCGGACCGGGCGCCACGATCCGCGATGCGCACGAGCTGATGTCGCGCTTCTCGATCAGCGGCGTCCCGATCGTCGCGGACGACGGCACGCTCGTCGGGATCGTCACCAACCGCGACCTGCAGTTCGAGACCAACCTCGACCAGGGTGTCCAGGCGGTCATGACCTCCGAGAACCTCGTCACCGTCCCGGTCGGCACGACGCTGGACGCAGCCGAGAAGGTCCTGCACGAACATCGGATCGAGAAGCTCCCGGTGGTCGGAGAGGATGGGCAGCTGAAGGGTCTCATCACCGTCAAGGACATCTACAAGCGCCGGCAATACCCGGAGGCCTGCAAGGACGAGCACGGACGTCTGCGGGTCGGCGCCGCGATCGGAGCGTCCAACGTCGATCTCGACCGGGCGAAGGCGCTGCTCGATGCGGGCGTCGACGCCCTCGTGATCGATACGGCCCACGGTCACTCCGAGGGCGTCCTGAAGGCAGTTGCGCGCACCCGGGACGCCTTTCCCGATGCCCAGATCATCGCGGGTAACGTGGGCACCTCCGAGGGGGCCCGCGCGCTCATCGAGCACGGCGTGGATGCCGTGAAGGTCGGAGTCGGACCGGGATCCATCTGCACGACGCGGGTCGTGACCGGGGTCGGACTCCCGCAGCTGACCGCGATCAAGGACGCCGTCGCGGGCGCGGATGGGGAGGTCCCCGTCATCGCGGACGGCGGAATCCGCTACTCCGGCGACATCGTGAAGGCGCTCGCCGCAGGTGCGCAGTGCGTGATGATGGGATCGATGTTCGCCGGAACCGAGGAGTCGCCCGGCGAGTCGTTCCTGCTGGAGGGGCGGCGTTTCAAGACGGTTCGTGGAATGGGCTCGCTGTCCGCGATGGAGGAGGGCTCCGCGGATCGCTACTTCCAGGAGGGGCAGGAGAAGCGGAAGCTGGTGCCCGAGGGGATCGAGGCCCGCGTCCCGTACAAGGGGCCCGTGTCCGACACCATCTTCCAGCTCATGGGCGGTCTCCGCAGCGGCATGGGCTACGTGGGTGCGGCCACGATCGGCGAGCTGGCATCCGTCGGACGATTCATCCGGGTGACCTCGGGTGGGCTCAGGGAGTCGCATCCCCACGATGTGACCATCACGCGGGAAGCCCCGAACTACCACCTCTGACCGACCAGGACATCCACGTGAACGTACAGGACCTCGAGCCACGCCTTCTGCTGGGCCCCGGCCCCTCGCCGGTGGCGCCCAGAATCCTCGATGCCATGTCGCATCCGACGCTCGGTCACCTGGATCCGCAGTTCCTCGCGCTCATGGACGATGTGAACGAGCGGCTCCGGCGTGTGTTCGGCACCTCCAATCGGATGACGTTTCCCGTCTCGGGGACGGGCTCCGCCGCGATGGAGGCCTCGCTCGCCAACATCGTCGAGCCGGGCGATACGGTCGTCGTGGGGGTAAACGGAGTCTTCGGGGGACGCCTCGCCGAGATGGCGCGCCGCATGCGGGGTGAGGTCGTCGAGATCGAGGCGGAGTGGGGAAGGATCATCGAGCCGGAGCAGGTCGAGGACGCCCTCGAGGCACATCCGGAGACGTCGGTCGTGGCGGTGGTCGCGGCGGAGACGTCGACCGGTGTGCGCCAGCCTCTCGATCGGATCGGACGCCTGACGCAGGCCCACGGCGCCCTCCTGGTCGCCGACACGGTGACCGCGCTCGGCGGCACGCCCGTCGAGGTGGATCTGAACGGCGTGGACGTGGCCTATTCCGGCACCCAGAAGTGCCTCGGCGTACCCCCGGGTCTCGCCCCGATCTCCTTCTCGAAGCGCGCGCTCGAGAAGGTCGAGGGACGCGCGACGCCCGTGCAGAGCTGGTACCTCGACGTGGGCCTGCTGGCGGGATATCTCGGGTCCGAGCGCCGGTACCACCACACTGCGCCCATCAACATGATGTATGCACTCCACGAGGGCCTCGTCGCGCTGCGGGAGGAGGGTCTCGAGGCTCGCTACGCCCGCCACGCCCGCGTGGGAGCGCGCCTCCAGGCCGAACTCGAGGATCGCGGCTTCCGCATGTTCGCCCAGGAGGGGCACCGGCTCCCACAGCTCACCGCCGCCGAGCTTCCCGACGGCCGTGAGGAGGGTCCACTCCGCGGTCGGCTCCTCGAGGAGCACGGAATCGAGGTCGGGGGCGGACTCGGGCCCGCCAAGGGCAAGCTGTGGCGCATCGGGCTGATGGGGTCGGGCGCTACGGACGAGAACGTCGATCGGCTGCTCGACGCGATCGACCAGGTACTCGGCTGAGACGGGCGGGAACGCCGATGAGACGCCTCGCCGTGACGGTCGCCCTGGTCGCGATCTCGGCGTCGGCCGCCTGCTCGTCGGACCCCGCGCCCCGGCCCGACATGGTGCCGCCGCCGCCCGGCCCGGCGCCCCTCCAGTTCGCGCTCCTGCCGATGGACACGACCGTCGTCGCGCCGCCCTTCGTCGTGCTCGATCCGATCGTCCACTCGCTGGCCGCCTCGGACGACGCGCTGCGCGCGGAGGTGGACCGGTGGCGTCTTCGTTTCGAGGAGACCGATCCGGAGTCGTTCCGGATCTACCTCCGGAGGATGACGCGCTACGCGAAGCTGGTGGACTCCGTCCTGATCGCGCGCGAACTGCCGAGTTCGCTCCGCTACCTCCCCATCGTGGAGAGCGGCTACGTGCCGGACGCCGTCAGCTCGGCGGCGGCGGTCGGGATGTGGCAGTTCATGAGCCCCGTGGCCCGGTCGTTCGGGATGCAGGTGGACGGTCTGATCGACGAGCGGAGGGACCCGATCGCCGCCACGGATGCGGCGGCGCGGTTCCTGTCCGAGCTCCACGACCGCTTCGACTCCTGGTTCCTGGCGCTCGCGGCGTACAACGGGGGGCCGTCGCGTGTGGATCGGCTGCTGCGCGAGCATGTGCCGCTGTCTGCCGGGGGCGACTCGCTCTTCATGCGGATCCGACCGCACCTGCCGCGTGAGACGCAGGATTTCGTGCCCAAGTTTCTCGCCGTGGCGGAGGTCGCCCGCGCGGCCGACCGGCTCGGTCTGGCGCCCGATGTCGGGGAGAGCTTCGCACCGCTCGCATTCGACGAGATCGAGGTGCCGGACGCCACCTCGCTGGATGTCGTCGCGGCGGCGGCCGGTGCGGTGGAGGCCGAGGTCCTGTCGCTGAATCCTCAGGTCGTGCGGGGGGTCACGCCTCGCGGGAGGCCGACGCGCCTGCGAATCCCTCTGGGCACGGCGACGGAGTTTTCCCGCGTCTTCCCGACCATCCCACCCGAGGAGAGGGTCTCGGTGACGGAATACGTGGTTCGGTCCGGCGACACCATGTCGGAGATCGCCGAGAGCTTCGGGATCCGCACCTCGGAGCTGCAGGATGCCAATCCCCGGGTGGATGCGCGGCGCCTTCAGATCGGGACCCGCCTGATCGTGCCGGTCGCGCCCGGCACCGCCGATCGCATCCGCGGTCGGACGCCGGCGCCCGACTGACGGGCGATCCTCGGCAGGCAGGCTCCAGCGGGCGGTCGTCAGCGGGCGGCGGTCGTCGTCGGGCGGTCGTCGTCGGGCGGTCGTCAGCGGGCGGCGTGCAGCGAGCGGTCGTCGGCGGGTAGTCCTCCACCGGCGGTCTCAGGCGCGCCAGGTCCCGCGCCTCCGGGCAGGCTCTGATCGAAGGGGTCGCGTCTTGGGGACCCGGGGCTACCATGGCTCGCCCCATCCCAGGGTGAGGGCGGGTCGACCGCCAGCACCTCGGTCTGCGGCGGCCCCCGCGCTGGACTGATCGGGGGCGGGTGCTCCGGGATCCGCAGGTGCCGGAGGATGGGTCGGACGACTGCGGGGTCGGTGAGGAAGGCGAGGATGCGCATCTCACCGAGACCAACGCTTCGCGTCGGTGCCCGGCCGGGCACCGACGCGGGTGCACCTCGTAGACGCGGGCGAGCAGCTGAGCCCAGCGGCGTCGGGGGCCGCGGTCGGTCGCGTGGTCGCACGAGGGGCCGGTGGTCCCGTCCGACGCGTCGCTGCCAGCGTCCTCCTCAGCTTCCCGCCCGTAGCGGGTGGCCTCTCTTCGCCACCGGGCGTTTGCGGCGAACACGCCATGGTAGCGGTGTCGGTGAACGCGCGGCGGTGGAACCAGGCGTGCGAGCCGGTCGAGGAGCTCGAGGGGGCTGAGGCGGACGTGTGTGCGTCCGTCATGTGCGGGGCGGGGCAGCCGGTAGATCAGACGGGCGTTCGCAGAACCGAGCGGTACCCGCGTCGACTCGGGCCGAAGGCGATGCAGCGCTAAGGGTGGGCGGGCGCAGTACCGAAGCAGGCGCTCGAGACCGGCGCGGTCGTGGGCGGCGATCCGTACCGAGCCGTCGACGCTGAAGCCGCCGGTGCCCCGCCCGACCCGCCTGCGACGAGTGCCCGGCATGTCCTCGGCATCCACCTCGGTGAGCAGGCCGCGACGGACGTAGAGACGCAGGATGCCGCGCTGCAGGACCGGCGTCAGAGATCGTGCACGCTCGGCGTCCAGCCCGAAGGCCGGACGCGGGCTGGAGGACAACGAGGGTCACGACAGCTCCGTGTATTTCTTCGAAGAACCCTTCGCCTTTTCGACCGGATACTTCTCGCGATTCTTCTCGAGTTTTTTGGTGATCGCCGCCTCGAGATTCACCCCACACGCCTCGGCGGCAAGAATCGCGTAGATCACGACGTCCGCGATCTCGTCTGAGACCGCTCGGTGGCCCTTCTTGGACTCCAGGTATTCCTGAATCTCAGGGTCCGACTTCCAGAGAAACTCCTGCTTGAGTTCAGCTGCCTCGATCGCGAGACCGGCGGCTAGCTCCTTCGGGGTGTGAAACCGACTCCAGTCACGTTCGTCTCGGAATGCGAATACGTCCTGCTGGATCTTGGAAAAATCTACCAAAACTAGCCCTCGGTGGCCGGTGCATACGCATTCTGGGTCGAATCACGATGGGCACGCTTCCGCTGCACCGCCAGCACGTCGGGCGGGCCGACAGTGGTACCGGAGCAACCATACGACAGGCTTGTTTCTTTTCGACCCATCCCGACCTAGCGATGACGGACGGATGACGGGTACCGCAAACCATTCTTGAACTCACGACACTACCTACCCGTGACGTTTGTCTTTGCCCCTACCAGAGAGAACAAGAGATGCGCAGAATGGTTCGAACTCTCGCAGTTGTGCTGCTGAGCACCACCGTAGTCGCATGCGGAGAGTCCCCCACCTCCGTGACCGACGACTCGGTCGACATTTTAGGTACTAGTTCGATGGAGCTGATGGAGTCGCGGCGCGCCTCCTGGCGTACAGGCCTCACGCCGGTTGGAGAACTCGCCGACCTTGAGCCCGGCCAATGCCTCGTCGAGAACCGTCGCGCGAACGGCCGGGTGCTGACTAGGGTGCGCCGCGTTCGTGGCCAGCAGCACTCCGCCGAGACCCGCCTCTTTCAGCTGCGGGTCAAGCGCGCAGGGGGCCGTTTCTTCCGCGCTACGTGCAGGATTGGAGAGATGGATGCAGACGTTGATGCCATGATGACGGCTGTTTGGCCGGGAGGCCGGCGAGGCGGTCTTTGGCGGCGCTACAGGCGGGCGGCGACAGGTGCGCCGACCTCAGGATCCACCACCGTTGGCGCGGCCGTCGTTCAAGTAGCAATGTCGAGCTGTGTTCAAGACGGGATCTGCGAACTCCCCGGCATCGATGTTGACGTCAGCCCTTGTGATGATCCGTTCGCCCAAGATTGGGACGGATCAGAGTGCCACTGCTCTCTGCCTGACGATTACTGCGATGGCGACGAGGGAGGCGATGGTGGGGATGACTGGCCGAACCACGACGATGACGGCCCAGGGAGCGGTGCTGGCGGTTCCAGCCCCGGTGACGATGGGCCTCCGCCTGAGGACGACGAGTGTAATCCGGACACTCAGCAGTGCGAGGAGCCCTGCGAGGTTGATCCTGTGGCGGCGGACTGCGGTCCGCCCGAGGGAGTGCCGGAGCAGTACTACTTCGGCCTCACCGAGGCTGAAATGCGCCTGTGCTATCAGAACCCGGTGTACTGCTTTAGGACGTGGGAGGCTAAGAACGACGCAACGAATGCCTACATTGCTACTGGTCTACCAGGTGCCGAGGACGGGCCCGCGGACGCATGGCGCCACGCCTACTGGACAGCCGCGCTAGTGACCACCACCAGTCGCCAGTGGGCGCTCGACTTCACAACCGCTCACGAGAGCGAATCGAACAACCCAGCGGCAACCGCAATGGATCTCCACAACAACGGGCGGGGACTCGAGATCGGTGAGTTCGTGCTCGCGGGGCACTTTGTGACCGTGAGCCAGGGAGTCTGGCACTACTACAACGAGGGTTTCTTGCAGTTGGGGTTGAATCCTTGAGGACGGGACGGATCCTGGGGGCGATCGCCACTGCGTCGGTGGCGGTCGCCCTCACGGGCTGTGGAGACGCTCAGGACAGCTCCGTGTCTGAGCTGGTGGAGATCAGTGGCTCTAGTCTGTTTCAAGGCATATCGGTCGGCGCGACTGCAGACTCTCCCGAACTCATCCCATCGGACTTCACGCCGAAGGGGTACGTGGGTTGGGAGGCCGACGGCGAAGGCTCGACCGCGCTTATCTACGTGGACAAGCCTGGTGCCAGCGAGGGCAGAGCCCCGCAACGCGGCGCCCGGATCGTGAAGGTCCAGCTGGAGTGGACGTCAGACCCTGGTACGGGGCTGGACGGGCTCTGGGCGGGTGAGTTTGAGCGGCTCCAGAGCCTGATGGGTGTCGCACCGACGTGCGTCCGAGTAGACAGTCCGTCCTTAGCGGGCACGTATGCTGTTTGGCGACTGGAGGAGGCCCCCGCTGCCGTCACCTTGGAGCGCGTTTCAGTGTTCGAGGATCAAGCTGTTCGCCTCACGTTAGGTGAGCACCGTCTGCCTACCGAAGATCAGTTCCCTCGGACGGAGGTGTCTTGTGCATCTACCCTGCTCTTGGACCAGGTGGTTGACCCCAACTGACAACGGAAGCGCCATGGTGGCGTGAGGACGTCAAGGCTCGACGTCGGTGCGACGCCACACTTCCCAGCGAGGTACCGACGTCAAAGCAACGCGGCAGCGCCTCGCAACACAGCCACCGTGTCCTTCGATGCGCGAACACGCCCTTTCCGAACTTGGATCAGCCACTTCTTCGAGAGTCCGGTCTTCTCAACCAGAGTTCGGAGTCGAATCCCTCGTAGAGTTTCCAACTCGAACTCCGAAAGGCTGGAATCGAATTCCTGACAGAGTTCGTGACTCGAATTGAGCTTCGGCGCATCCGAGATCCGATTCGCTTCCTTCCCGATCACGATTCGTGAAGAGACGAGGATCTTTGCCCTGCCCAGCTGTCCCCGAGAGTCGGGACCGCACGGGCCTCCATCGGAGTCGATCGACCCGGATTCAGGGTGAAATCGGAATTCTTCGAAGAGATCTCGGAATGTCTTCAGCCCGACTTTATGGGAGTACGCGAAGTCCCGAGTCGTAGCCTCGAGTCTCTCCCCGGTGGCTCCATCTCGAACGGATAGGAAATCCAACCGGGGTGGGACCCGGCGGATGTGAACGTAGCGGGGTCTGCGGAAGCGGCCCAAGCGGGTTTGGCGTGTCACGGAGGGGGTGTCTCGAGGGGCTGGGCGGAGCCACTCCGGGCGGATGCGACGCTGCGACGGCGGGATGCGGGGTTGGGCAGCCCATGTGCAGGCGGCGGCCGAGCCACGGATGTTGTGGGTCTCAGGCGCGCCAGGTCCCGGAGGCTCCGCCCTCCTTGCTGACCAGCCGTACCGCCTCGATCACCATGGCGCGGTCCATCGCCTTGGCCATGTCGTAGAGGGTCAGAAGCGCGACCGATGCCGCGGTCAGCGCCTCCATCTCGACGCCGGTCCGACCGCGGTGGGTCGCCGTGGCGGTGACCCGTACGCCCGGCAGTGATTCGTCGGCCTCGAACTCGACCGCGATCGAGGTGGCGGGGAGGACGTGACAGAGCGGGATGAGCTGGTCGGTCCGCTTGCCCGCCTGGATCCCCGCGACCCGCGCGACCGCGAAGGCCTCCCCCTTGGGCGTCTCGTCGTCGAGGAAGGCCTTCAGCGTCCTTGGCGCCATCCGCAGCGCGCCCCCCGCGACCGCGATCCGGCGGGTCTCGTCCTTCGCGCCGACGTCGACCATCTGCGCGCGGCCCTCCTCGTCGAGGTGGGTGGGTGTGGGGTCGTCGGTCATGTTCGGGTCTCCTCGTTCATTGGGAACGTCGGTTCGCTGACAGGTCGGTGTCGGACCGCAGATCGCGTGCGGGTCGAGGGCCGGAGCCCGGCGAATTGAGCATCGGTTTCGCGAACGGACAAGCCGACCGGAGTCGGGGTCCGACCCGGGCTGATCGGAGGCCGGTGCTCGGGAATGTGCACGCGCCGGAGGGTTGGCCGAATGACGCCGGACTCGGTGAGGAGGGCGAGGATCCGTACCTCAACGAATCCAACGCTTCGCGTCGGTGCCCGGCCGGGTACCAGAGGGGGTGTAGCTCGTACACCCTCGCAAGCAGCTGAGCCCAGGGATGTCGGGGGCCGCGGTCGGACCGTGTGGCCTCGTTCGACGTGTGGTGCCAGTAGCCGGATTCGTTGCGCTCCAGCACGGTCTTCACGCGGTGACCCGTCCTGCGATTCGAATACGTCTCCTGATCGCTGCGCCGACAAGGGTAGGGGGGACGTCCGGGTCACCCGGATGTTCCCACATTAATGATAACGCAGTATTATATAAGTGAAGCCATCCCCCGCGCTTGCCGGCGTATACTTCTAAGGAGCCACGGGCGCATCAATACTTGGTCCCATCGGGTCGATATAGCCTGATACTGAAATCGGAATATCGTACTCACGATCGCATGAGTTTTCGCAGGTTCACCCACGAGGCCGCACCATGAGCGCCGCAGCCAGCCCGTCCAATCCCGTGTTGACCCCTGAGCAGCTCGAACATCTGGAGCAGCGACTTCTGCACGAGCGGCGGCGATCCCTTCGCGCCCTCGGACTGTGGGAGGAGCAGTCCCGCGCCGACCGCGAGGACGCCGACTCGGAGCTGACGGTGTACCGCGACCACATGGCGGACCAGGGTACCGAGGCGATGGAGCGCGAGAAGGCGGCCCTCTTCGCGACCAAGGAGGGGCGCTACCTCTACCGTCTCGAGGAGGCACTCCACCGCCTTCGCACCTCGCCGGAAACCTTCGGACTCTGCCACGCGACGGGGAAGCCGATCGGCTTCGAGCGGCTCGACGCGCTGCCCCACGCCCGGTACTGCATCGAGCACAAGCGGTCGCTGGAGGCCGCGTCGTGACCGCCGCGCCCGGGGCACCCTCCGCCGCATCGCCGAATCTCGAGCGAACCGCGCGTATCTCGGCGGTGGCGGCGACGCTCTGCGCCATCCACTGCGCGGCGACTCCGATGCTTGCGGCCGCGATCCCCTTCCTCGCCGTGGCCGAGTCGGTCGAGTGGTGGGCGCTGGCGGTCACGGTTCTGCTCGGGGGTGGCGTGACGCTGATGGGGCCGGAGCGGCGACGCCTCCCGGTGCTCGGGGTGCTCGGTCTGGGCGCCGCGGTCTGGTCCGCCTCGCTCCTGGGCTTCTTCGAACCGATGCCGGAGACGGTCACCTCTCCCGCAGGCAGCCTGATCTTCGCCGCGGGGATGATGTGGAGCGCGCGGATCTGCCGTGCCGGTGACTGCGAACGGTGCGAGGAGGGGGAGAGCTGACGGGTCGATCGGCCGGAGCACGCCGCTCGTTCTCGTCGCCGGCTTCCTCGGCGCCGGGAAGACGACCCTCCCTCCGTCAGCGGGTGAACTCCAGCGGTGCTCCGAGGGTCACCCGGATGTTGCGTCCCGGCGAAAGCGCATAGCCCTTGTAGGTGTCCAGGAAGTCCCGATAGACCTCGTCGGTCAGATTGTCCACCGCGACGGTGAGCGAGAGGGTGTTGCCTCCGACCTCGACCACACCGGTCCCCGACAGCGACACGATGGTGAAGGCCTCCGTCGAGGCGGTCCCGAAGGGCGCCGCGTCGAACTGCGAGAACGGCTCGATCCGACCCGCGGCATCCTTGTCGAAGGCGTGGTCCACGTCGACCCGCAGGCGCGGGCCCGTCAGAAAGCCCAGCCGATCACCGGAGAGGCGCACGAAGGCGCCCGCCCGGTTCGGTGGAATCAGCGGAAGCGGGCCGTCGACCTCCTCGCCATCGGGATCGGGCAGCCCCTCCCCCTCGTGCGACAGGAACGCCGCCTCGGCGCCGATGTCGAGCACATCGGTCAATCCGACCTCGGCGTTGGCCTCGACACCCCGGATCACGGCGTCGGTCTGCGCACTCTCGAAGATCGGGAGGCCCCCATCGTTGCTCTCCCCGGTGTTCGCGAGGTAGATGTAGTCGTCGATCCGGTTCACGTAGCCGGTCACCCTGCCGCGTACCCGGTCCGTCTGCAGACGCAGCGACAGCTCACCGTTCCACGACCGCTCCGGGTCGAGCGTCGGAGTGCCCCGCTGGAAGGCGGCGACGCCCCCGTGCACGCCGTTGGCATAGAGCTCGAAGATCGTGGGAGCGCGGAAGCCCGTTCCGAGGTTGGTCGCGAGGGCGACGCCGTCGGTGAGGCGGAGGTTGGCGCCGACGTTGCCGGACACCTCGGTGTAGTCGTTCTCGAGCAGCGCGGCGTCGGAGGCGCGCTCGTTCGGCACCGCCTCCAGGGTGCGGATGTCGAGCCGGAGGCCGGACGACAGCGTCAGCCGCTCCAGCGGGAGCTCCTCGAAGGCGAAGACGGCGAAGTTCGTGATGTCGGATGTGGGCTCGAGCTCCACCGGACCTCGGCGCTCGGTGTCCTGCACGTTCAGCTCGATGCCGAGTGTGCCCTCGAGCGGAGTTCCGCCGGAGTGTCGTGCCTCGAGGCGACCGGTCCACGAGTCCTTCGCCAGATCCACGCCGAAGTCGGGGTCGGTCTCGATCGGATTCCCCGGGCCGGCGGCCTGACGGATCGCGCGCTGGAACCCGAGGGTCGGACGGAGCTCGAGACCCGCCAGCTCACTCGTCGCCTCGAGCGTCACATTCGTCTGTTCTAGGTTCTGGCCGAGACCGATCGGCGGGTTGGAGGTGCTTCCGGCGGGTCCACCCGGTGGAAGCAGGAAGTTCTGCTCGTTCGTCCACCGGTTCGCGAGGAGCTGGACCGTGCCTGCGTCACCACGCACGCCGATCTGAGCCCACCAGGATGTCTGCTCGAAGTCCGTGAAGGGGATCTCGCCGGCGTACTTCGGGTCTCCGAATCGTCCCGTCGCCGCGCCGTCGTCGAAGAAGGTCCGGGCCTCCGGGGTGGTGTAGTTGCCGGCATCACGCCGCTCGAAGCCCGCTCGGGCGCCGAATGCCCCGTCGGAGAGGTGAAGATCGAGGGCGCCGGCGTACTCCTCGTTGTTGGAGTGCGCCTCGAGGTCGAGATCACCCCCGATGTGGAGGTCGTCACCATGCTCCGGGAGGTCGCGCGAGATCATGTTGATCGCGCCGCCGATCGCATCCGAGCCGTAGAGCACGCTTGACGCGCCGCGGACGACCTCGACGCGCTTCGCCTGGGAGAGCGAGGTGGGCGGAGCGTGGCGAACGCCGTACTGGAAGTAGTCCTGCGCGATTCCGTCCTGGAGCAGGCGCACGCGGGTACCGCTGAGGCCCCGGAGGACCGGCTTTCCGACCTGGGAGCCGGTGGAGATGTTGTCGATTCCGGGGACGTTCAACTCCAGCGTCCGGCCGAGCGACGCCCCGCCGGTGCGGGACAGCGTCACCCCGGACACGGCGTCGATCTCGGACACCGTGGTGAGCGGGTCGGTCGCTCGATTCGTGCCCGTAGCCACGAGTTCGCGGAGCTCGATGGGTCGGGTCCCCAGCCGCACGTCCAGCCGGGTCGGCTCACCCTCCCGGATCGTCCCGGTCCGGGTTGTCACCTCGTAGCCGATCCGCTCGACACGGATGCTCACGGGTCCCACCGGCAGATCCTCGATCTGGTACTCACCGTCCGCGTCGGTGAGGGCGCTCCGGCCAAGGTCCGGCACCTCGACGACGGCCTGAGGGACGGGGGAGCCGTCCGGTCCGGTGATCGTTCCGATCAGGCCGGAGGTCTGTGCGTGGGTGGACGTCGCGAGCGTGGCGAAGAGGAGTAGTGGCAGGGCGAGGATCGTGGCGAAGGGATGCGTTGCGATGCGATCACTCATGTCTGGGGGGATCGGATGATGGGAGGGACAACGGCTGCCCCCACGCGCTCGGGTGGAGGTGGTGTACGGGATGGCCGGCTCGGAGACACGATGTCCCCGAAGTCGGAACGGTCACCTGCTCGATCTGTATAAACCCTTACTGACAAAAGAGTTGCAATTCAACACAGACAGTGAGGCACGCCATTCAGAATACGAGGGACGACATCCAGAACACGATTCGACGTACCGGAAAACGCAGTGTGCTCACGACGGTCGCGCTCTTCGCGGTGCTCTCCGCCGGGTGCGCGGATGAAGCCGGGGAGGCGCAGCCCGATCAGGCGGACGAACTGCCTCCCGCATCGACGTCAGCCAGCGACCTGGCGGCTCTCGAGAGTCCCCACGTCGACACCCCGGTCCAGAACGAATTCGTTCACGTACATGCGATCGATCTGCCCAGCGGAGAGGGCCTCTCGCCGCACGAGGGCGGCCCGCGGGTCATCTATACCCTCGCGCCCTACCGCGTAGCCTTCGATACGGACGGAATGTCCGAGACGGCCTCCTTCTCCGCGGGAGAGGTCCATGAGCACGATGCCGGCGTCCACACGGTCGAGAACGTCGGGGACAGCACCGCTTCATTCGTGATCTTCGAGCGGCGTGAGGCGGCGCTACCCTCGGCCGGCCCGGAGGGTGAAACCGCCGTTCCGAGCCCGTCGGAGGGGGCCGAGGAGCGCGTCGTTTTCGAGGGAGGGCACGCCCAGGTCCACCGCGTGACGCTCGATCCGGGGGCGCGTCTTCCGGAGCACCGCGGGCATGCCCGCGCGATCCACTCATTGAACTCCTATACGGTCGAGTTCACCGGGGATTCCGGGACGCGGGAGCAGTCGTTCGAGCGCGGCGATGCCCACTACCACGATCCGGGTGAGCATACCGTCGTGAATGTCGGCGACGGGGCCGCGGAGTTCCTCCTCGTGGAGTTCACGCGCTGACGCGAATTCGGCTGCCGAGAGACCCCGCGAGACATCTTTGACATTTGCACATCTGTTCATATGTTCAAGCGAACCCGAACAGGGGAGGCGAGTGAAAAAGCGCGACGAGGGGACGATCGAACGAGCTGCAGGCATGTTGCGTGCGGCCGGGGACTCCGGTCGGATGCACATCCTGGCGTCACTGCTGGCAGATGGCGAGCTCTCCGTCTCCGAACTCGCGGAGAGGAGCGAAACCGACCCCTCGACCACCTCCCACCGGCTCCGGGTGCTCCTGAGCGAGAGCCTCGTGACGAGGCGCGCCGAGGGACGGTCGCGGCTTTACTCGCTCGCCGACAGGCATGTCCGCACGCTGGTCGAGAACACGCTCGACCATGCGGATCGATCCGTAACTCTCAAATGAACCGAGTACACCGAATGACACACCAGATTCACGAGAATCACGACCACACGCATGGATCTGACTGCGGCCATGTCGCGATCAGGCATGGGGATCACGTCGGCTACCTTCACGACGGGCATCTCCACTGCGCGCACGAGGGCCACTACGACGAGCACGCGATCGAGGTGGACGATACCAACCCGGCCGAGTGCGTTCCCCACGAGTGTGACGGGCACGACGCGGACCACGTGCACGGTCCCGACTGTGGCCACCCGGCGGTGCCCCACGGCGACCACGTCGACTATCTCGTCGACGGGCACCTTCATCACCCGCACGGGGACCATTGCGACGATCACGGTCCTGTGGCCATGGCCTGAAGCCGCGGCAGGACTGACAGGCTGTTCGGTATTCGGCGCGGCCGCCCGGTCGCGCCGAATACCGTCAGAACCCGAAGGCGGCGTCTCCCGCGACTCGTGCGGCGGCGTCGCCTTTGCTCGTGAGTACCGTGAGGTCCACGAGTTCGAGTTCCGGGAGTAGATCCAGAATCGCGAGCGTGGCCTCCGCACCCTCGGGAGAACGCTCACAGGTCAGGGTGACCTCCGCCGTCACCTCCAGGTGGTCTCCGGCGTGGTCCTCTGGTTCGGCACCCTCGTGCTGTCCCTCTTCATCATGCGTGTGCTCGTCGTGCGTGTCTTCGCCGTGGGTATTGTCGTCGGACTCCTCGTGCTCCTCCTCCCCTGCGTGCTCGCCCGCATCGGCGGGATCCGGGACGCCCTCCAACTGCACGGGCCCCGCAGCGCGACACCCCAGGCCAGCCGGCAGCACCACGGCTGATGCGAGTCCCGACTCCAGGGCGCCGACCCGCTTCGCCACGAGCGTTCGCTCCTCGTCGGTACGGGGCGCGCGCTCGAAGCCGAACAGAACGTCGCCCGGCACGTCGAGCATCATGTGGATCTCCGCGGAATCGACCGCGAGGGAGAGCCGGGCCACACCATGCTCGTGGGCGCCCACCACACCGACCGGATCACCCTCGACCCGGGGCCCGTCGGACGGAGGAGAGCCACAGGCAGCCACCACGAGAAGTGTAGCAGCTGAATACCGAATCAAGGGTCGAGTCCGCATCGTGTCGTCGGTTCGGGGAACCTTTCCGGGTGTCCGATATTTATTGATAGTCACCTCCCGATACAAGGTCCTGTCACATCACGAGTCCCGCACACCGGTGCCGAATCCGTGAAGGTCGTCCAGCTCACGCTACTCCTGATGATCCCCGGATTCATCGTCCCGCTCGAGGACTGGGCGAGTGACGTTTCCGAGTTCCTGCTCGTGCCCTATGTCGGAGCCTGCGTGCACACGCCTGCGCCCCCGCCGAACCAGCTGGTGCACGTTCGGATGAGGGAGAATCGGAGGGTGCGGGCGCCGGGGTGGAACCCGGTCTGGATCCATGGCGAGCTCCGCGTGGACGAGACCACCAGTATCTACGGACCGGCCGGCTTCACCGTCTCGGCGGACAGCGTCACGGCCTACGAGGCGTGGTAGGACGTCGCCCCCAGCAGGCGCCCCGAGCGGTCGGAGTCCGCACGGCACATCAACAAGG
>JGI12109J20283_10074629_pt1 | contig 30152 bp, 27 predicted proteins | sample ElkSlonscriptome_12_FD_20283 | JGI IMG/M metagenome (IMG submission 20283)
GCGCGACATACGCAGCGGCCTCTTCATCGGTCATTCCTGGCGTGCTGCGCTGCATCAGGCTGGCGATATCCAGATCCGGACTGCTCGCGTTATAGGCCTTCCAGGCCTCAAACCCCGGCCCGGCCGGCTCGCCAGTCGCCAGCGTGGTGTTCATGACAATCAAGCGCGAAAATCGCTCCGGCATATCCACCGGCAGCGTCAAGCCCAACAGCCCGCCCCAGTCCTGACAGACCAGCGTGATGTTCCGAAGATCCAATTGACGAATAAACGCCAGCAGAAAGTCTCGGTGGAAATTGAAGGTATATACTGAGCCATCAATCGGTTTATCCGACCGCCCAAAGCCCAGCAAATCCGGCGCAAGCACACGGCCGCCAGCCTCGGTGAACACCGGAATCATCTTCCGATACAGATAACACCACGTCGGCTCACCGTGCAGACACAAGAAAACTTCATCTGCATCCGAAGGCCCCTCATCGAGATAATGCGCCCGCAGACTCTCATACCCCGGAAGTATATTGACATAGTGCGGCGCAAAATCGAAACCGGGCAGATTGTGAAAACGGTCGTCAGGTGTTCTAAGGGCATTTATTGTCATGGTCAGGCTCTTTGGATCCCAGATGCACACACTTTTTTTCAGGCTGACACCGGCCCTCGGATTCTAGTCGAGCGACAAGCCGGCGCCCGTCTTCCAAATTGTTGTTGATCCTTGCGCGAACAGTTTCATCTTCAATCGAACTAAAGTCAATAAATTGAATTTGGTTATTAATCCGCCAGCAGAAATAATCAATGATTTCGTCTGTATTTCCGTTCTCGGCTAACTCAACAAGTCGAAGATTGATCGGCAAGTCTTGTGAAGCGCTTTGTTCAACCAAAGTATCCAAATCGTTCATGTATTGGCCAAATGTGAATTTATGCAACGCAGCAAAAGCGAACCATGAAATAAATAAACCTATTCCTGCCCCAAGGACAAAGCCCTTAGTCACTGGACTTGGATGCATTCATTGCCACATAGACTATCAGCTCCCTTTTCGGCTAGTGCAAAATTACCCATCAAATTACTTCACTGATCAATGATTAACCTTATATGCTGGCTTTGAAATCTGAAGAGCAATTTTCCAATGACGTACAAACCTACCAGCAGCAACACTAGCCACGATAGTACTGTTGACCTGCAACACTTGTAAGTCATGGTTTGTCTTTGAATTTGATCTTGACTTTGATGAGCCTTGGCGGTGCCGGGGAGCACAGGGGCAGGCGGCGCTTATGATGACAATCGGGCGAAAAGGTGTTTGAGCGTAGCGAGTTCTTTTCGCCCCGCCTGGCACGAGCACCGCAGGGAACCCGGCGAAGCCGGGCACCGACACCGGCGGAAGCGTTTTTGGTGACTTTTTTCGCCGAAAAAGTCGCTCGCATCAGCCAGCGAAGCTGGCGGCGAAATGCCGTTGTTTTGGAATTGGCCTTTGAAGTCAAGAATTCAAAAAAAACTTATAACTTTTCCCCACTATCATGCCAATCCGAAGAGATCGGATATCGTCGATCGCGTCCAAACGCCTTGCGCGTAATCCGTGGACCCGGCGCGCCCTGACGGCGCTTGAATTCTGCCGCAAGCACCATGCCGGCGACTCGACGAACAACCTTTTCTTCAATCTGGAGTGTTTCGACAATCTGCTCGATGGACTGGTCCTGCTCGACATAGGCGACGATGATCCGGTCGAGCACGTCATACGGCGGCAGGCTGTCGGAATCGAGCTGGTTCGGCGCCAGTTCAGCCGATGGCGGGCGATCGATCACACCCTGGGGGATAGCCAGCGACTGTGCGTTCCGCCATTTGCAGAGCTCGTACACCAGGCCCTTGAGACAATCCCTGATCGGGCTGTAGCCACCGCACATATCGCCGTACAGCGTGCTGTAGCCGGTAGCCAACTCGCTCTTGTTACTGGTGGCCAGCACAAGATGACCGAATTTATTGGACAAGGCCATCAGCACCATGCCGCGGGCGCGTGACTGCAGGTTTTCTTCGGCGATGTTTTCCCGACGTCCGGCAAAGGTGTCGGCCAGTTGCTTGATCGAGGCCTGGTAGATCGGTTCGATCGAGATATTGTTGTGCTGCAGGCCCATACGATCGATCTGCTCGGTGGCCAGAATCAATGACTTTTCGGAAGTGTGCCGGGACGGCATCATGATGGCATGTACATGTTCACCACCCAATGCATCGGCCGCCACGGCGGCAGTCAGTGCAGAATCAATGCCACCCGACAAGCCCAGTGTGACGCTTCGAAAGCCATTTTTGCGCGCATAGTCCTGCAGACCGCGTTTTAGCACACCATAAATGACTGGCATGGATTCGGTTTGGCCTTCGGGCCACTCGTGATACTGCAGGCCAGGCTGTTCGGGATCAAAGCCGACCCGCAGTAACGCATCCTGACAAGACGGCGCAGGGGGCGACAATTCGCCATCTGCGCTGATCGCGATCGAGTGGCCGTCGAAGACCAGGTCGTCCTGTCCACCGACGCAATTCAGATACAGCACCGGCAAGCCTGTTTCGTGATTGCGATCTTTCAGCACCTGGGCGCGGTCCAGGTGCTTGTCGCGGTAAAATGGCGATGCGTTGCTGGACACGATGATCTGTGCGCCGGCCGCCTTGGCCGCCGCGCTGGCTTCGGGCGTCCAGGTGTCTTCACAGATGATGATGCCGACCCGGACGCCGGCCACTTCAATCACCATCGGCTGGTCACCCTGAACGAAATAGCGCCGTTCATCAAATACCGCGTAGTTGGGTAGATCCCACTTGTCGTAGGTACCCAGAATCTGCCCGTTGCGAATCCACGAAGCCGAGTTGTAGCGCTGCTCACCCGCTGCGCGCGGATAGGGTAGAACGACGTCGATGCCCTGAACGGACTGCACAATTTCGGCAAAGATTTCTTCGGTGCGCTTCATGAAGCCCGGACGCAACACGAGATCCTCGGGCGGATAGCCGGTCAGTGCCAGCTCGGGGAAGACAATCAGGTCCGCCTGGTGCCGGTCGCGTGCCTTCGCAGCCAGTTCCAGAATACGATCACGATTCTCGCCCAGACGACCGACCGGAAAATCCCACTGCGCCAAAGCAATATTCAGCATGGGTCCAATTCCTGATCAAACAACCGATTCAAGAGCACGCCAGGCTCGCGCCAGTATTCATCTGCATGCAGGAAAGCAGTTTTGAATCGTAATGAATTCAATCGCATGCGAAAACAGGCATGAATTATGCACCTTGTATAAAAACCCGATGTGGCGGGTTTGAATCGATCAGGCCAGCCGTTCGGCCAACGCCGATCCAAGCTCGGTCGGCGAGCGCACCGTGGTCACGTTGGCCGCTTCCAACGCGGCGTATTTTGCATCCGCCGTGCCCTTGCCGCCGGCTATGATCGCACCGGCATGGCCCATGCGCTTGCCCGGCGGTGCAGTAACGCCGGCAATATAGGCCACGACGGGTTTGCTGACGTGATCAGCAATGAATTCAGCCGCTTCTTCTTCAGCACTCCCGCCGATTTCACCGACCATGATGATGCCTTCAGTTGCCGGGTCGTCCTGGAATAGATCGAGGCAATCGATAAAGCTCATACCGTTAATCGGATCGCCGCCAATGCCAATGCAGGTGGTCTGGCCCAGGCCGGCATTGGTGGTCTGAAACACGGCCTCGTAGGTCAGCGTGCCCGAACGCGACACAACGCCAACCTTGCCCGGCGTGTGGATGCGGCCCGGCATGATGCCGATCTTGCACTCGCCCGGCGTGATGATGCCCGGGCAGTTCGGGCCGATCAGCGTGACATCTTCGTAGTCGTTCAGTGCGGCCTTGACGCGCATCATGTCGAGTACGGGGATTCCTTCGGTGATGCACACGATGACGCGAATGCCGGCATCAGCGGCTTCCAGAATGGCGTCGGCCGCGAACGGTGGCGGAACAAAAATCATCGAGGCGTCGGCACCGGTTTCTTCGACCGATTGTTCGACGGTATCAAACACCGGCAGGCCCAGATGTTCCTGGCCACCCTTGCCCGGCGTAACGCCGCCGACCATACGCGTGCCATATTCGATGGCCTGCTCGGAATGAAACGTGCCCTGCGAGCCGGTGAAGCCCTGGCAGATGACGCGGGTTTTACTATTGATTAATACACTCATGCCTAAATTCCTGTTGTTCGCTTACGCAGCCGCTTCAACGGCCTTGCGTGCGCCGTCGTTCAAATCGTCAGCCGGGATGATGGCCATACCGCTGTCAGCCAGGAGCTGCTTGCCCTGCTCGACATTGGTGCCCTCGAGACGCACAACAACCGGCACCTCGACGCCAATCTCGCGCACCGCGCTGATGATGCCGTCGGCAATCAGATCGCAGCGCACGATGCCGCCAAAGATGTTGACCAGGATGGCCTTGACGTTGTCCGAGGCCAGGATCAGCTTGAAGGCTTCGGTGACGCGTTCTTTGGTCGCGCCGCCGCCGACGTCGAGGAAATTGGCCGGTTCTCCACCAGCCAGCTTGATCACGTCCATCGTGGCCATGGCCAGGCCGGCACCATTGACCATGCAGGCAATCGTGCCATCCAGCGTGACGTAGTTCAGATCATGCTTGCTGGCCGCCAGCTCGGTCGGATCTTCCTGGGCTTCGTCGCGCATCGCGGCCAGATCCGGATGGCGGAACAACGCGCTGCCATCGGCGTTGATCTTGGCATCCAGCGCGATCAGATCGCCTTCGTTATCGATGATCAGCGGGTTGACCTCGACAATGGCCAGATCCTTTTCGATAAACAATCGATACAGGCCGTCCATGATCTTGCCGAGCTGACGAACCTGCTTGGCATTCAGACCCATACCGAAGCCAATCTGGCGAGCCTGGAAGGGCATGAACCCGGCCGCGTTATCGATAGCGACTGAAATGATTTTTTCAGGGGCTTGTTCGGCAACCTGCTCGATATCGACGCCACCGGCGGCTGATCCCATGAATACGACTGCACGCTGGCCGCGATCGACCAGCGCCGACAGGTACAGCTCCTGCTTGATGTCGGTGGCTTCGGCAATCAGTACCGAGTCAACCGGTAACGCACGTCCACCGGTCTGATAAGTCTCGATGCTCATGGCGAGCATCTTCTCGGCGCATGCCCGCACTTCATCGAGGCTATTGACCAATTTAACGCCGCCCGCCTTGCCGCGCCCGCCGGCATGGACCTGCGCCTTGACCACCCATTGATCGCCGCCGACTTTCTGCGCTGCCTCGACGGCTTGATCGGCGCTGCGCGCCAGTTCGCCTTTGGGTACTGGTATGCCGTAGTCGGCAAACAGTTCCTTGGCCTGATATTCATGAAAATTCATGCCTGATTCCTGGATAGTTGATTCGTTGAGTTGTTGAACTTGGCTATTGCTGAACTAAACGCAGCCAGTACGAACACCAAGTGCCGATCGGGATGGAACTGGCTTGAGATCATCAGACATCGGATAACCCCATGACTCCGTATCGGATCAATGCAGAAACCGTATTTTATCGTCTCGAGATTGGATCATTCGGGACCGGTTTCGGCAGGCCGCTATTGTACATCGGCTGATTTTGGCGCTGGCAACTCCAAGCGCTCGGTGATCCATGCGAAACGGGGCCCTTCCCGAATGGACCATCATCGGCTATATTGTCAAAAACGAGAACCGCATCACGTTGACGTAGGCATGGTCTGCTCCTATTATCTAAGGTCAGGCTGGTGATGCAGCAGTTCACTGGGGTTCGACGCAGGCTCAACATAATAATTACAGAAGCCGGAGATGGTTGGTGTTCGCAAAACTTTTTCATAACAGTGCCGTGGATACGCATCTGATCCATCGCTCACTGAATTTTCTGGCGTTCTTCAGGTTGGCACTGGCCGTCATTATTGCCTGGGCAGCATTTGGCGAAATCGGAGCATCGCTGGAACCAGAATATAAATTATTTCTGGCCCAATCCGGCGCTCTCACCTATGTCATGGCGGCGATCGCCTTTGCATTGTTTCAATACCGTTCCTGGCACCCACCCGATGAGTTGGCCCGCTTTTCGATCCTGACTGATATTGTCATCATTCTGTTGATCATGCACTGCTTCGGCGGTCTTGGTAGTGGCCTGGCCGTGTTCCTGATTTTTTCGGTCGCCATCGCCGGTTTGCTGCTGCCGATTCAGACCGCGCTTTTCCTGGCCGCATTGATTTCGCTCGGTGTCATTATTGAAACCATCCTGAACATCAACAGCGGCAATGCGAACAGCACGATTCTTCAGGCCGGCATCTACGGTATCGCGAGTTTCGTCACCGCGCTGGCAGCTTCTCTGCTTGGGCGCTGGGGCCGCGAATACCAGCTGCTGGCCGAACGCCGGCACAGCGACCTGGCCGGACTGGAGCAAGTCAATGACCTGATCATCCGCCGCATGCGTTCCGGCGTATTGGTCGTGGACTCGGATTTCGAGATTCGCCAGATGAATCAATCGGCCTGGTATCTGTTGGGCAGTCCGCCCTCGAGCGAACGTCGACTCAAAGTGATCGCACCGCCTCTGCTGGACCGTCTGGTGCAGTGGCGCAATAGCGGTCAGTCGGAAGAAGAAAGCCTGTTGCTGAAGTCGACGCAGGCGGCCGTGGTTCCTCAATTCGTCAAGCTGCCGGGCCTGGGCGGCGAAGCGACGCTGATCTTTCTCGAAGACACCTCGGTCATCAGTCGGCGCGCCCGCGACCTGGCCCAGGCATCGCTGGCGCGACTTTCGGCCTCGATTGCACATGAAATTCGGAATCCATTGGGCGCACTCAGCCATGCGTCGCAACTACTGGGTGAGTCCAGCGATTTGAGCAAAGAAGATGCGCGGATGATCGAAATTATCGGCAATCACACCGCGCGCATGAATGACATCGTCGAAAACGTGCTCAAGCTGTCCCGTCGGGAACGGGCCACGATTGAAAAAGTCAATATCAGCCAATGGGTACGTGACCTGGCCAATGAGTTTCGCTCGCAGCATGATCTGCCGCAGGTGCGGCTGAAAGTGGAAGCACCAAAATCGGAAATCAATGTGCTGGTTGATCCAAGCCAGCTCGGACAGGCTGTTACCAACCTGCTGGAAAACGCGCTGCGCCACGCGGTCAAGGATGATCAACCGCCCAGCCTGATACTACGTCTCAGCCCGATCCGCGGCCAGCGCGAAATGGCACTCGATATCATTGATGATGGGCCGGGCATCCCGATCGAGAAACGCAGCCAGATCTTCGAACCTTTTTTCACGACTCACAATCAGGGCTCCGGGCTCGGCCTGTTTCTGGCGCGCCAGTTGTGCGATGCCAACCAGGCACCGCTGGAGTATGTTGAGATGCCCAACGCCGGGGCCTGTTTCCGCATTCTTTTGCAGCGACAGGATACGATGGAAGATCGTATTGACCCCATTCGCCGGGTCAGTTTCCAGTCCGGCTAACAATCTTGTAATCATTCACCAATACAGTACTGACTTATGGAACAAACGCCACCCCATGCTCTCGTCGTCGACGACGAACCCGATCTGCGCGAACTGCTATCCATGACGCTGACCCGAATGGGGGTCGATGTGGATACGGCCGAGGATCTGGCTCAGGCCCGGGCCAAACTGGGCAGCAACAGCTATGCATTCTGCTTGACCGACATGCGGCTACCGGACGGCAACGGTCTGAGCCTGATCAAGGAAGTCAATCGCGACCATCCGGAGATGCCGATTGCGATGATCACCGCTTATGGCAAGGTTGACGATGCAGTCTCTGCATTGAAATACGGCGCGTTCGACTTTGTTTCCAAGCCGGTCAACCTGGACGACCTGCGCGGATTGGTTCGCACTGCCGTGAAAATGCGTCGCGATGATGAAGAGAAAATGCAGCCTGCGGACGAAACGGCAGCGGATTCAGGTGATGAAGAAGCCGTCCCGGCCCAGACACCGGCAAAGACTGAAACTCCAGAGCCCAACAAGTCCGTTCAGATGGACATTCTGAATCGAATGATCGGAAAATCCGACGCGATCGAGCAGGTCCGAAAAACCATCGTCAAACTGGCACGCAGCCAGGCGCCTGTCCTGATCAGCGGCGAATCGGGCACCGGCAAGGAGCTGGCCGCGAGTCTGGTTCACGATCTTGGCCCGCGTTCCGAGCAACCGTTTGTTGCTGTCAACTGCGGGGCAATCCCGACCGAACTGATGGAAAGCGAGTTCTTCGGCCATAAAAAGGGCAGCTTCACCGGCGCTGACAGCGATAAAGACGGACTGTTTCAATCGGCCAACGGCGGCACGCTGTTTCTGGATGAAGTGGCCGATCTTCCGCTGAACATGCAGGTCAAGTTGTTGCGGGTCATTCAGGAAAAACGCGTGCGGCCGATTGGCGGCAAAACCGAAACACCGGTTGACGTTCGTATCCTGTCGGCCTCACACAAGGCCTTGAAGCCGCTGGTTGACAACAATGAGTTCCGCAGTGACCTGTATTTCCGCTTGAATGTCATCGAGCTGAACTTGCCAAACCTGTCGCAGCGTCAGTCGGATATTCCACTGCTGGTTGAACACTTCCTGAGCGTGATTGCCGAACAGTGGGGCGAAGAGCCCAGAACGCTGTCAGATGATGCAATCAAGGAGCTCAAGGCGCATCGCTACAATGGCAATGTGCGTGAACTGTTCAATGTGCTGCAACGCGCCGTGACCTTGAGCGATGGCGCCGAAATCGGCGTCGATGACATCCACCTCGACCGCAGTCAAATGGATGATTCAGCGACGATGGACAGCACGCCGGAAGATGAAGGTCTTGATGACTATATGGAGAAGATCGAAAAGCGCATCCTGCAAAATGCGCTGAAAGATGCGCGCTACAACAAGACCGAAGCAGCGCGCCGTCTCGGCATCACGTTTCGTTCGTTCCGCTACAAGCTGGATAAATACGGTATCGACTGATCCGGGCTGCCGCCGCCTAACCTAACGCCACCTGCTCAATGATGGCACTTCAGCATCTTCAACCAATCACCTTCAACCAATTACAAAGGGCCGGAATTCCGGCCCTTGTAATTCAAACACTGGTTCCGGATCGGTTACGGATTTGAAATTGCGGTAGTGTCCGAGACCAAATCGTCAGCGGTATTGATCAGCAGCTCATCGGCCGCAGTGATGGATGCAGACACATCAATCACCGAGCCATCCTGGGCAGCAGATCCAATGGTATAAAACAAGTTCAGCGTTCGGGTAGCCGGGGGGCTTAGTGGAACATTCGGGATGGTCCAGGTTGAACCATCAAAGCTGCCGACGCTGACAAACGAATTACTCAGGGTTACATCTGGGGGAAGCGTCGATGCAATATCGACAGCAACGTTGGATGCATCGGACGGTCCATTGGTATCCAGCTCGACGATGTAATTGACCACATTTCCAGCCAGCTGAGGCTCAGTAGGATTATTAATCAGCAGTCCGAGGTCAATTTCGCGGACAACGGTTGCACACTGGTCGTGCTGATCATCAGCGGTATTAATGATGTCTTCATCCGCAGCGTTGACCGAGGCATCCGCACAAAGATCGGCACCGTCACTTGCTGAAGCAGCAACCGAGTAGATCAGCGTCAAGGTTTCGTTTGTGTTGTTGACCAACGCAGGAACAGACCAGATGCCGGTATTGGCATCGTAAGAACCTGAAGTCGCCGAAGACGTGCCGGCCGTTACGCCAGTCGGCAGACTGTTTGAAATCATAATTTCGACGTTGTTTGCATTTTCATTCGAAATGTTTGAAGCAATAATCTGCAGTGCGGCGTTATTCGGACCGGAACCGGCAACAACGGTATCGTTCCCGCCACCGGTTAAAAACAGGTCCACTTGAGGCGGAGGTGGGGTGTTGAAATCATCGCTGAAAATTGGTGTTCCTCCAGCTGTGCAAATCAAAACTGCGCATTCCTGGCCGACACAGTCGTTGATGCGGGCTACGCTGGTCACGATCTCTAACTGAACCGGATCACCAGCGAGCGCACCAAGCAACTGAGAAATCGAACCGTCCGACTCAATTACATATTCACCCACTAAATCGCCATCAAGAAAATCCAGAGCAAGCACAAAATCGCCTGGTTCCGGGTCAGGCAGACTGACTACGGGCCCTTCTGGATTCAGAGCGCAGCGCAGATCATCCCAAGCCGTGTTGATTTCCAAACGCAACTCCCCCGGCAGATACGTAATGCTGCTGAGCTGGCTGTCCAGCGGCACAAGCTGCCCATCGATGCTGAGAACTACATCTGCAGATGCCAATGGCGCAAGCATCAGCACAGCTGCCCCCAAACTAGATCGTATTGTTTTCAAAGCGCTTTTCATAAAATTTAGTATTCACGTTATCCAGCGGATTCACCTCGTTTGATTATCTCACATATAGACAATGGTCAAACGAAATCAATTCAACTGTTTGTTTACAAAATATAAGGTTAAAAAAATGCTCCGCATCGAAATGGACGATGCTTTCCAATACAGAGATCGTCGAAACCCTCACCCCTTTTCGGCATGGTTTCAGCGATAATCGATCAGCGAACCAACGCAAATAACCGATTCATGCCTAGCTTATTGCACAAAACGGCTAAAGATTCCGTTAAGCCCAGCGAATCCAATGCACTGAAGCGCAACCACTTTTCCGCTGAGAACTTGATCAACGCCTTTCAGTCGGTTCGACATACAACCGAGAATCTGATCGTCGATCTTGGTCCGGAGGACCAGAATATCCAGGCCATGCCTGAAGCCAGCCCTATCAAATGGCACCGTGCACACACCAGCTGGTTTTTTGAGACCTTCGTGCTGAAAAAGTTCAAGCCGGAGTGGTCGTGGGTCAATCCACTCTATTGTGAACTGTTCAACAGCTACTACAACGGCATCGGTCGTCAGCATCCGCGCGCATTACGATCATTGATATCAAGACCTGACCATCGCGAGGTATCGTCTTACCGCGCGACCATTGACGACGCAGTGGTTGACCTGATCGAGCGTACCGACCCCACTCATTGGGATGCATTGGCGAGCCTGATTCTGACTGGAATCAACCATGAACAGCAGCACCAGGAACTGATCATTACCGATTACAAGGCCTGCCTGCCACACAATCCGCTTGCGACAGCGCTGGGGCAGACAGCGGAACCGTCTGATGTGCGTTCACCTGAGCTGGTATGGATTCGCTTCAAGGGCGGACCGGTTACGATCGGCTTACCAAACGACCATGAGGGGTTTGCCTTTGACAATGAATTTCCCGCCCACACGGTGCATTTGAACAGCGATTACGAACTGGCCCATCGGCCGGTCAATTGTGGGGAATTCATGCAATTCATCGAAGCCGGGGGCTACCGGAATCCTGATCTCTGGCTTTCCGATGGCTGGGCCTGGGTGCAGCAGCATCAAATCCAGTGTCCGCTGTACTGGTTTCAGCACGACCAGCACTGGTTTCAGCATACCCTGACCGGCAAAAACCGTATTCGTCCACAGGATCCGGTCTGTCACCTGAGTTTGTATGAAGCAATGGCATATGCGCAGTGGCAAGACGCGCGATTGCCTTCCGAGGCAGAATGGGAACAGGCCGCACGCCAGCATGCGCCACCCATTGAGGGTCACTTCGCCGACCTGCAGCGGTACCATCCTGAACCCGCCGACAGCACGTCCAGTGTGGCCTTGCAACAACTGTTCGGTACAGTCTGGGAATGGACCCAGTCCAGTTACGCTCCCTACCCGGGCTTTCGCGCCGCTGAAGGTGCTATTGGCGAATACAATGGCAAGTTCATGGCCAACCAGATGGTATTGCGCGGAGGCAGCTGCGCGACGCCGGCGGGTCATGTGCGACCGAGCTATCGAAATTTTTTCTATCCGAACGATCGCTGGCAATTCAGCGGTCTGCGATTGGCCAGAGACTGCGAATAAAATGACTGAGAACAAACCTCAAGCAGAATTGACCGAACAATCCGACGTGTTTCTCGATGAAGTCCTTCAGGGGCTTGCTCAGCAACAGCCGGAAATCCCATGCAAATATTTGTATGACGAACGTGGTTCAGCCCTGTTTGAGGCCATAACCCAGACCGCTGAATATTACGTGACCCGCGCTGATCTGGCGCTGCACCAGGCCCATGCCAATGCCATTGCCGAGCGTATCGGACCGGCAGCTCACATTATCGAATTCGGTTCGGGCGCAGGCACCAAGATCCGGCTCTTGCTGAATGCTGCAGAGCATCTGCGCGCCTACACGCCGATCGAAATTTCTGCGCAAGCACTGGCCGCATCCGTTGACCGCCTTCAGCACGATTACCCGAACCTGGACGTGCGCCCGCTCAATGCCGACTATACGCAGGATATTCCAGATGAAGTGCTGCAGCTCGAGCCGCCCGCGCGGCGGCGCGTCGTGTATTTTCCAGGCTCAACCATCAGCAATTTCAACCGCGACCAGGCAAAGCAGTTTCTGAACCGGATGAAACGCATGACCGAAGCCAGCGGCGGCATTCTGATCGGCGTCGATCTGATCAAATCCACCGATCAACTGCTGGCAGCCTATGACGACGCGGCCGGCGTGACTGCAGACTTCAATCTCAATTTGCTCAAGCGCTTGCGGGACGAGCTCGGCGCCAACCTGCAAATCGGTGATTTCAGGCACGAAGCCCGTTACAACGATCGATTCGAGCGAATCGAAATGCACCTCGTCGCACAACGCGACACACGAATCCAACTCGATGGGCGCGAGTTCGTGTTTTCGAAAGGGAACAGCATTCACACTGAAAACAGCCACAAATATTCGGTTGCTTCCTTCACTGCACTCGCCCAGCAGGCCGGTCTGACGCTGATCGAGACCTGGACCGACCCCGATCAATTGTTCAGCATGCACTATCTGGTGCCGGCTGAATCCCCAGTCTCCTGAAACCGATTCAGGGGTTTTATGGCTCAGGGAACCTCTGAATAACCCAATGCCGGCTCGACGGACCCTTAGCCGGTGTCCCGGGCTCGGTTTGGGCGAGCACTCATCTTCAAAAAATTTGTTAAAACAAGCGGTGATTTCAAATCAGCGAGTGGAAACGAGGCGGAGGCCCTGCAAAGGCCGGTCCCGAAAGGTTTCGCAGGAAAAGCCCAACTCGCGCGTTGCGTCACCCGGTCATCACGATGGCTGCTGTCACTCGCGCCGCACCAGACAATCTGCGGCGTTTCCACTGAAACGCGCTGCGCGCAGACTTGTTCCGAGGTTTCTTAGAACAAGCACGACGTCATCGATGCAGCCTTGCCGCTCTGTGATCACCACGGCGCCCGGATCATGATCTGGTTATTGACTTTGGCTCGGCGGCGGTAGCGGTTCAGGCGCCCGGCCCTGTTCCATGCGCAGTGCGTTCCGATAACAGCGGATCGCTGCCTCCAGATCACCCGCACGGTCAAGCACTTGGGCCAATGCAGCATATGCGGCCGGGTCCGGACTCTTGCGCACGGCAATTTCCAGGTGTTCCCGCGCCTGGTCATGATCGCGCTGGATCAGAAACAAGCGGCCCAGCGCAAGGTGCAACGCACTCGATTCCGAGTGGTCTTTCAAGCTGCGCTGAAGAAATTGAAGGCGCTGTGCCACATCGCCAGGATCGGCCTCGGCATACAGGTTGAGCAGCGCTTCGTCGAACTGGCTTTCCAACGCACGGCGCAGCACGACTTCATTGGCCTGGGCCTGGTCCAGCTCCAACGCTCTACGGGCAAAAGCAGCGGCCACTTCGGTTTGTTCGCGCACCGTCCTGGGCAAACTCTTGTGGATTTGTTCCAGGCTTGCCAGGTCAGCTGCGGATTCCAACTCCCGCGCGGTGGCCAGACGCATCAGTTCGGTCGCACGCTCGGCATCGACGATGCCGGCCTTTTCAGTTGCTGGAATCAGCAGGCGCACTTCATGCCAGCGATCACACTGCTGATATGCCTGCAGCAATAGTTTCAGCACGCCTTGATGACGCTTCTTTTTGAGATGCAGCTGCTCCAGTAACCCGATCGCCTGCTCTGGATCGCCTTCGCCCATGAGCAAGCGTGCCCGGGCCAGACCGGTTGCGAAGTGCTCTTTACCGAACGGTTTGTCAGCCAGCGCCAGGTACTGATCGCGTCGAGTCAATGCCGACTGGCCCTGGGCTGCCCGGGCTGCAGCCAGATAACCGGCGGTCGAAGATTGACCGCGCATTGCTTTGGCCAGCGCCTGCTCGGCACCCGACCAATTGCCCTCGGACAAGGCCAGCAACCCCTGATTCAGATGGCGCCGATGGCTGGCCTGCTTCATTTTTCGCATGGCACGGCCCGGCATCTTGAAGAAACCTACCAGCATCGAAATCGCAAGCCAGATCAGCAGCACACTGCCAGCAAGCACCAGCAGTGACATCTGCATCCGCCAACCGCCAATCTCGATCATCACATAGCCCGGGTTCTGGACCAACCAGGGCGCCAACCAGGCACCGGCGATGATCGCAAATACAATCAGTACCACCAACAGAACGCCGATCAGACCGCGCTTCACTGTGTTTGCTCCAGCAAGCGCTGGACCTGGTCTCGCGCGCCACCCAGCTCCGGCAATGGCGCTGGTTCAGGCGCCTGTTCAAGCCGTTTCAATTCCTGAAGACCGCGCGCAACCGGTTCTGCACTAACGTCAAAGAATGCCCTCAAGCCTTCTTCGGCCGACTCAATCAGCGCCTGGTTCAGCGCCCAGTCGTTCCGCGCCGTGGCCAGGGCCGCGGCCCTGAGATGCTGTTCGATCCCTGTGACTGCTTGCTCGGTCTCGGGCAGCGATGGTCCGGCTTCCTCGACGCTTTCGATTCGAACCAGACCTTCGAGTGCCTGCCCGACGCGTGCGCTCCAGCTCTGGTCCGCTTCGGGCTCGAGACGCATGCCCAGGTCGGCCTGCTCGGCCAGTGTCGGCCATTGATTGACCGCATCGGCCATGCGATTGAGCTGCCCGAATCGCTCCAGTGCTGTCAACGGCTGGTGGTTATTTGCGAAGGCCCTGAGGCGTTCCTGCTCTTGCGAAAGTGTTTCTTTCAAACGATCGAATACGGCAGAATCCAATGGCTGTATCCGCGACGATGCCCGCTGCCAGGCGAGCAATGCGGTGCTCGGGTCTCGCTCCAGCACAAGCTTGTCCTGGCCCAGCGTCAGCAAGGCATCGATCTGAATCAGCGTCAACCGCTCAGCCAGGCTTCGATCGGTATTCTGCAGGCTGCTGTCAAATTGATCGAGGCGCAAGGCAAGCTGCTCGATCTGTCGTCGTGAATCCTCTTCCAGACGATCCAGTCGAGCTTGAAAAGCGCCCTGCTGGCTGTTCTGATTTCCCTCGATTGCGGCCAGGCGCTGATTGACCCGGTCGGTTGCCGCTGCCATTGCATTACGCAGCTCGATTTCCATCGACTCCAGTGTCTCGCCCTGATCCATGCTTTGCTGCAGCGCCTGCAGTCTGGTTTGCAAACGCTCCGGTTGATCATCAACCTCGCGCTGCAGCGACTGCTGGGCCTGCTCAAGGCGGTCAACTGCAGCTTCGAGATCGGACAACATGGCTTGGGTCTGCGGGTTCAGGCTGGGTAACGTTGAGTCATCCGCCCGGGGCCAGAAGGGATAACTGGCCATGGCCAATGCCAGCAGCGCAATCAACAATGCGCCAAGCGCCAGTGGACGGCCAGTGCGACCGGCACCTGCGGGCCTTGAATCCTCAGCAGGTGAAGCTGTGGACGATTCGGCCCGGTAAGTTGAAGCTGGCGTCGGATTGTTCGGGCGACGCCGGCTCAACGGCCTGCGGGTCGTCTCCAGGCTCGCGCTCAGGCGACTTGTCCGGCTGCTCAGGCTGCTCCGATTGTTTTGAATCTGTCATTGCATCAGTCTTCGGTACACCTGAACAAGATGCTACCGGATTATCGAGTGGAACGTGAAGCAGCTGGCCGTGGAGTGTTGGACACTCTCAGCACCATCCAGACCGGGCCAATGCATCGAGCATATCATTATCGCCAGCGCCATCCGCCACCAGGATTCGTTGCGCGCCCTTGCCTTGCAAATGGTTTGACAAACGCGCTGAGGAAACAATGAACCTGCCCTTCAACCAGCGCTGGCGACGATCCGGCTCAAGCACATCCGCTAAGTGATCGAATGCATTCCGGCTACTGATCAATGTGGCAACAGGGCCTGCTTCGCCGGCGGGTAAATCAAGTTGTTTCAGCAGGCATGGCGGAAGCGGCAGCGCGATTCTTCGATAGATTTCAGCCTCGATTACCGTTGCGCCGCGCTCGGCCAGCGTTTCGGGCAGCAGTCGGCGACCCTGCCGTGCATTCAGCAGGCCGATGGTTTTACCCTTGACCTGCTCGAGTGCCTGCAAATTCAGCAGCGCCTCACTGGTACTTGATTTCGGCGGATACGCTGCGCTGTAGCCATGCTGCTGGAGGACTGCTGCTGTCCCCGCACCGGGAACCAGCCATTGGACCTGGCCGAGCAATTCGGGTGAAAGCTGGTCAACAGCGGAGCGTGCGGCCATTGGACTGACAGCAATCATCAGCTCGCACCGATTCAGACCTTGCCTGGTGGCGTCATCGAGTGTGTGAGGTTCCAGCTCGAAGGCTGGCGCGTGGATCGCCTGGAGCCCGAGACCGGACAATTGATCCATCAGATGCTGATGATCGGGTACGGGTCGTGTCACGACAACACACGGTATATTCATGATTTCAGAATATCACCTGGAAGATGCAATCGAATACTTGGTCAACAAACCATCGGTTGCATGTTGTTCAGTACGAAAAAGACCTGCCCGAAGGCAGGTCTTTTGGATAAATTCCGGATGTCTGACCTAACGAACCAATACACTGGGGGCTTGCGTGTTGGCGTTGGCAGTAGGGGGACGTGCATCAGTCAACTAGGTCGTTGATGACATCCGGAAAGCAAACTTGGTATCAAGTGAAACGAATTGTTACATAAATGAAACACTCATGTCCAGATGCAATTGATTATTTTTTCTAATCACTTCGATAAGCGGGATTTGAGTATCCAGATCTAACGTGAATGACTAGTCAATAGCGAGTAATTGCTGGCCTCCTTTGGCCAATAGTTGGTCAGCCACTCGAGATCCGAGCGATTTCGCATTATCAATAGTATCCGTCTCATCGCAATCAATCAATAGCCCAGAAGTACTGCCCAATCGTGCTTTGAGCCGCAGCTGATTTTCTCGGAGTACAGCAAGCGCAGCCAGTGGCATTCTGCAGTCCCCGCCCAGGCGCTCCACCACCGCGCGTTCGGCTGCAACTACCGCAGCGGTATGGCTACAGTGGATGGCCCGGATCCGCTCTGTCACGGCCGAATCCGACGCACGGCACTGAACGGTGATCACACCCTGCCCCGGCGCCGGCAGCCACTCCTCCAGCGGCAGCTCGATTGCGTTTTCCGGCTCGATATCGAGTCTGCGCAACCCGGCCGCGGCTAGAATCGTCGCGTCGACCTGTCCGGACGCAACCGCCTTCAACCGAGTCTCCACATTGCCGCGCAGGCCAACCAGCTCAAGATCTTTACGCACGGCACAAAGCTGGCTCATGCGACGCAGGCTGGAGCTGCCAACGCGACTGCCGCTCGCTAGCTGACCGATCGATAGCCCATGTCGACTGATCCAAACATCCTCGGCATCCGCACGCGGCAATACGGCGCCCAGCATCAGGCCCTCGGGTGATTCAGCAGGCACGTCCTTCAACGAATGCACCGCAATATCTGCGCGCCCATCAAGCAGGGCACGCTCCAGTTCTTTCAGAAACAGGCCTTTGCCGCCAATGGTCGTCAACGGTTGATCCAGCACCTCATCGCCGCGCGTACTGAGGGGCAACAGCTCCACTTCCAGCCCGGGCCACGCTTGCATCAGCTCATGCATGACAAAATGGCTTTGCCAGAGGGCCAGCCGGCTCTTTCGGGTTGCAATAATCAGGCGATTGTCCTTCATGATTGCTTCAACCAGCGTTTCAACTCGCCGCGATTACGACGCGAGATCTCGGGCTGGACGTCGGTGCCTTCGATTTCGACCCGTTCGATCCCGTCCGAATTTCGGTATACCGATCGAATATGCGACCGGCTGACCAGTGCATTTCGGTGCACGCGCACAAAGTGACCTGGATATTGCTCTTCGATCTGCTTCAGGCTGCCATCGAGCAGACTCTGGCCATCCAGGCTATGTGCAATCACGCATTTGTCACTGGCAACCAATACACGCACCGATTGCAGCGGCAAGCGGATCAGGCGATCACCAATTCTGGCGGCGAGGTGTGCGCTTTCAAGGTAAGCGGACTCGGGCTGCAATCGCTTCAGCGCCTGCTGTAACCGGCCTGGCCGAACGGGTTTTACCAGGTAGTCCACGGCCTCAAGTCCGAAAGCATCGACGGCATAGTCTTCGTAGGCGGTCACAAAGATAATCTGGGGCGGTGATTTCAGGTCATGAATCCTGGTAGCCAATTGCATGCCATCCAGACCGGGCATTTCGATATCCAGCAGGATGGCATCCGGCGCCAGTTCGACGCAACGCTCGAGCACGCGATCACTGCGCGATTCACAGCCGACAATCTCGACATCCGGCATGTCGGCTAACAGGCTTGTCATCCGCTCTACAGCAGGCGGCTCATCATCGACGATGAATAGTTTAAGCGGCTTCATGCGAGGTCAGGCCATCTTCAACTGCTCGCCAAGCCAGCGATCCAGCGTGGCAATCTCATCGGGACTGACGCCATGGGCGATCGGCCAGTGTTGCCATTGGATGTTGAGCCCACTGGACTGCAGCGCCGTTGCCGCGTGTTGCCCCAACGCAATCGGCACCACTGGATCAACGCTGCCATGGCCAATGAACACTGGTGTCTGAGATCCGGCATCGGACAACCATTCCGCTCGGTTATCGGCCTGCAGCAAATAGCAGGACAATCCGACAACCGCGGCCAGCGCGACTTGGCGCGACAATCCACAGCGCAAGGCAATAGCACCGCCTTGGGAAAAACCGGCCAGCACGATCTGCTCGGGTTTGAATCCACGCTCCAGTTCACGGTCGATCAGCTGATTGACGTCATCAATCGACTGCTCGATGCCCGCGCGGTCCTGGTCTCGATCGATCTGCATACCCAGAATGTCATACCAGGCGCGCATGGCCATGCCGTTATTGATGGTGACCGGCCGCACCCGCGCATGCGGGAACACGAAGCGCGTCGGGCTGCGCGTGGTTTCGATCAGCTGCGGTACAATCGGCTCGAAATCATGACCGTCAGCACCCAAACCATGCAGCCAGATCACGCACCGCTGTGGATGTTGCCCGGTTTCCTTTACCACGCAATCCAGGATTGTTTTTTTGTTTTCTGACATATCGAGAATTCTACCTGCATGTGCAGGCCTTCTGGCACTGCTGCTGTGCTTGCTATGGCTGACTGGTTGCGGATTGAAGGGTGACCTGTACCTGCCAGAAGCGCCACCCGCACAAGCCGAACCTGATCCACAGGCCAACGAGAATGAAGATGACGATGCAACGCGTCCCTGAACCGGAGCTGATGGATGCGCCCGATCAGGTACAGGCTTACAGCGAAGCCGATTTCGCCGAGTCCAACCGCTTGTTCGTCGACCAACTGCTGCACATGCCGTCGGTTCTACAATTCCAAACTCGACCCGTTCGTTTGGTCGACCTGGGCTGCGGTCCGGGCGATATCTGTTTGCGACTGGCCAGGCAGCGGCCGGACTGGACCATTCAGGGTGTTGATGCGGGGGCCAATATGTTGAAATCCGCCGAAGCCGCAGCACGGCTTCAATCGATGAACAATCGAGTGGAATTCAAATTCGCCCACCTGCCTGATCCATCCCTTCCGCAGCAGCATTATCAGATCGTACTGTCGAACAGTCTGCTGCATCATTTACCGGACCCATCAGTTCTTTGGAACAGTATCAAGCAGCTCGGCGCTACTGGTGCTTCTGTTCAGGTCATGGACCTGGAACGACCGGCCAGCGAAGACCAGGCAGATCAACTCGTGCAACGCTATGCCGAACACGCGCCTGACGTGCTGAAACAGGATTTCTTCAATAGCCTCAAAGCCGCCTGGACGCTGGATGAAGTGCAAGCGCAGGTTCGCGCAGCCGGACTCACGCTGGAGGTGCAGCGCATCAGCGACCGCCACTGGATCGCGCAGGGACAGCTTGACCACTGAACACGGCACCATGACTGAACTTTCCGGACTGCATTTTTACAAGCTGGAAGCGCTCGGCAATGACTTCATGCTGGTCGACCAGCGAACACAGACGGCGACGTTCAGCCCTGGACAGATTGATCAGCTCGGCGATCGCAGAACCGGCGTTGGCTTCGATCAGTTGCTGTTGCTGAACCACGCACTCGACCCGACCGACTCATCTGCAGAACCGGTCGCGCTGAAGCTAACCATTTTCAACTGTGACGGCACTGCGGCCGAACAATGCGGCAACGGGCTCCGAGCCATTGCGCTATGGCTCGACCGCCGCGGCCAGCTCGAGACCAACCATCAGCTTCAAACGCCGGCAGGCATTTCAACGCTGTCGCGCGCCAGACATCAACGCTATACGGCAAGCCTTCCCGGAGTGAAGCGGATTGAACAAGCCGAGCTGCCGGCGCTGCCCGATCAAGCGCTACACGCGGACTTGATCCTCCTGGGCAACCCGCATCTGGTGATCCACTGGCCTGAACCGGCCAGTGAGGCAACGCTGATCGAAGTCGCCCGCTTCGTCCAGAACCAGCCCGGCTGGCACAATCGCTGCAATATCGGCCTGGCCTGCTTGCAGGCGTCAGATGATCCAACGGGTTCAGGCGTTGTCGAGTTGCGCGTGTTCGAGCGCGGCGCTGCTGCGACCCGTGCCTGCGGCAGCGGCGCCTGTGCTGCGGCGGTCAGTCTGTTGCTCAGGCATTCGTTGAATACACCACTCCAGGTCATACAGCCGGGCGGCGGGGTTATGGTAGATTGGGATGTGGATCAAGAACTGGTTTATTTGACCGGACCGGCACGTTTTCTTTATGAGGGTCGCCTTGCATGACTGACGCACAACTGGATGCGGATCGTATTCGAACCTGGCTGGAACAACACCCCGATTTCCTGGCACAACACCCCGAATTGCTCGACGGTCTGGAACTGCCAGCGAGTGACGAGTCGGTGACCTCGCTGATCGGCTATCAGAATCAACGGTTGATCGAACAGAACAGGCAGCTCAAACATCAGCTTGAACATCTCAGCGGCATTGCCGGTCAGAATGAAAAGTTGATGCAGCGCCTGCACAAGTTGACCCTGCACCTATCCAGCACGTCCGATCTGACCGATTTTATCGAGCGATTGGGCGATGCCTTGCGTGACGATTTTGACGCCGATACGATTGGGCTTCTGCTGCGCCAGGCGCCAAACGATGTCTTTGATCATGCGTTGGTCCACCAGCTCGACGATGAACAACCGGACTGGGTGCAGTCACTGATCAAGCAACAGACACCCTATTGCGGACGTCTGACGCAGGCCAAGCGCAAACACCTGCTGGCCGACGAGGCCGATCAGATCACTTCGGCGGCGCTGGTGCCGTTGGACGATCAGGGCCTGCTGTTGATTGGCGCGCGATCGGCCGAACGGTTCCACCCCGACATGGGCACGCTGTTTCTTGATCTGCTGGGTGAAACCGTCCGCGTGCAGCTCGGTCTGCTGATCGGGGAACAGCCCTCGCGGCGCAGTGCCTGAATCCAGTACCGCAGAACATGACCCCGCCGATGGCAATTCGCCGGATGACATTGGCAAGCACATCCAGCACTTTCTCGATACCTGTCGCGCAGCCGGGCGCCTGAGTGCTGCAAGTCAGGAGGCCTATCGACGGGATCTGGAGAAATTCGCTGCCTGGTGCAAGCACCAGCAGCTCGATAGACCCGACTCGATCGACGCCCAGCACCTGCGCAGCTTCGCTGCACGAGAGGCTCGCCAGGGCTTGAGCCCACGATCCATCCAGCGACGGTTGTCGGCCTTGCGCAAGTGGTTTGGCTTCCTGGCCGAGCGCAGCATCATCCAGACCAACCCGGCTGCCGATCTGCGCGCACCCCGAGCCCGCCGAAAACTTCCGCGCACGCTCGATCCCGACCAGGTACTGCAGTTGATAGACCTACCCGGAGACCGGCCTCTGGATATTCGCGATCGCGCCATGCTGGAGCTTTGCTATTCCTCGGGACTGCGCGTCAGTGAGCTGGCCGACGCGCGTTGGGAACGGATGGATCTCGAACAGGGCCTGCTCCGCGTCATCGGCAAGGGCGACAAGGAGCGCCTGGTTCCGATCGGACGACATGCCATTTCAGCATTGCAAGCCTGGCGCTGCGAACAAGGCAATCAGCCTGGTGAGCCACCAACACGGGTATTCACGTCGCTGAAGGGTAAGGCAATGACGGTGCGCGCCATACAGAAACGCTTTGATGTGCGTGCTCGCCAGCAGGGTCTGGGCCAGTCCGTACATCCGCACCAGCTGCGTCACTCGTTTGCCTCGCATATCCTGGAGTCGTCGGGCGATTTACGCGCCGTGCAGGAACTGTTGGGACATGCCAATTTGTCGACCACGCAAATCTATACGCATCTTGATTTTCAGCATCTGGCCGAGGTCTATGACCGAACGCATCCCCGGGCACGCAAATCACGCAGCAATGACTGATAGCACCAAGCGGTATTGAATGGCATGATGCGACTTCGAGGCGTGCCTCGGAACCTGTTGATTCAAGCGTCTCCGGCCTCGGAAAGCGAGCGCTCGCCCAGCGCAGCGTAGAGCTCGTCCAGCACGGATCTGGCACGGCGTTCGTATTCCTCAGGCACCTGAATGCGAACTGCGCTATAGCTGCTTTGCACGCCGAACAGGGACGCGAAACCCTCGGAACCCAGGTGAACCGGAATGCGCTCGGACTCCAGCTTCATACGGACCAGCTGGGCCAGACTCAGGTCATACAGTTTGTCGATGGTTTTCAGGGCCATGCAGTTCATCTCGGTTGCGCGCGAGTGGACCGTTAAAATAGCAGTTCAGCATCAACAACACAGCATGAGGAATTGATTTGAGCACACACTCCATACTGATCGGCAAAGGCGCGGATTCCATCCACCTGTTGGGTGAATACGCCAATCGTCACGGCTTGATCGCCGGAGCTACCGGTACCGGCAAGACCGTCACGTTGATGTTGATGGCCGAAGGTTTTTCCAGGATGGGCGTCCCGGTTTTCGTTGCCGACGCCAAAGGGGACATCGCCGGCCTGGCCGCGGCCGGCTCGCCGCATCCCAAGATTGATGAACGACTTGAAATTATTGGTATCGAGAATTACCGGCAACAGGCCAATCCAGTGGTGCTTTGGGACCTTTGGGCCAAGTCCGGCCACCCTATTCGCACCACGATGACCGAAATCGGCCCGACCCTGCTGGCCCGCATGTTGGAATTGAACGACACCCAGGAAGGCGTGCTGAACGTCGTGTTTCGCGTAGCCGATGAATCGGGCCTGCTGTTGCTGGATCTCGATGACCTGCGCGCCCTGCTCAACCACGTGCAGGAAAACCGTAAGCAGATCAGTACTGAATACGGGCTGGTCAATACGGCCAGCATCGGCGCAATTCAGCGCGCACTGCTGCGTCTTGAAGCCGATGGCGGTAGCGCCTTTTTTGGCGAACCCGCACTGGAATTGAGCGACCTGATGCGCCAGGACCTGTCCGGACAGGGGGTCATCAACATTCTGAGCGCAGAATCGCTGATACTGAAACCGAGACTCTATTCCAGCTTTCTGCTGTGGCTGCTGTCCGAGCTGTTCGAGCAGTTACCCGAAGTCGGCGACCTGGACAAGCCCAGGCTGGTGTTCTTTTTCGACGAAGCACACCTGCTGTTCGACGACTGTCCGAAGGCGCTGCTGCAGCGCGTGGAACAGGTGGTTCGACTGATCCGCTCCAAGGGTGTTGGCGTGTATTTCTGCACCCAGAATCCGGACGATGTGCCCGACGACGTGCTCGGCCAATTGGGCAACCGGGTCCAGCATGCGCTGCGCGCATTTACGCCGCGTGACCAGAAAGCCGTGCGTGCGGCGGCTGAAACCTTTGTGCCGAATCCGTCCATCGACGTGGTTGAAACCATTACCACGCTTGGCGTGGGTGAAGCGCTGGTATCGATGTTGGCCAACAAGGGTGTACCCCAGCCGGTCGATCAGACCCTGATTGCGCCACCCGGCTGCCGTATGGGTGTTATTTCAGAAGAAGAGCGCGCCGCCGTACTGCAGCGCAGTCCGGTCGGGCCGAAATATGACACGCCGATTGACCGCGATTCCGCGCATGAAATGCTGGCTCGCCGGGCTGAACAGGCCGCTCAGGCCGCCGAGGACCAGGCACAAGCCGATCAAGCGGCCAAAGCAGAAGCCGAGGCACGCAAAGCCGCCGCACGAGCCAGCAAGCCCAAGCGCCGCAGTGGGCGGCAATCGGCCGGTGAAGCGTTCTTGAAGTCCACCATGCGTTCGATCGGCACGACCATCGGACGCGAACTGTCACGCGGCTTGCTCGGCAGCCTGCTTGGTCGTCGCTGATCAGGTTCATCACGCGCAGCGCGAACGCAAACCCGGGCCTGAATTGATCATCTGCGCCTGTTCGTCCGCTTGAGGCGGCAGACCATTGGCCCCATGTGTTGAGTTCTAAGCTTATTTGAACTCATTCGCCAAGGATTCCGCATGGATCATTCACGTAGCGATCAACTGTACGGTACGACCATCGTGTCTGTTCGACGCGGCAACCAGGTCGTACTCGGCGGCGATGGCCAGGTCACGCTCGGCAACACCATCATGAAAGCCAATGCGCGCAAAGTGCGCAAACTCTACCGCAATGAAGTCATTGCCGGATTCGCCGGTGCCACAGCCGATGCATTCACGCTGTTCGAGCGCTTCGAGAGCAAGCTGGAGCAACATTCCGGACACTTGACCCGGGCCGCGGTTGAACTGGCCAAGGACTGGCGCACCGATCGCATGTTGCGTCGGCTCGAAGCCCTGCTGGCCGTGGCCAACCATGAAGCCTCATTGATCATCTCCGGCAACGGTGACGTGATTGAACCGGAAGAGGGACTGATTGCCATAGGCTCAGGCGGGCCGTTTGCACAGGCCGCCGCCATGGCCATGATGCGTCACTCGGATGCCGATGCCGAAGCGATCTGCCGCGAAGCCCTGACCATCGCCGGCGAAATCTGCATCTATACCAACCAGAACCACACCATCGAAACGCTGGCTATCGAATCGTAAGGAATGCATTGATGTCATATATGACGCCACGAGAAATTGTCCAGGAATTGGACCGCCACATCATCGGCCAGTCCGACGCCAAGCGCGCAGTTGCCATTGCATTGCGCAACCGGTGGCGTCGCATGCAGGTCGATGAAAAGCTTCGCCCGGAAATCACGCCCAAGAACATTCTGATGATCGGCCCGACCGGCGTTGGCAAAACCGAAATCGCCCGACGCCTGGCGGCCCTTGCACGCGCACCCTTTGTCAAAGTCGAAGCCACCAAATTCACCGAAGTCGGATACGTCGGCAAGGACGTCGAATCGATCGTGCGCGACCTGGTCGAAAGCTCCGTCAAGATGGCGCGTGAATCCGCCATGGAAGGCGTGCGGTCACGTGCTGAAGATGCCGCCGTGGAGCGCATCGTCGATCTTCTGCTGCCGCGACGCCAGACCACAGGCTTTGCCAACAGCCCCGAAGAGCCGGTTGAACAGGGTCAAAGCGAGACCCGGCGCAAGTTGATGCAGAAACTGCTGGCCGGCGAACTGAACGAGCGCGAGGTCGACGTTGACGTCACCTTGCAGGTCGGGGTCGATATCATGGCGCCGCCCGGTATGGAGGAAATGACGTCCCAACTTCAGCAGATGTTTTCCAACGTCGCAGGCGATAAAACCAAGAAGCGCAGTATGAAAGTCAAGGATGCGCTGCCGCTGCTGATCGAACAGGAAGCGGACAGCATGATCAACGACGAAGAGGTCAAGCAGCAGGCACTCGAAAATGCAGCCCAGAACGGCATCGTGTTTATCGATGAAATCGACAAGGTCTGCCGTCGATCCGACCAGGGCACGGCCGGTGAAGTCTCACGTGAAGGCGTGCAGCGAGACTTGCTGCCGCTGGTCGAGGGCAGCACGGTCAATACACGATACGGCCCGATCAATACCGACCATATACTGTTTATCGCATCCGGTGCATTTCATGTCGCCAAACCGTCCGACCTGGTGCCCGAGCTGCAGGGCCGCCTGCCGATTCGAGTCGAGCTTCGCGCCCTGACTGCAAATGATTTCGAGCGCATTCTGACCGAACCCGATGCCTCGCTGACCAAGCAATACCACGCGCTGATGGCAACCGAAGGCGTGGAAGTGAAGTTTCTGGATAGCGCCGTCAGTCGCCTCGCTGAGATCAGTTTTGCGGTCAATGAATCAACCGAGAACATCGGCGCGCGCAGGCTGCATACTGTCATGGAACGCCTATTGGATGAGGTCTCGTTTACCGCACCCGACCGGTCCGGAAGCACACTGAGCATTGATGATTCTTACGTCGACGAGCATCTCAAAGACCTCGCCGCCAATGAGGACCTGAGCCGCTACATTCTGTAATCAGCTTGCGACGTTGCCGGTCTGGTCGAATGCACAAGCGATTCGTCGTCCTGCGCGGCACTAATGGCTCGACCTGTGGTCGAATAGCCCAGCCATGCGATCCGGGGCTGACGGCGTGACCATCGACAGGGTTGGCTAGACCGCAATTTCGGCAATAATGATGATCAGGCCATTGGATCAATAGTTGCCGCATTTTTGACTTGAACCGGTATCGATATGAACATCCCCGACTCCAGCACTACCGCCGTTGAACTGCGCGATGTTCGCATGATCCGCAGCGGTCACCGTGTGCTGGACGGATTCAATCTGAGCATTCCGGCCGGCCGGGTCACAGCCATCATGGGGCCGAGCGGTTCGGGCAAAACCACGGTCATGAAGCTGATTTCCGGGCAACTGAAACCAACCTCGGGCAGCGTCTTCATCGGCGACCAGGAGATCCCTCGCTTGAAGCGAAGTGAGCTCAACCGGGTGCGACGGGACATCGGCGTGCTGCTGCAAAATGGTGCGCTATTGACCGACCTGACCTGCTTTGACAACGTGGCCTTGCCGCTGCGCGAGCACACCAGGCTGCCCGAGACGCTGATCCGCAAGATTGTGCTGCTCAAACTGCAGGCCGTTGGCCTGCGCGGTGCGGCCGAACTCTATCCACAGCAGCTGTCCGGCGGCATGAACCGACGCGTGGCCATGGCCCGTGCATTGGCGCTGGACCCGGAGCTGATGCTGTACGACGAGCCGTTTGCCGGGCTGGATCCAATTTCGCTCGCAGCCGGTGGCCGCTTGATTCAGCAGATCAATCGCGTGCTTGGCATTACCAGCGTTGTGATCACGCATGACGTATCCGAAGTATCCAAGTTTGCCGATCTGGCCTGCATCATCGCGGGCGGCAAGGTGGTTGGATTCGGAACGCCTGCTGAATTGAGTTCAAGCGACGAGCCAATGATCAAACAGTTCATGCAGGGCTTGCCGGATGGCCCGGTACCCTTTCACTACCCGGCCCCGGCGCTGGATGCTGACATCATGGGGCCCAAATAATGGATCCGCAGTCTTCAGGCAGTCGATTGACGCGCCCGATTGCCAGGCTGGGCCATGCAGTGGTCTTTCTACTGACGGCTCTCGGGCGGATGCGTTTCACGTCACTGCAGCTGGGCGAAGTGCTGCGCCAGACCTATTTTGTCGGCGTGCGATCACTGATCATCATCATTACCTGCGGTTTTTTTGTTGGTCTTGTCCTGACACTGCAGACCTACGACACGCTGACCCGGTTTGGCGCCGGTGACGCGGTCAGTACCGTGCTCTCGTTGTCGCTGTTTCGCGAACTCGGCCCGGTATTGACCGCCATTTTGTTTGCCGGCCGCGCCGGGACCTCGATGACGGCCGAAATCGGATTGATGAAGGCCACCGAACAACTCGATGCGCTTGACCTGATGGCGATCGATCCGATGGAGCGAATCGTTCAGCCGCGATTGTTGGCCGGGTTGATTGCCGTGCCGGTCCTGACGCTGATCTTCAACATGACCGCGCTGTTGGGCGGCGTCGTGTTCGGGATTTTCATGATGGGCATTGATTCCAACGTGTTCTGGGGCAATATGCAGAACAGTGTTGAACTCGGACGTGATTTCGGCGGCGGTATGATAAAGGCCGTCGTTTTTGGCTTTTTGGCCAGCTGGCTGGCGGTCTATTATGGCTGGACCTGCAAACCGACCGGCGAAGGCGTCGCGCTGGCTACTACGCAGACCGTAATCGCTACGGCCATCACCGTGCTGCTGCTCGACTTTGTACTGACTGCCATGATGCTCTAATTGGAATTGCACTATGAGATCTTCACATCAAATCGAATTTGCTGCCGGCGTATTTCTGCTGCTGGGTATTGCGGCACTGGTGTTTCTGGCAATCCAGGCAACCAATGGCGGTAGTTTCAGCAGCGGCAGTTACCGCCTGACCGCAGAATTCGCCAATATCGGAAGCCTGAAACCACGGGCGCCGGTCAATCTAGGCGGTGTGCGCATCGGCAGCGTCGATTCGATCGAACTGGATCCAATCAGCTTCAACGCGCGCGTGACGCTGGCCATCAATACCGAATATGACCAGCTGCCGGACGACAGTTCAGCAGCTATTCTGACCAGCGGCTTGTTGGGTGATCAGTACGTTGGTATCGAACCCGGTGGCTCCCCCGAAATCCTTCAAGACGGCGACAAAGTGCTGATCACCAGTTCTGCCGTCGTACTGGAACAATTGATTAACCGCTACTTGATTGGTAACACTGGAGAGGACGAATCATGAAACGCGCAATCCAGATGATCTTCTTGATCGTGTTCAATGGCTTGATTTGTGGTTCGCTGTATGCACAAAATCCTCAGGAAATTGTGCGAATGACGACGCAAGAGCTGTTTGCTGCAGTCGATGAAGACCGGCAGAATCTCGAACGGAATCCAGCACAATTGAAGCAACTGACCTACAACATACTGCTGCCGAAAATCGATGTGACCTACTCTGGCCGGCTGGTGCTGGGCCGCAACGGACGCAGTCTGGAACCGGAACAGATCGAGCGTTTTTCAGACCGGATGAGCGATATGCTGATCGATCGATACGCCGATGCCCTGCTTGAATTCCAGACGCGTGATCAGATCGAAATTCTGCCGATGGCGCCGGACGGGACCGATCGAATGACCAAGGTGCGCACTCGAGTCCGACTGAACAACGGTGCGCGCACGCCGGTCGATTATGTTTTCCGCAACACCGAACAAGGTTGGAAAATCTTCGATGTCATTGTAGAGGGCATTTCCTATGTCACGACCTTTCGCAACCAGATTGGTGAAGAAGTCCGCGCGCACGGCTTTGAAGGCATGATGCAGCGCCTCGATGACAACATGCTGGTGGTCGATGTTACAGAGGACTGACAACAACGCCAGCCTGGCAGGCGACCTGACCGTCGATGAGACGCCGGAACTCTATCGAAAGAGTCTGGCCTGGCAATCGAGCTCAATGCCTGTCTCGATTGACTTGACGGAACTGAACAAAACCGACTCCAGTGCCGTTGCACTGCTACTGGAATGGTCGAACTGGGCTCGGCAGCAGAATCAAAACATCGAATTCCTGAACCCGCCCGATAATCTGCGCACGATCGCGGCGCTGAGCCAGGTTGATACGTTGTTGGGCTGGACCAGCGAGGAAGAGCGTTGAACACGAATTCAAAAAAAACGGGCCTCTTCAGGAGCTGCCTGCTGGCAACAGTGGCCATGGTGCTGGGTGCCTGCGCGACGACAGCGCCGCCGCCTGAACTGCGCGACCCGGCAGATCCGTGGGAGCCCTACAACCGGAACATGTATGCGTTCAATCGCGCCATTGACAAGGCTGTGCTGATCCCGGTTGCAACAGGATATGAAGCCGTCGTACCCGATCCGGTCGAACAAGGCGTGACCAACTTTCTGAATAACATCCAGTCGGTGCCAACCATTCTGAATCTGTTGCTGCAGGGCCGGCCAGGTGATGCCGGCCGCGCGTTCGAGCGGCTGTTCGTGAACACGATCTTCGGTATTGGCGGCATCTTCGACATCGCAACACACGGCGATATTCCG
>JGI12109J20283_10010200_pt1 | contig 29920 bp, 32 predicted proteins | sample ElkSlonscriptome_12_FD_20283 | JGI IMG/M metagenome (IMG submission 20283)
TGGCTATACCCTGTGCCATCGCCCTCTCCGGCCCATGCGGTTGCGGGGCGGCAGGGCTTGGCGTCGGGTCGGCGGCCACCGCTGGCGACTCCACCTCCACGACGGCCACGGGGACGTCCACGGATTCCACCGGAAACTCCTCGTAAGCGGCCTCCGTATCCGCTGGCGTGGGGGCTGGTGGCGCAGCGGGCGCAGCGGGCGATGATGTGGCATCCCGGTCAACGGCGCCGTCGGCAATCGAGGCCGCGGTTTCGGCTTGCATGGATCCGGAGGCCGCGGACCGCTCGGCCTGGGCCGCCGGGGCGATCGGCGGTTCCGGAACCAGCGTGGGATGGCCCATCACGCCCTCCTCCGGCGCCGGCATCGGCTCCGGTGTCGCCTGCCCGGACCACTGCTGCACGGCAACCACCCCGGCCGTGGCATCGAGCCCCTGCTGAAGCCTGCGCAATGCCTGCTGCATTACCGGTGGTTGCTCGGCGAGCCGGCTAACCCCCGGCTGGTCGGCGTGCAGCACCGCGATGGATAGGCGATTCAAGCACCGCTTGAGATGTTCCAGATGCAGAGGGCTCAGGGTCATGGGTGTTTCCTCGGCTGTGCTCGCGGGCATTCAATCCAACTGCGCCATGATCTCGCCGGCGGTGGCACCTTCCTGGCGCCAGAACTCTGCGGCGTTTACCCGCTTGTCGTCTCCTATCAGGAACTTACAGACATCGTTGCCCATGGAATAACACTGCAACTCGATACATTCACGCTCCTTCTTGTCGTAAAACGAAAATACCCCGGCAAATAGTCCGGCGTAGAGATGACATACCGGCTTACCCAGCAGCTTCATGGATTTGGCCACCGCGGAATTGCGGATCTCGATCATCACCAGATCCTTCTGCTTGAAACTCAGATCCAGCGTCCAGCCACCAAATCCGGTGATGGTCAGCGGCCACCACCAGCATTCCATGACGAACCGGAAATTCATGTTCCAGATTTCGGTTTTTCCGCCGCCGAATTCGTGGCGCATCCGGGTGGCGAAGCGTTTCATATCCTGCACGCCCCATTCCCTGCCGCATTTGTACATCAACAGGGAACCGGCGTTGCCCACCTCCTCCTCGATGCCCAAATGCAATCCATTGATGAACGCCTCCGTGACCTTGGCGGCTCGCTGACCGTCGCGAAGATAGATCGCGCCATGGTTTTCATCATGGCGAAAAAACTCCTCGGGCACATAGTAATTGTGATAGCCCTTGTAACCTCCGAGGGAGGCATTCACTGCCACATTATCGATCTTCTCGACAGCTGCGGTCACTTCGTTACTCATAGAGTCCTTCCTCATGAATGCTGAATGAGTTATTTCAGATCAATCTCTGAGACATTGAAATCCACATCCTTCAACTGCATGATGGCGGTACGAGTAATGATCTTGTTTTCCTGGATCAACACCATGCCGTTGATGGGATGTAGAATCGGCACATTGGTTCTTTTACCGACCAGTGCCTCCAGTTCGGAAAAGGATTCCACGTAGAGTCCTTTCGGTAACTCCACCTCCACCCCTTCACCGATAACCTTGGATTGACAGGCCAACCGGCTATTGGGCTGGGCGCCCGTCAGCAACGTCAGGGTGAGGCTTTCCCGATCCGTCTGGGGGGTCAAGAACTGGGGATTTTTTGTCACGTAGACATGACAGGTAGCACACAGGCCCCGCCCCCGGCAGAGCATCTTCACGCCGATCTGTTTGGCCAACAGCACGTCGAGTAGACGTGCCTCGGTTTTGATCGAAACCGAATCCTGAGTCGCCCGGAACTTGACGGTTTTCATAGTACTCCACTTAACCTTGCTGAACGCGCTTTTCGCTGAACACGCGGCGGATTTCAGACAATGGTTGCTCGATTAATGCCAGCTCCCCGGAGCCCAGGGATTTACCCAGAATGCGCGGCATCGTGGCGATGAATTGCTCCTCCAGGATTCCGGTATTGTCGGGTAGAAAACCGCCGATCCGATGCCAGTACCAGTCACCCATTCGCTCTCGACAATCCACCCCGCCCAGGTAAAAACCCAGATGCCGGAATACCGTGCCGAGATGAGCGGCTATCGTCAGTTTGATGTTATCCAGATGACTGGTGTCCACCTGCTTGGCGAGAATCTGGGTATGGCTATCCAGCGCCGTTTTCACCAGCGTTTCGTAGTCGCGGGATAGCGTCGCGGATAGGTTGGAGCGTTCGAATTCGAGACACAGTCGCTGGCACTCCAAAACCAGCGGATGTTGTGCCCCATGATGCTGCACCAGATTTCTATGCAGTGAGGTCATCACCGCGCTTTTCTGATCACTATCCAGGTCGTCGAAGCTTAACCGAAGCGTTTCGAATAACCAGTGGCGCATCTCGGATGCGTGGGTCTCGGTGGACCCGAAACCCCGCCGCAGCACCATGAAACGCAGTAGCAGGTGCAGTTCCTCCTGCTGCTGAGCGGAAAGCGTCACAGGTGTACCGCTGAGCCCTCCCCAGCGCTTCATCACCACCCGCACATCCTCGCGAAATTCACACGCCGCGGCATGCTCGGCAGCGCATTTCGCCAGCGCCTCCATGTCCGGGATCGTCCAGCCGCTGATCTGCGCCACCACCAGATCGTGGGAGGCCGGTATCGACTCATCCCCGGTACGGTGCCGGAAACACAGATCCTGCAACCACAGGACCCGGCAGTCCGCCGTGGCGTTCAACAACGCGTACTGGAGGTCGATACCCCGCAACCGCTGGGTCCGCGCCAGGGGGGAAAGCGCGTCGAGTATCCGGCGAATCTCGTCATGACGATCGGCGATCACGCGCCCCAGCGCACCGCTCAGCACCTCCGGAAAGGCCTCGCTCAGGAGCACCTGCCGTTCCTGCCAGGAACTGGCGGTCTCGGTATCGAACACCGGACTACCCAGCACCAGGCGCTGCACCAGGTACTGTCCCGTCACCGGGGCATCCTGCGGTGTGGCAGCGGCCGCCAGCAGTGCGCCGAGGCACTGTCGCCAGCGTTGCTCGGCCTGTCGGGTCTCGGCCAGCACCGACTCGGACGAGGCGAACACCTCGCGGCTCAGCGGCGCGATGGCGGGTAACTGATCGGACAGCGCATCCAGTTGTGCCACCCACCGATGCAGCCCCAGGGATTCGGCGGTATCCAGATGGGCGATGAGCGTCTCCTCCAGGCACAGCCACAGCAAGCGCCACTCCTGGACCGAGAACACTACCCGGGCTGCCATCACCTCGACCAGGTAGCGACTGATGTTCAGCACCGCCAGACCGGGTGGCTGCTCCTGCCAGGTCTGCACCAGCATGTGCAGCAAGCTATCCAGGTGAAATCCCTGGAGCCGGTGCTCCAGCGCCGATTCACCCAGCACCTGCCGTAGCCGGTTCTGCCAATCTTCGGCCAGCGCCGCCACTTGCGGTGCCAGTCGGGCACCGATACCCACCTGGCGGATCACCATCGGGCCGTGGGCCAGCATCTGGGTCCAGAACCCGGCCGCCTCCGATCCGAGCACCGTGGGCAGGCGCGCCAGCATTACCCGCCACTGCTGCTCCAGCGCGGCGGTACCGAGTACCTGGCTCTCGGTCTTCAGATGATTCTGGATCTCCCCCCAGGCCATCTCCTCGTCACCGTGCCGGCGCAGGCAACCCAGAAACGCTTCCAGACATTGACGGATGGCCTGCTGCCCTGTCAGATCCGGGATCGCCTGCTCCAGACTCTCGACGCCATGGGGCATGGGGCGATCCGACCGGAACAGGCGCTCCCACACCGGTCCCTGCAGATCCAATGCATGAAACGGTTGGCCGGATCCGCCAGCGGCAGTCCTCTCGGTCGTTTCCGTGGTCTTCAGCGAGATCCCGAGGGCCTCCTGGTAAACGCCCCGCACCAATGAGGAGGCGATCCGCGCTTCCGCGTCCGGCAACTTCTCGTGCAGTAACTGATGCAAATTGGCCAGATTGTGCCGATAGGCCTGGCGATGATAGGTGGCCAGATACGGCGCCACCGCCACCCCCCACCACCACAACAATTGACGCCGGGGTTCCTCCCGCGGTGCCACCATCAACTGCGCCACCTTGAACAACACATAGCGGTTATCGCCAGCCGCCTCCTGAATGCCCTTCTTGCCCACCAGCTTCACGAAATCCGGGCACTGGCGGGCCATCTGTGAGGTGGCCGTGACGGCAATCCCCGAGGCCTCCCGCATCAGACGCTGTCCCAGATCGACACCGGGCAATTCCCGGATGAACTCCCGCAGGAGCGTCAGACAACCGGGGTTTTTCACCGAGGACTCAAGGGATCCAGCCACGGTGGTGAAGAGCCGGGCAGGAGCCTGGGGATCCGGAGAATGGCTATCAAAGGGGGCAAACACCAGGCTATACCAGGCCTTCAGTTCCAGAACCGCCTGCCGGGATTGATGGGTGCGGCGAAACACCGCCAGCATGCGCAGGGTCACCAGCACACGGTCGGCGCCGGCACCGGCCACATCCTCCATCGGAACGGCATCGTCGAACCAGTTGTAACTGCTCTGCAGGGTATCCTGCGCCACCCCGTCGAGTCCGCCGTATAGCGGCAGCAGGCGCTGAAAAAATGCCCTGGCGGGCTCCGAGGAAGGTTCAAAGCGCTGAAGCGCAAGACTTATCTCTTTATATTTTTTCCAGAAGAACCCATCTTTCTGGCGATCGATGCGCAATGCCAGGCGACTTCGGAACAGATCCCGGGCAAGCAGGATATTGCTACTCAGGGAAGCCGCGTTCACCGCCTCGCGTATGATCGCCCCCAACAGTCGTTGGGTCCGCTGGGTACCGCCGGAATCCGTCAGCCCCTCCACCATCAGCGCGCAGAACCGTTCCTGCTCCGCGCCCGTTTCGGCCAGCAGGCGGTCAAATTGTTCGCAGGCGCCGAGAAAAGCCTCCAGGGAAGCAACCGCTTCGGTGAGCCAGTCCAGTTGAAACCGTTCCCAGTGCGGACGCGCGCCGTCGATGGCTTCGCCATGCAGTCGTTGCAACTCCGCCAGGGAAACGGGCAGGGCTCGATGCCATGCCTGGAGGTCGATCTCCCGGAGGAAACGCTGTAGCAAGCGCCCTTCACTGTCCGCCTGCAAGCCCACCAGCACGAGCAGCAGTTTTCCCAGGGGAGCATCGGGGAACTGGAAACGTGGTATGACCTCAAGACCGAGATAACGGATAAAGTCGAATCTGGGCGCGCTGGCCAGCAGCGCTTCGATACAATCCGTCAAAGCATGGCGAGGTTTCTTTCCCGCCTTGATCTGAAGCCAGTTATCGAGTTTTAACAGCAATAACTCCCAGAACCGGTAAGGCATCGGGTACTGGGTAACCAGTCGCTCCAGGAACAGGATATAAAATTCCAATTCCAGTTCCAAATCGCTTTCCGGAGAGCTTTCCGACCACTCCTTCAAGATCGTGACACAATCTTCCTGAACGAGACCGAGGTCCACCGATTCATCGGTGGAAAAATCCACGGTTCGCAATTCCGTGAATATCGAAGCCACTGCCTCTTCGGCGGAGATACCGATATGGTAGCGCTGTCTGACACAATCCGCGGCTGTGGCTATTTCATAGAGATACATGGCCGCCACGGCAAAGGCGCGATCCCCGAGCCTCGGGCCGAGTGCATTCAGGATAAAATAGGCGATCTCGGTAATTCTTTCATGGCTGAGGTCAAACTGGAGTTTCTGATAGAGACGCATCCAGACCGGATGCTTGCTTTCCTTCTGATCGTCGTCCTGCAAAAGACTCAGAAGCAAATCAAAATGGGTTTCCAGATATTGCCCGGGATCCAACTGGGATTGTTCCCCGAAAATCCCTCGAATCCCAGGAGATTCTTGAATGGTCTGGAGTATTTCCTCACGATGCATCTTCATGTTCTCCGTAAGGAGATTACTCAGGGCATCCGAGGATTGCGTATCCAGCGCGACGTGGCTAGCTGGATAAAAAAAACCCTTGAACGATGGTGCTCGCATGCTCGTTTCCCACTCAGACTGTTCAGAGTGCCGACGATGGCATCACACTAGGTTATAAGGATGGCGTAACCACAGGCCTTTTCTACTTCTCCGGATAATGGGTCAGCAGATTCCGTGGCTAGCCGCCGGGCTTATCCGTTATCAACCACTGTCCCGAATTAACTGCCACCATTAGCCGCCCATTTGATAAATACTCGTGCCTCTTGGCGATTGTCCCGTCTCTCTTTCACTATCTTCTGACGGTCGTGGAATCGTTGATCCGTCAGGGATTGGCAATAAGTTTGTTTCGGAGCGGGCAAATGCCCGCCGTCAGAATGTGACGAAATGTCAATCAACCGACCAATTTGGTCCCCCAAGCTATCCTCCCACACCCTCAGTACCATCCATCCCCCGGGCAAGACAATTTTTTTCTTTCAATACATAAAGTTGTGCTTTATCATCAGGATATCAGGGACAGTCATAGATAATCGCCCTGCTTCTTCAGTCATGCTGTGGGCTGCTTATTGCATGTCCCATGCCAGGCATTTAGGCGAATTTCAACAGCAGTGTTTTAACAGATTCCTTAGTGAGAGAATTCAGCCATGACAGATAACGCTGTACGTCCACACCCGGAGGCTCGGAGCAGCGGTCGGTTTGTCCGTCCCGCGGTCATGCAGCGACTGGCCGGTGCCACTCGTGACGAACATCAACACATCGAGAACAATCTGCTGCTGGCGCGACTGCTGCAAGCCGACGACTGCGTGACCCATTACCGTCGGGTTCTGGCCGGTTTTTACGGTTTTTATCGTCCGCTGGAGGAGGCGCTGCTGGCGCACCCGCGGGTTGTCACCGATACCACGCTTCATTTCCGGCTCGGCAAGTACCCTTTGCTTGCCGAGGATCTGCATACCATCGGCCTGTCCCAGAACCAGCTGGCGGCATTGCCCCGCTGTGAGGAACTCCCCCCTCACCGGCACTGGCAGGAAGTGCTGGGGGTTCTTTATGTGCTGGAGGGAGCAACCCTGGGCGGACAACTGATCCGCAAACACCTGCTGACCCACCTGGAACCCCGATGGCATGGGGCGCTGCGGTTTTACTCCTGTTACGGCAGTCAGGTGGGCAGCCACTGGCGGGATTTTCAGCGACTGATGGACAGTTATCTGGGGGAGGCGTCGGCGTCAGAACAGGACCTCGAAACGACCATCCAGGCGGCGCGGAGTACCTTCGGGCTGCTGGACCGGTGGCTCGCGACCACAGCGCGTCAGGCCGCGCCGGCCATTGTTCAGGGCCGGCAACCGGCAGTCGCGGTCACGCGTTGAGCCGTTGAAACAGCTCCTGAAACTCCCGGCTCAGCTTATGGCCGGCATCCAGATGGATCATCGGTCGAGCCTGATCATGGGATTCCCGGATCTTCACCGATGAGGAGAGATAGGGCTCCAGCACCGGCAAGCCCTCGGCCCGCAGTTCATCCACCAGCCGCCGCGGCAATCTGGCCCGGGACTGGAACTGGTTGACCACAATCCCCTCCACCTGCAAGTCGGGATTGTGGTCCGCCTGAATCTCCCGCACGTTATCCAGCAGGGTGTAAAGCGCCTGCCGGGAGAAATCGTCGCAATCGAAGGGAATCAGACAGGTATCGGCGGCGATCAGCGCCGAACGGGTGTAGAAATTCAGCGCCGGGGGCGTGTCGATATAGATCGCCTGGAAATCCGTCAGACCCGCCAGCGCCTCACGCAGCTTGTACATCTTGTAGCGGGATTCGAGTTTGCCGGCGAGTTCATCCAGTTGACCGTGAGCGGGCAGCAGATGCAGATCGGCAAACGGCGTGGACTGCACGAAGTTCTCCGGCTTGCGGGCGTTCCAGCGAAACGACAGCAGACCCTCGAAGAAATCCGCCATGGTGAGTTCCAGCGCCTTGCTGGCCTCCCCCAGCAGATAACGGGTGGAATTGGCCTGTGGGTCCAGATCCACCACCAGGGTGGACAATCCCCGGGCAGCGCTCACCGCTGCCAGATTACAGGTGATCGTCGATTTACCGACGCCCCCTTTCTGGTTGAACACGACACGACGCATGGGTGTGGATTTCCTTGCGATACTCCCCGGGAGTAGGCGGCGCGGTGTTCCCGGGAGGTGGATTGCGGCGCCGCAAAGAGGTCAGGGTAGTCAGCAAGGCTGGGGATGGCAACCTCGGCGAAGACAGGTGCAACGCCGCGAGGGGAGCGACGGGTGAAAATGCGTTCACCCGTCGCGGGCACTACCAGGGTCGGGTTTTCAGCACCGCACTCACTGCTGCAGCCAGGTGCTGAAGCGCTCGTTCAGTTCGTCCTGATAGTTGGCCCAGAACTCGTAGTCGTTTTGCAGGGAATGCTCGAAATTCTCGGGCGCGGTGGGCATGTGCGACTGCATCTCCGGGGCCACCAAGGGCAGCGCGGAGCGACGTACCGGACCGTAGGAGATATACTGCGCCTGGTCCGCCAGCCGCTGGGTGTCGGTGGAGAACTTCACGAACTCCATGATCGCCTCCTTGTTGGCCGAGCCCACCGGAATGCCCCACAGGTCCAGATCCCAGATCTGCCCGTCCCAGATGATCACGAAGGGCTTGCCCTCGTTGATCATGGCGTTGAACAGCCGACCGTTGTAGGCCGAGGTCATGGCCACCTCGCCATCGGCCAGCAACTGCGGCGGTTGGGCACCGGCCTCCCACCAGATCGCCTCGTCCTTGATGGTATCGAGCTTGGTAAACGCCCGCGCCACACCCTCGGGGGTGGAGAGCACGTCGTAAACCTCCTCGATGGGCACGCCGTCGGCCATCAGCGCCCACTCCAGGTTCACCTTGGGATTGCGGCGCAGACCGCGCTTACCGGGAAACCGCTCCAGGTCGAAAAAATCGGCGATGGTCTGGGGTTTCTCGTCGGGAAATTTCGTGTCGTCGTAGGCCACCACGGTGGACCAGACGATGGTGCCCACCGCGCAATCCGGCAGGGCGATGTCCAGAAAATCCTCCTCGGCGGGGGTACCGTCGGGGGCCGGCGGCAGCACCGAGTGGTCCATCTCCTCCAGGAGGCCCTCGTCGCAGCCGCGCACCGCATCGGCCAGTTCCAGGTCCACCAGATCCCAGGTCACGTTGCCGGCCTCCACCTGGGCGCGAATCTGGGCAAGGCCCCCGTTGTAGACCTCCTCGATGATATCGATACCGGAATTCATCGCCTCGTAGGGCTTGATGTAAGCTTCCCGCTGGCTGTCGCTGTAGGCACCACCCCAGGACACCACCACCAGGGTGGTATCCTGGGCCATCACGGTGGACAGGCCCAGCAGGGCGCTCAGGCCCGCCGTCAGGGCCAGGGATTTGGTCGGGGAAAACGTCGTCATGGTCTATCTGATCTCCGCTGTCGTTGCTCTGGGAGCGGGCCGGGAGCGACCCGTGAAGCTTATGGTTATTTCACTCGTATCAAGAACTTCCAGAAAGTCGGAGGAGCTTACTGCAAAACCGGTGCCCATATATCCATGGACGGTCCAAACCCCCGATTAGACAGCGTTTATAGTTCATCCCGGGCCGGACCGATACCCCGAGCGCACCAGAACAGCGCAATCCGCCCCCCGTGGATGCACCCTCAACCGGCGATCAGCGTCCCCACACCCTGGTCGGTGAATAGTTCCAGCAACACCGCATGATCCACCCGGCCGTCGATGATCTGGGCCGCCCGCACGCCGCCGCGCACCGCATCCAGCGCACAGCGGATCTTCGGCAACATGCCGCCGTGGATGGTACCGTCATCCATGAGAGACTGCACTTGCGCCACCCGCAGATGAGTGACCAGCTGCCCCTGCCGATCCAGCAATCCACTGGTATTGGTGAGCAGCATCAACCGCTCGGCCTTGAGCACCTCGGCCATCTTGCCCGCCACCAGATCGGCGTTGATGTTATAAGCCTCGCCATCCTCGCCCACCCCGATGGGCGCGATCACCGGGATGAAATGATCCCGGGTGAGCATCTCCACCACCTGCGCGCGGATCCCCACCACCTCCCCCACATGGCCGAGATCGATGATCTCCGGCACCTCCAGCTCCGGGGTCTTGCGAGTGATCGTGAGCTTGCGGGCGCGGATCAGGTCACCGTCCTTGCCGGTGAGGCCCACCGCCATGCCGCCGTGGCGATTGATATGGTTGACGATCTCCTTGTTCACCAGACCGCCCAGCACCATCTCCACCACGTCCATGGTCTCCCGATCGGTCTGGCGCATGCCCTCGATGAATACCGATTCCTTGCCGAGCCGCTTCAGCAACTGGCCGATCTGCGGCCCGCCGCCATGCACCACCACCGGATTGATGCCCACCATTTTCAACAGCACCACATCTCCGGCGAAGCTGTTCTTCAGGTCATCGCTCTCCATGGCATTGCCGCCGTATTTGATCACCACGGTCTTGCCCCGATAGCGGCGGATATAGGGCAGCGCCTCGGTGAGTACCCGGGCGATCTGCATGGGAGAGGGGGTTTCCTCAGGCATGGACGACCTCGATGGGGCATGGCTGGATATGGCCTGCTATTGTACCCGGGATGCCCCGCCTGCAAAGTCAGCAATCCTTCGGAGACTCCCATGCCCCGGCCCCTGATCGAAACCCGGATCGTCAATCCCCTGCTCGGCTCGCGGATCCCGCTGCCCGAGTATGCCACCGAGGGCTCGGCGGCGCTGGATCTGCGGGCCTGCATGGACGCGCCGTTGACCATCGCCCCCGGCACCACGGCGGTGATCGGCAGCGGGCTGGCCATCTCCATCGCCGACCCGGGGCTGGTGGCCATCGTCGCGCCCCGCTCGGGTCTCGGCATCCGCCACGGACTGGTGCTGGCCAACGGCATCGGTGTGATCGACTCGGACTACCACGGCGAGATCCGCATCGGCTTGCACAACCAGGGCCCGGAGCCCTACACGGTGCAACCCGGCGAGCGGGTCTGTCAGATGCTGTTCATACCGGTGACCCAGGTGAGCCTGCAACTGGTGGAGCGCTTCTCCACCACCACGGCTCGGGGCGAGGGCGGCCTCGGCCACACCGGTCGCCACTGAGGGCTTACTGCATGTCCACCATCACCGTGGTACGCAAGAATGGCGTGGCGGCCATCGCCGCCGACACCCTCACCAAGTTCGGTGGTGCCAAGGAGAGCGCCGATTATGTGGTGAACCACGACAAGATCCTGAGAGTTCAGGACAGTTATCTCGCGATCACCGGCCCCACCACCAGTAAGCTGATCCTTCAGGATTTCTTCCAGCGGCAACGCAAGAGTACCCGTATGGACACGGTGGCGGGGATCTTTCGCACCTGGCTAGATCTGCACGAGGCCCTGAAAGGGCGCTACTGTCTTCGCCCGGAGGAGGACGAGGGCGACGAATTCGAGTCCTCGCGGATGGATGTACTGATCATGAATCCAGGCGGCATCTTCGGGGTGGACGCATTTCGCACGGTGCAGGAATTCGCCCGCTTCTACGCCTACGGCAACGGTGCCTGCTACGCCCTCGGCGCCATGTACGCGGCTTTCGAGGATCCGGCCATGGACGCCGAGGCGGTGGCCCGGCTGGGGGTGAGCGCGGCCGCCGAGTTCGACGACAGCACCGGGTTGCCGGTGGTCTCGCACCGGTTCCCGTTACGCGCGGCCAGCGCCGGATGAGGCTTCAGATGAGCGGTTCCATGATGAACCAGTGACTGCGCTGAACCAACTCGCCCCGGGTACCTTGCGCCTCCCGATACACGCCTCCGGACAACAGGGTGCGCTCGCGCATGGTCGGTGCCCGGTGGAGTGTGGTCTGGTCGATGGACCGGGGATCGCTATCACTCACCTCCAGCACGATACCCTTGTCATCGGCACTCAGCATCAAGCCGATGCGTCGGGCGCGACCCTGGCGGCCGATCCGGGTCAGGCTATCCTGTACGATCCGGTAAATGATGATTCGCAAATTTTCAGGAATATCCTCTTCCGCCACCGCCAGCGTGGTCTCCAGTTCCACATCCGGATACACCGCCCGGAACTCCCGACAGTACCAGCGTAGGGTGGGCAGCAGCCCCAGATCGTCGAGGCTGGCCGGGCGCAGTTCCATGGCAAGACCCCGCACCTCCTGGATGGCCTGCTGGATCACCAGCACCACCGCCTCCACACGTTGCTGTCGCACCATCGTGCCGTCCGGCTGGGCCAGCAGTCGGCCAACGCTTTCCACATGCATCTTCACCGCGCTGAGGGTCTGGGCGATCCCCTCGTGTAGACTTCCGGCCAGCCGCTGCTTTTCCTCCTCCTGGCTGCGGATCAACTGCGCGGAAAGTAGCTCCAGGGAGTGGGCATGGGCCTGGATGGTGGCCTGCTGGCGCTGGATGATGCCGGCGGCCCGATGCACCACCAGCAGCAGCAGACCATAGAGCAGCGCCAGCACCAGCAGCACCCCGGCGAGGATCTGGAATTCACTGCGCTCCACCTGCCGCACCAGGTGATTCACATCCGTGTAGATCTCGAATACCCCTCGCACCGGTTGTTCCGGATCGGCCCGCACCGGCTGATAGGTCTGGATGAGATTGTCGTCCTCGGTGACGCTGTCGAAGGCGTTGAAGGTGTCCCGGTAGATCAGTTTGCTGGTGATCTGGCCCTGGATGGCCCGTTGCCAGGCCCAGTTGGCGCTCTGGTTCTCGCCGACCTGGATCGGATCGGTGGAGTACACCACCACACCTCGGCGGTTGTAGATCTTGATCTTCACCACCGAGGTATCCGCCCGCAGGTCCGACAGCGCCTCGCCCAGCCGCCGGTTCATGGGGTGCGCCCGAATGGTCTCCGGACTCTCGGTATCCAGCGTCACCAGAAACTCCACCAGCAGCGGTCTCACCGAATTCAGCAGAGTACGGCTGAGGGCGATATTGCTGGTCTCGCCCAGTTCCTGAATGGTGCCCACGGCGATCTGGCGATAGAACACCACCAGCAGCAGCGCCGCCACCACCACCCCGATCAGGCTGGCGATGGCGTAGAAACGCAGCAAACGGAACATGCCGGTGCCGTACCCAGGCGCTCCTCGCCTAGACGAAGAACCGATACTTCTCCAGCAACCGCACCGGTACCCTGGTCACTCCCTGGACCACCAGGGTCTCCACCAGCGCTTTGTTCGGGGTCATATGGATCATGGTTTCTCTCCAATCCGGGGTTGCCGATGGCTATAAACATAGAAGTCACAGAGTGCCACGAATAGGCTCAGAGAGGGTATTCAGCCTGCGCCAGGGCATTACCGAACATGCTAGCCTTGGTGGTCCGACTCACGCAAAGGAGAGAAACGATGACCGTGGTGCTCTACGATCTGGCGGGCCGGGAGGATCGGCGGTTCAGTCCCCACTGCTGGCGCGTCCGCATGGCACTGGCCCACAAGGGGCTCGACCCCGAGGCCCGGCCGGTGCGTTTCACCGATATCCCAGGCATCCTCGACGGCCAGCAGCGCCGGATCCCGGTGATCCAGGACGGCGAGGAGATCGTCGCCGACAGCTGGGCCATCGCCCGTTATCTGGAGGATAGCTATCCGGATCGCCCCGCCCTGTTCGGGATGGACGGCGAGGGCATGACCCGCTTCGTCCAGTACTGGGTACACACGGTGGTGCAACCGGGCCTGGTGAACCTCATCATCCTGGATATCCACGACCATCTAGATCCGCAAGATCAGGACTATTTTCGCCAGAGCCGCGAGCAGCGCTTCGGCCGTTCACTGGAAGAGGTGCAGGCGGGGCGCGAGGATCGGGTGATCCTGTTCCGCCAGGCACTGGAGTCGGCCCGACGCACGGTACAGGAGTCGGATTTTCTGGGAGGAGAGAGGCCGCTTTACGCGGATTATCTGCTGTTCGGGGCCCTGCAATGGAGCCGGGTGATCAGTCCACTGGCGTTGCTGGAGGCCGATGATCCGCTGCTGGCATGGTTTGGCCGTTGCCTGGATCTGTACGATGGCCTCGGTTGGCAGACCCCGGGCTACGACTGGCCGGGGCTCGGCGCCGGCTGACAACTACCCTCCCCCGGCAACGGGGGAGGGACAGCGGTGTCAGGCGTCGTCCTTGTGAATCGCCTCCACCTGCAACATCAGGGTGACCTCGTCGCCGATCATGGGAATCCCGTAGTCCATACCGAAATCCGAGCGCTTGAGGCTGCCGCTGGCGTTGAAGCCGCAGACCCGCTTCTGATTGAAGGGATGCTCGCCGCAAACGATGCTATCCACCGACAGGGTCATGGGCTGGGTCACGCCCATCAGGGTGAGTTCGCCCTCCACGGTGCCCTTGCCCTCGCCGTCGAAACTGGCGCTGGTGGAGGTGAAGGTCATCTCCGGATACTCCTCCACGTTAAAGAAATCGGCGTTACGCAAGTGCTCGTCGCGCTCGGCATGGCCGGTATCGATGGAGTCGGTCCTGATGACGATCTCCACCGAGCCGGTGCCGGCTTCCGGGTCGTACACCAGGGTGCCGCCGGTGTCGTTGAAGCGCCCGTGCTGCATGGAGAAGCCCAGGTGGCTGATGGTGAAGTTGGGATAGGTGTGACTGGAGTCGATCACATATTCGGCGGCGCCGGCCAGCAGGGGCAGACCGAGGCCGAGAACGCACAGCAGCAGTTTCTTCATGGTTGATATCCTCTACAGGGTTAATGCTTCAGGGGCCGAAAACGGCGGTGGAACCGGCTCGCTCCACCACCGGAAAACCATTGTCCGGACCGGTCAGTCGCCGGCCCGGTTCAGGGTCAGATCCACCACCACCTTCACCTCGTGGCCCACCATATCGCCACTGGACCAGTCGCCGGTGCCCACGTTGTAGTTGGTGCGGTCGAGCACCGCCTCGCCGTCCATCTCGGCGCTATCGCCCGCCACCACCCAGGTGAAGGGCAATTCGATCTCCTGGGTAATGGAACGGATGGTGAGGTTTCCGTTGGCGACATATTGATTGTCGCCCACCTGCTCGAAACCGGTGGTCTCGAAATGGGCGCGGGGGAATTCCTCGAAACCGAACCACTCGGGGTCGCCGATGATGTTGTCGCGATCGGCGCTGTTGGTGTCGACGCTGGTCACATCGATCTCCACGTCGAACTCGGCATCGGCCGGGTTCTCCGGGTCGAAGCGCATCGTGGCCTGCCAGTCGTTGAAGGCGCCCTCGAACTCGGCGCCGCCCTGGGTGGCGACGAAACCGAGGCGGCTGGCGTCATGATCCACCTCCCACTGGGCCGCCGTGGCCGACAGCGCGAGGCAACTCGCAAAAAACACAAAAACGCTACGCATGGCTTCACTCCTTGACCGGGCGCACACCGGGAAGCATGCGCCGCAGCACGTTATCACGGGAAATCAGATGGTGTTTCAGGGCGGCCGCCACATGCACCACCACCAGCGCCACCAGCGCCCAGAACAACCAGTAATGCACCGTCTCCGCCAGGGTCTGGAGTTCCTTGTTGGATTCCACGATCTCCGGCAGCTTGACCAGCCCGAACACCTGTAAACCGAACCCGGAGGAGGAACTGATCACCCAGCCACTGAGCGGCAGGGCCAGCATCAGCAGATACAGTGCCGCATGTCCGGCGTGGGCCAGCCAGCGCTCATGAGTGGGCACGCTATCCGGCAACCGGGGCGTGGGATTGAACAGCCGCCAGACGAGTCGCAACGCCACCAGCACCAGGATCAGAATGCCCAGCGACTTGTGGTAGAAGTACATCTGGAAGCGGGTCTGCAGATCCGAATAATCCACCATCAGCAGCCCCAGTCCCATCATCACGAAGATGGCCAGGGCCAGCAGCCAGTGCAGCGTCTTGGCCACCGCACCCCAACGCTCGTGGGTATTGCGTATCAGCATGATCCTTCTCACCCTCCCAGCGGGAACCGTGTCCATGGACAGCGGCCATGGACGGCGGTTCGACGGCGCGGGCGAACTGAACACTGCATTTCCATTCCGGCAACAATGGCCGATAGCCATCGTCCACCTTGACGTGGACCCAACCGCCACCTACAACACTCAGGAGCTAGAATCCGTCCAGCGCCGCGCCACGGATTTCCCGACGGACGGATTCCCGGCGTCCTGTTCCGCCAACCCGGAGATTGCCTACATGAGTCTGAAGCGCCCCTACCAGCTATCCCGTCGCCGCCTGCTGAAGGCCACCGCCGCCCTCGGCGCCACCGCCGCCGTCGGCCCCTGGGTGGTCCGCCGCGAGGCGCTGGCTTCCTCGGGCGAGTTGAACATCATGATGTGGTCGGATTATCTGCCCAGGTCCTTCCGGGACAAGTTCAACGAGGCCACCGGCATCACCATCAAACACACCCCCTACGGCTCCAACGAGGAGTTGCTGAACAAGCTGCGCGCCACCCGGGGCCGGGGTTTCGATCTCATCAGCCCCACCAACGACCGCGGCTCCCAGTGGGCGGATCTGAATCTGCTGGGCACCTTCGACATGAACCGGGTCGACACGGCCAACGTGCTGCCCTCCATGCTGAAGATCTCCGAGGGCTTCAACTGGGACGGCGAACCCCGCCACCTGCCCTATGTCTGGGGCACCGAGGCCATGGCCTGGCGCACCGACAAATGGGAGCAGGCCTACGAAAACTTAAGCTTCGGCGACCTCTGGACGCCGCAGATGCGGGGCAAGATCATGGGCCGGCCCCACTCCATGATGGCCGGTATCGGCCGCTGGATGGAGGCCACCGGCGAGTTGCCGCCGTTCGTCGAGGCTTACAGTTCCGAGGAGAACATGCGCAAGCACTGGGACAAAATCACCGCCTTCGCGGTGGAGCACAAGCCCTGGATCAAGCAGTTCTGGAACGACGCCGACGCCCAGATCAACGGCTTCATGCAGAACGATGTGGTGCTGGGCCAGACCTGGGACGGCCCGCCGCTTCGGCTGTTCAAGGAGGGCGAGCCGGTGGTCTACATGGCGCCCCAGGAAGGCGCCTTCACCTGGCTGGACGGCCTGGCGATCCCCCAGGGGGCGCAGAACATGGACGCCATCTACGAGTTCATCAACTTCGCCTACGAGCCCGAGAACGCCGGCATGCTGGCCAACGAGACCGGCTACAACGCGGTGGCCATCGGCGCCGACGAGTACCTGAGCGAGGAGGCCAAGCGCGCCTTCCAGACCGCCTACCCGGGGGATGCGTTGGAGCGGCTCTGGCCGTGGCCGGCCACCCCCTCCTGGTACGCCGAGCTTCGCGCCGAGTACCGGGATAAATTCGTCGCCGCCTGAGCGCGCGCCCACCGCGCCCCCGCCCGCGCCGGGCGGGGGTATTCCGGGGGCGGCGGGGTCGTCGCCCCGACTGACCACTGACACGCACCATGAGCGCCGACGTCGAACTCGATCACGTCTCCATCCGTTTCGGCGACTTCACCGCCGTGAAGGACGCCAATCTCACCATCCGCGAGGGCGAGTTCTTCAGTTTTCTCGGCCCCTCCGGCTGCGGCAAGACCACCATCCTGCGAGCCATCTCCGGCTTCTCCGAACCCACCGAGGGGGAGGTGCGGATCGGCGGTCGCAACATGGCCGGCATCGGCCCCAACCGGCGCCCCACCGCGCTGATTTTCCAGAATCTCGCGCTGTTTCCGCTGATGACGGTGGCGGAGAACATCGCCTTTGGCCTTGAGGTGCGTGGCGTCCCCAAGTACGAGCGGCGGCGCCGCGCCGAGGAACTCCTCAAGCTCATCGCCCTGCCCGGCACCGGCGATAAATTGGTCACCTCGCTATCGGGGGGCCAGCGCCAGCGGGTGGCCATCGCCCGGGCGCTGGCGGTGGAGCCGGAGGTGCTACTACTGGACGAGCCCCTGTCGGCGCTGGATCTGAAACTTCGCCAGCACATGCGCACCGAGCTTCGCACCATCCAGCAGCGCGTCGGCATCACTTTCATCTATATCACCCACGACCAGGGCGAGGCGCTCACCATGTCCGATCGCATCGCGGTGATGAGCCAGGGGGTGATCCAGCAGGTGGGCGACGGCGAGAGCGTCTACAACGACCCGGGCACGGCGTTCGTGGCCTCGTTCGTGGGCGAGAACAACGCCCTGCACGGGCGAGTCAGCCAGGCCGACGGCGAGTTCGCAGTGGTGGATACCCGCTTCGGGGGGCTCAGGGGACGCAACACCCGGGGACTACGCACGGGTGATCAGGCCATCCTGTTCGTGCGCCCGGAGAGCCTGCGGCTGGTGAACGGCGAGGCGCCCGCCAACGTGCTGGAGACCCGGGTGGTGAACGAGGAGTTCGAGGGCTCGGCCCGCCACCTGCACCTGGCCGGCGACCGGCGGGGTCTGGCGCTCACCCAGACCAACGACGGCGAGGTGCAGCGGGTGGCGGTGGGCGACACCGTGCGGGTGGGGTTCCGCCCCCAGCGGGCGGTGGTGCTACCCGAGGGGAGGCTTGCCAGTGAGTGAATTCTTTACCGTATTCGCGGCGGTGCTGGCGGCGCTGATCATCGCCCCGGCCATCCAGAAACACGCCGATCGCTGGTGGAGCGGGCTCACCGATATCCGCTTCGTGCAGCGTAACGGGGTTTTCATCTCGGTGTATCTGGTGGTGGCGGTGGTATTCTGGGTGCTGTTCATGATCGTCCTGCCCCAGCTCTACATGGTGGATTTCTCGTTCCGCCATAACCTGCCGCTGGAGGAGGTGGGTGGCCCCGACGACGTCTACACCCTGGAGAACTATCGCTATCTGCTATTCGGCCGGGAGACCGACGAGGCCTGGCTGAACTGGCTGCACCTGAGCGTGTTCCTGCGCACCATCATCGCCAGCGTGCTGGTGACCGTGGCCAACTTCGCCCTCTGCTACCCCATCGCCTACTACATGGCCCAGGTGGCCCGAGGCGGCAAGGCGCGGTTGCTGGTAATTTGCCTCATCGTGCCGTTCTGGGTGAACGAGATCCTACGGGCGTTCGCCTTCCGGATTCTGTTCGGCACCAGTGGGGTGATCAACGAGGTGCTCCAGGGCCTGGGCCTGATCGACGGCGCCATCGACTTCCTGCGGGCGGATGTGGGCCTCTACGCCGGCCTCACTTATGCTTACATCCTGCTGATGATCTTTCCCCTCTACAACGCCATCGAGAGCCTGGACCACAACCAGGTGGAGGCGGCGCGGGATCTGGGGGCGCCGTGGTGGCGGATTCACTATCGGGTGGTGATTCCCCACGCCAAGCCCGGCATCGCCTCGGGCTGCACCATGGTATTCATGCTCTCGGCGGGCGCCCTGGCCATCCCGCAGATCCTCGGCGGGCCGTCCAGCCTCTGGTTCACCCAGATCATCTACGACTGGTTCTTCCAGGGCCTGAACTGGCCCCAGGGCTCGGCCTATGCCCTGGTGCTGCTACTGGCCTGTCTGGTGTTCGTGCTGGGGGTGATGCGACTGTTCAAGGTGAGCCTGGGAGATATCGCCCGATGAATTCGGCTTCGGTGCGCCGGCTGATGACCGGCTTCTATATTCTCTTGTTCTTCGCCTACCTGTTCGGCCCGCTGGTGCTGATGGGGGCAGCGGCCTTCAACAGCGCACCGTACCCCCAGGTAACGCCCTGGGAGGGTTTCACCTGGCAGTGGTTCGGGCAACTGGCCCAGGACGATCAGATGATGGACGGCCTCAAGAACAGCCTGATCATCGGCGTGGGCGTGGTCTGTCTGGCGGTGCCCATCGGGCTCGCGGCGGCACTGATGATCAGCCAGATCCACGCCCAGGCGCGGTCGATTTTCTACGTGATCGTGGTCTCGCCGGTGCTCACCCCGGGGGTGATTCTCGGCATCTCCACCCTGGTGTTCTGGCAGCGCCTGGGCGACTGGCAGGGGGCGGATTTCGAGTCGCTCTACTACGACGGTTTCTTTCTCACTGTCGTCGGCCAGTCCACCTTCATCTCGGCCTACTGCATGCTGGTGTTCCTGGCGCGCCTGCAACGCTTCGATCGGACCCAGGAGGAGGCGGCGCTGGATCTGGGCGCCACCCATACCCAGGTGTTCTGGAAGATCCTGATCCCGTTCCTGCGCCCGGCGATCCTGTCGGCGGCGGTGCTGGCCTTTCTCACGTCGTTCGAGAACTACAACACCACGGTGTTCACCATCCAGTTCGAGAGCACCCTGACCACGGTGCTGGCGGGCAAGGTGCGGATGGGCACGCAACCGGATCTGTCGGCGCTGGCGGTGATCATCATCGCCATCACATTGCTGGGCGCCATCGTCCACGAGGTGCTACGGCGGCGCGAGGCGCGGCGCGAGGCGGCGGCCTTTGAGGCGGCGCGGCGGGCGGAGATGGAGACCGATCTGGCGAGTCTTGGCCAGGAACCGGCCACCACCTGAGCGCGATACGCCCTCCTCAGGTGGCGTCGCGGCCGAAATACTCGCCGAGAATCTCCGGTTTGGTGTCGATGGACACATGGTGGACCTGGCGCACCGGCCCCAGTTGCCGCCAGGCAATCTTCAGATACAGGGGACTCTCCCGGCGCAGCACGTCCATGTACGGCCCGTAAGCCACCATGTCCAGATAACAGGTCATCCGGCCAGTATCGAAGTCCCCCACGGGTTTGGGCGGCTTACCCACCTCGTGATCGCGGAAGATCACCACCCCGGGATTGTTACCGTCGACGTCGTAGAGGCGCACGATGATGGCGGTGCGGCTCTCCTCGCGGATGCGCTCGGTGAGGATCTGCACGGTGTGGCGGGTGATGGTGTGGACGGTGTTGTTCATGGTCGCTCCTCGGCGGCGTCGACGATGGCCCGGAACCGGCGGGCGGCGGCGACACCCTCGTCACGACACCAGGCGCGAAAGCCGCCGAGGCCACGATTGCTCCATTCCAGATCCGCCGCCACCCAGCCCTGGATGCGGGCCTGCCGGGCGGCGGTCTCGTCCAGATCCAGGCGACGGGTGGCCTCGGCGAGTTCGCGCTGGAAGCCCGCCTCCACTTGTGGGGTGAGGGTGCCACAGTAGCTGGTCACCGCGTAATCGTAGACGATGTCGCGGGGATTGCGTGGTGGGTCGTCGGCGCCCGAGACGGGACCGGAAAGACCGATGAGGATCAGGGAAAGCAGGGGGAGGAAAAAAATGGTGGGGGCACAAGGACTCGAACCTTGGACCAGCGGGTTAAAAGCCCGATGCTCTACCAACTGAGCTATACCCCCGTGAGAGACCCGGTACTATACCGGAATTGAAAAAAATGGCAAGCCCTCAGCGCAGGGCCGCCAGGCGTTGCTCGGCCAGTCCCGCGGGCCGCGAACCCGGATAGAGTTCGATCAGCTTGTTGTAGACCTCCCGGGCCCGGCCACCGTCGCCCTGCTCCTCGTAGATGTAGCCGAGTTTCAACAGGGTATCCGGCAGGCGGTTGCTATCCGGATAGCGACTGCCCAGCTGGATGAAGGTATCCCGGGCGGCGTCGAACTCACGCATCACGTAGTACACCTCGCCCAGCCAGTACTGGGCATTGGGCGCCAGACTGCTACCCGGATACTGCTGAAGAAAACCCTGGAAGGCCTCCACCGCCTGGTTGTACTGCCCCTCCCGCAAACGCCCGAAGGCGGCATCGTAGGCCGCCTGCTCGCTCTCCGTGGGCGGGGTGGCGGGGCGGCTCACCGGTGGCGCGACCGGCGCCTGCTGGGCCTGCGGCGCGGGCGCCGCCGGGGGCGTGACGGCGGCCACCGGCGGCGCCTCGGGAGCGGGCTGACGATCCGGCGGCTGGCGGGGAACCGGCGGCGTTTGGGCCGGGGACCCGGCGGTGACCGCCGACACGGGCGCGGGTTCGGCGGTGGTGGGTGGGGCCGCCACCGGGGCCGCAGACGGCGCGCTGGCCAGGCGCCCCTCCAGATCCAGCAGACGCTGGCGAAACGCCTGTAGATCGGCGGTCTCCTGCTCCTGGCGATAGCGGAAGACCTCCAGATCCCCCCGCAGTTGCCGCAGTTCCTGCTCGATCAACTCGATCCGGTCCAGCAATTCGAACAGCAGGCGGTCCTGCTGGGCCAGGGCGGGCGTCAGCGTGCCCACCAGTAAAACCAGCGCCAGCAACGGGCGCGGGGTTAGCTTTTCCATAACGACCTCAGTAAACGATTTCCACCCGCCGATTCAGCGCCATGCTGCGCTCCTCGGGACCGAGCGCGGCGGGGCGCTCCTCGCCGTAGCTCACCACCTGGATCTGTTCCGGAGCCACCCCGGAGGCGATCATCAACCGGCGCACCGCATCGCCCCGTTGCTCGCCGAGGCCGATGTTGTACTCCCGGGTGCCGCGCTCGTCGGCGTGACCCTCCAGCAGCACCGTGGTACCCACGTTCTCGGTCAGCACCTGGGCGTGGGACTGGATCAGCGGTCGGGCGTCGGGGCGGATATCGGCACTGTCGAACTCGAAGTAGATGATCCGTCCCTCGCTGGGCGGCACACCCACACCACCGAACCCGGGCGACCCGAAGCCAGGTCCGAGATCGCTGGCCACGCCGCCGGCACCGGTCCCACCGGGGCTGTAGCCACCGGTACCCGCCTGCCCGGGCGGGGCGTTGCCGTACTCGTAGGTATAGACATCGGCGCTGCGGGTTTCGAAGGGTGTCTCCGCCACATTGGCGGCCGGGGGATTCTGGGCGCAACCCGTGGCGAACAGCACCAGGATCGCGAGGATTGCCGTTGCGAGCGTTGTTTTCATGACCTTTCCTAGATGGTTAGCGAATCTTGGGCGACCAGGCGGGTTCACGCACATCGGCGTCGCGGGATACCAGGGTCTGCTGGATCCGGCCATCCACCGACACCGTGGCGAGTACGCCCCGCCCTCCCTGCTGGGTAGCGTAGATGATCATCGTGCCGTTGGGGGCGAAGCTGGGAGATTCGTCCAGCCCACCGGCGGACAGCACCTGGAGCCCACCACCTTCCAGCCCCAGCGTGGCGATGGCGAAGCGCCCGCCCTGGCGATGTACCAGGGCCAGTTGCTCGCCGGTGGGCGAGATATCGGCCCCGGCGTTGTAGCTGCCCTCGAAGGTCAACCGGGTCGGGCGGGATCCGTCCAGCCCCACGGTGTAGAGTTGCGGCTCACCGCCCCGATCGGAGGTGAACACCAGTCCCCGTCCCTCCGGCAACCAGGCCGGTTCGGTGTCGATGGCGGTGCTGCTGGTGAGCCGCCGGGGCTCGCCCCCGCCCACCGACTGCACATAGATCTCCGGGTTGCCGTCCTTGGACAGGGTGAAGGCCAGTTGCCCGCCATCCGGCGACCAGGCCGGCGCACCGTTGATGCCGGGATAGTCCGCCAGCACCCGCCGTTCGCCGCTGTAGAGATTCTGCACCATGATCTGCGAGCGATCGTTCTCGAAGGTCACGTAGGCCAGGGTGCTGGCATCCGGCGACCAGGCCGGCGACATGATGGGCTGGGTGGAGCGCAGCACCACCTGGGGGCTGTAGCCGTCGGAGTCGGCCACCACCAGGGAATAGGTGCCACCGCCGGCCTGGCGCAGGGCGCTGACGTAGGCGATGCGACTGTTGAAGGCCCCGGGCATGCCGGTGATGGCCTCGAACACCAGATCGGCGATCTCGTGGCCCAGGCGGCGCAGATCGCTGCCCGTCACCGCGAAGCTCATGTTCAGCATCTCCGCCTCGCGCAGCACATCGGCCAGCTGGAACACCACGGTGTATCCCTCGGGTCCGGGCTGCACCCGCCCCAGTACCAGATAATCCACCCGCAGGCCCCGCCAGCGCCCGTACTCGGTCTCGGCCAGGCTACCCGGGCGATCCGGATAACTCTGCGGCGAGGGAATGGCGAAGCGCCCGCTGCGGGCCAGATCGCTGGCCACCACCTCGGACACCTCCACCGGCAAGCCGGTGGGACCACTGAAGGGGACCACCGCCACCGGGATCGCGCCCTCCACCCCCTGGGTGATCTCGATGGTCAGTTCCTCGTTCTGGGCTAACGCCACCGCCGACCACCACAACATGACAAGGACAATGGCTCTCAACAGCTAGCCTCCTGGATTGAAACGAAAATTGAAGGCGCGAAACTTCGCCGCCACCTCGGGATCGTCGGGCATGGGCAGAGGCGAGGCGCGCCGCACCGCCGCCACCGCGAAACGATCGAAATTACTGTCGCCGCTGGAGCGGGTCACGTCCACCCGGGCCACCTCGCCACCAGGGTTCAGGGTGATGCTGAGGATGGTGATGAGATCTTGCCGGCTACCCGGCGGCAGCAGCCAGTTACGCTCGATGTGGCGGCGGATCACCAGACCGTGACGACCCACCATCTCCCGCAGGGCATCGTCGCGGGCGGCGGCAAGCCGCGCGGCCTCGGCCTGGCGGCGCCGTTCCTCGGCTTCCTCGGCGGCCTTGCGGGCCAGTTCCGCCTGGCGGCGCTGTTCCTCGGCGGCCTTACGGGTGGCCTCGGCCTGGCGGCGCTGCTCGGCCTCCTCGGCGGCCTTCTGCGCGAGTTCCGTCTGGCGACGCTTTTCGGCCTGCTCGGCGGCCTTGCGCTCGGCCTCGGCCTGCCGGCGCTTCTCGGCCTCGGCCTTGCGGGCGGACTCCTCGCGGCGGCGCTCCTCGGCGGCCTTGCGGGCGCGTTCGGCCTCCTCGGCCTCGCGTTTGAGTTGCTCCAGACGCTTCTGTTCCCGCAGTCGCTCCTGCTCGGCCTCGGCACGCTGCTGGCGAAGCTCTTCCAGCTGGCGCTGCTCGGTGCGGGTCTGCTCCTCCAGCCGGCGGGACACCTCGGCCTGCTGGCGGGCCAGGGCATCGGCGCGGGCCTCCTCGCGGCGGCGCATCTCCTCGGCGGCGCGGGCGGCCTCCTCCAGTTCCGCCTGGCGGCGCTCCTCGGCGGCGCGCTCGGCCTCGCGCTGATCCTCCAGGCGCTGTAGCTCGGAGTCCAGCCGGGCCTCGTCCATGGCCACCGCGTCCACCGCCTCGCTGCTCACCACCTCCACGGTGGGCGGCGGCGGCGGGCTGGAGCCGCCACTCAGGTTGTAGAACAGCAGCGCGCCCACCACCACATGCACCACCACCGTGACCACGGTGGCGGTGGTGTTATGCCAGGGGTTGCGACTTCGGTTACGCATCTCACTGCCCCTCCAGGGCATCACTCAGGCCCGTGGACAGGCTCACCCGCGGCGCACCGGCCTGGGACAGCAGGCCGATGGCCCGCACAATCCGCTCGTACTCGGCGTTACGATCCCCCCGCACCACCACGGTGAGCTCGGGTTGCAGGCGCAGCACGGCGGCGGTGCGGAAGAACACATCCTCGGCGCTGATGGGCGCCTCGGGATCGTCGGCCTTGTTGAGGTAATAGGTGCCGTCGGCCCCCACCGTGAGGATCAGCGGGATGTTGTCCTCGGTGATCTCCTCGGCCTCGTCCATCTGTGGCAGTTCCACCTCCACGCCCTGGTTCAGCATGGGCACCGTCACCATGAAGATCACCAGCAGCACGAACAGCACGTCGATATAGGGCAACACATTGACCTGGGAGATGACCCGTCGCCGGTTACGTCGCATGAGTTTCCACTCCGTGGATTCAACCGTTGGCGGCCTGGCGCACCCGGGCGGCGCGCCCGGTGTAGCACTGGCGCTGGAGGATGTTGCTGAACTCCTCGACGAAGGTCTCGTAGCGGCTCAGCAGGCGATCGGTCTCGCTGATGTAGCGATTGTAGGCCATCACCGCCGGGATCGCCGCGAACAACCCGATGGCGGTGGTCACCAGCGCCTCGGAGATGCCCGGCGCCACCTGGGCAAGGGTTGCCTGCTGCACGCTGCCCAGGGCCCGGAAGGCGTTCATCACCCCCCACACCGTGCCGAACAGGCCGATATAGGGGGCGATGGAGCCCACCGTGGCCAGCATCGGCAGGTTCATCTCCAGATCGTCCGCCTCCCGGGCGACGGCGGCGCGCATGGCTCGCTGGGCGCCGGTGACCATGATCTCGGAGTCGGTCACCCCCTGATTGCGGGCGCGGATGAACTCCTGGAAACCGGCATGGAAGATCGCCGCCATGCCCGCCGGCTCCTCGTCCTGGCGGCCGATGCGCTGGTACAGGCTGGTGAGGTCGGTGCCCGACCAGAAATCGTCCTCGAAGGCGTCGGCGGCCTGGCGGGCCTGACCGATGCTGAGTTTTTTCTTGATGATCACGAACCAGGACAGCATGGACATCACCAACAGCGCCAGCAGCGCCACCTGGACGATGAGACTGGCCTGGAGCATGGACGCCATCAGGGATGTATCGGGGGTCACGATTCCTCTCCATGGGTCAGGACCCGGTGATTGAGCTGGTCAGGCAGGGCGCGGGGCTTGAAATCGTCGACGTGGATGCAGGCCACCTTCACCAGTCCGTCCAGCAGCAGCGTGGAGCCCCGCAGGATACGCTGAGCGAATACCAGACTGGCACGGCGTTGTTGGTGAATCCGGCTATGCACCGAAAGACAATCGTTGAAACGCGCCGGCAGCCGGAAATCGAGCTGTAATGAGCGGACCACGAAGACGATACCTTGTTGTTCTCGTAGGCTGTCCTGTTCCAGGCCGCACGCTCTCAACCATTCGGTGCGACACCGTTCCAGGAATCTCAGGTAGTTGGCGTAGTAGACCACACCGCCGCTGTCGGTGTCCTCGTAATATACCCGTACCGGCCAGATGAATTCATCCGTCAGCATGGTGTGTCGCTTCCCTCATCGAACAGATCCGGGGTGGGCGTGGCAGCCGATCGAAGCCCGAAATGCCGGTAGGCGTGGGGGGTCGCGGTGCGCCCCCGGGGGGTACGCATGAGAAAACCCTGCTGTATCAGAAACGGCTCCAGCACGTCTTCGATCGTGCCGCGCTCCTCGCCCAGCGCCGCCGCCAGGGTATCCAGCCCCACCGGGCCGCCGCCGAACTTGTCGATCACCGCCATCAGCAGCCGCCGGTCCATCTCGTCGAAGCCCTGGTGGTCCACCTTCAGCATGCCCAGCGCCCGGTCGGCCAGTTCGGTGTCGATATGTCCCTCGCCCTTCACCTGGGCCACGTCCCGCACCCGCCGCAGCAGCCGGTTGGCGATTCGCGGCGTGCCCCGGGAACGCCGGCCGATCTCCCGGGCACCCTCGTCGCTGGTGGCCACCCCGAGGATCTCGGCGGCGCGCAGCACGATGCGGGTGAGTTCCTCGGCGCTGTAGAACTCCAGGCGCTGGACGATGCCGAAGCGGTCCCGGAGCGGCGAGGTGAGCAGCCCCGCCCGGGTGGTGGCGCCCACCAGCGTGAACGGCGGCAGGTCGAGCTTGATGGAGCGTGCCGCCGGCCCCTCGCCGATCATGATATCGATCTGGAAATCCTCCAGCGCCGGGTAGAGCACCTCCTCCACCACCGGCGACAGGCGATGGATCTCGTCCACGAACAGCACGTCGCGGGGCTCCAGATTGGTGAGCAGGGCCGCCAGATCGCCGGGTTTTTCCAGCACCGGGCCGGAGGTCTGGCGCAGGTTCACGCCCATCTCGGCGGCGACGATATGCGCAAGCGTGGTCTTGCCGAGCCCCGGCGGACCGAAGAACAGCACATGATCCAGCGCCTCGCCCCGTTCCCGGGCAGCGCGGATGAAGATCTCCAGTTGCTCGCGAAGCGGCTGCTGGCCCACGTAATCGGCCAGCCGGCGCGGGCGGATGGCCCGCTCCAACGCCACGTCGTCGCCGCCGGAGGCGCTGGAGATCAGTCGTTCGGGGGATTCCATAGCCGGTCCATGAATAACTCGTGCATCGCGCGTAACAAACAGCGCCTAGTGTAGCGGAACCACACCGATCCGGTAGGGGCAAGTAGGCGAGTATCAGGAACGCACCGCCGCCTTCAGGGCCTGGCGGATGATCTCCTCGCTCTCCAGTCCCTCGATGTCCAGCCGGTCCACCATGCGGTTGGCCTCGGGGAGCTTGTAGCCCAGCGCCACCAGCGCGCTCACCGCCTCCTCGGCGGGGCTGACGGTGGCCGATAGCGCCGCGCCCCGGGGCAGCGTCATACCACCGGCGGCCGTGGGCAGTTCACCGACGCGGTCGCGCATCTCCACCACCAGCCGATCGGCGATCTTCTTGCCCACCCCCGGGAGTCGGGTGAGACTGCGAGCGTCGCCCTCGCGGATGCAGCGCCCGAACTGCTCCACGGTCATGCCGGAGAGGATCAGCAGCGCCAGTTTCGCCCCCACCCCGGACACCCGGATGAGGTTTCGGAACATGGCCCGCTCGGCCAGGCTCGCAAACCCGTACAGAAAATGCCCGTCCTCGCGCACCATCAGGTGGGTGTGTAGCTCCACCGCCTTGCCGGTCTCGGGCAGCGCCTGGAAGGTGGTGAGGGAGGCTTCCAGCTCATAGCCGACGCCCCCCACGTCCACCAGCAGAAACGGCGGTTGCTTGTGGGCGAGGATCCCGCGCAGCCGGCCGATCAACGCCGCGCTCCCGGCGGCTGACCGAAATGCGCCAGGGTCTGGCGGGTATGCCCATGGCACAGTGCCACCGCCAGCGCATCCGCCGCGTCGGCCTGCAACTCGCCCTGGAGATTCAGGAGAATCCGCACCATGTGCTGCACCTGGGTCTTGTCGGCGCCGCCCGAGCCCACCACCGACTGCTTCACCGAGCGGGGCGTGTACTGACTCACCGGCAGGTCGGCCTCGGCCGCCGCCAGAATCGCCACGCCCCGGGCCTGACCGAGCTTCAACGCGGAATCGGGGTTACGGGCCATGAACACCTGCTCCACCGCCACCTCCGCCGGTCGGTGCTCGCGGATCACCCCGGCGAGCCCGCGAAAAATCATGCGAAGCCGCTGTTCCAGTGGATGATCGGCGGGGGTACGGATGGCGCCGCAGTCCAGGTAGCGGTTATGGTTGCCGGCGGATTCGATCACCCCGAAGCCGGTGATCAGCGAGCCCGGGTCCACCCCCAGGATGCGGGTCATCCCTCCAGCTCGGCCAGCACTTCCTCGGAGAAATCGGCGTTGGAGTAGACGTTCTGGGTGTCGTCCAGATCCTCCAGCATGTTGAGCAGCTTGAGGGTCTTGCGAGCGTCGTCGTCGGACAGTTCGGAGACCGCGCCGGGACGCATGGTGACCTCGGCGGACTCGGGTTCCAGATCCGCCTCGCGCATGGCCGCCAGCACCGCCTCGTAGTGGGCGGGCTCGGTCAGCACCTCCACGCTGCCGTCGTCGTTGGCCACCACATCGTCGGCGCCGGCCTCCAGCGCCACCTCCATGATGCGTTCCTCGTCGCAGCCCTCCGGGTAGCTCAACACTCCGGTCTCGGTGAACTGGAAAGCCACCGAACCGCTGGTGCCCAGATTACCGCCGCACTTGGAGAAGGCGTGGCGCACCTCGGCCACGGTGCGGTTGCGGTTGTCGGTCATGCAATCCACCATCACCGCCGCGCCGCCGGGGCCGTAACCCTCGTAGCGGATCTCCTCGTAGAACTCGCCCTCCAGCTCGCCGGCGCCGCGACTGGCGGCCCGCTCGATTTTATCCTTGGGCATGTTGGCGGCCAGCGCCTTGTCCACCGCCAGCCGCAACCGGGCATTGGCCGCCGGATCGGAGGAGCCGCCCATCTTCGCGGCCACCGTGATCTCGCGGATCAGCCGGGTGAAGATCTTGCCCCGCTTGGCATCCTGGGCACCCTTGCGGTGCTGGATGTTGGCCCATTTACTGTGTCCAGCCATATCGACCTCAAATGCTTGGATATCGAATCAGCCGGCCATTATATCACTGAGCGTGTCGGCCTGGAGCGCGAAGCGGCCCTGGCCGAGAAAACACTGGATCTGTGCCGCCACCTGCGGGCAGAGCAGCATGTTGGCGTGGCTACGGGGCACGCAGACGTGGTCGGCCATGCCCTCACAGACGGTCTCGGAGACGGTGATGGTGCCGTCGGAGGGCTCATGCACCAGCCGCAGCAGGCAGCCGACGCCAGCGGGCTGGGTGCCGGCCAGCGAGCCCAGTTGCCAGTCCCGGGGCCACGGCGGCAGGCTGCCCAGCAAGCCGGCGTCCAGGCTTCTGCCGAACAGTAGCCGCCCGTGCCCGGCGCTCAACCGGCGCACCACCGCGCTGCCCCGGTGGGGCGCGG
>JGI12109J20283_10246574_pt1 | contig 29860 bp, 23 predicted proteins | sample ElkSlonscriptome_12_FD_20283 | JGI IMG/M metagenome (IMG submission 20283)
GGACGTTATCAAGATGGGCGCAGCCAATCCTTTTAAACTGGTCTCGACTCTCCTTCGACAGGCTCAGGACATCGCGCTTGACCTGACAATAGTATATAAATCTTGAGCGCGAAGTGAGAATAAAAAAGAGCCCGCACTGCGGTAGCAGGGTAAAGAGAATGATTTTTATGCTTCGGTTTTGCTCAGTGCAGAACCTTGGACAGGAATAAAATTGCTACATCCAATCTTTACTTTTCTAGCACTTTCTGGTAAAGCTTCTCATATGCCGGCAGAATATTGAGAATATCGAACTTCTTTGCCCGACCGAAAGCCTGTTCTTTGAAAAGCTGTAACTGCTCTTCATCTTTCAAAAGCGAAACTGCATTCTTTGCCATATCTGCAACATCGCCCACTTCGCTCAAATATCCGGAAAAGCCGTGTATGTTGACTTCAGGAATACCCCCGGTATTGGAAGAGATCACCGGCACTCCGGCAGACATCGCTTCAAGTGCAGCCAGTCCAAAACTTTCAAATTCAGAAGGCAAAAGGAAGAGATCAGCCACCGTGAGCATGCCTTCTGTATCCTCTACCTTTCCCATCACCACCAGGTCATGGTCAAGTTGATTTTGCCTGCAGTAGATCTCTGCTTCGTGCAACTCCGGCCCGTCTCCGATCAACATCAATTTTACCGGTATCTGCTTCCGTACCTGTTCAAAAACCTCAACCACATCATTGATCCGTTTGACCTTTCGGAAGTTCGAGACGTGCGCCATGATCTTCTCTCCATTCGGAGCGATACGCTGCTTAAGCTCCAGGTCCACTTTCGGGGATTCGCAACCTTCAATACAGACAAAATTGGGGATCACCTGGATCTCGCGCTCCGTTTTAAAGTGGGTTAAAGTATCTTGCTTCAAACTCTCTGAAACTGCAGTCACTGCATTTGAGCGATTGATCGCAAAGCTGATCACCGGTTCAAAAGCACTGTCTTTTCCTACCAGGGTGATGTCTGTGCCGTGCAAAGTGGTGATAAAAGGGATCTCAATGCCCTCTCTGCTCAAGATCTGCTGGGCCATGTAAGCGGCAGAGGCATGCGGTATAGCGTAATGGACGTGGAGTAGATCAAGCCCGGCAAACTTCACTACGTCAACCAGTGCACTGGATAAAACCAACTCATAAGGAGGGTAATCAAATAAGGGGTATTCGCTTACATTGACTTTATGGTAAAAAATATTGGGATTAAAACCGGTAAGCCGCACCGGTTTCTTATAAGAGATGAAATGCACCTGATGGCCCTTTTTAGCGAGGGCTTTGCCTAATTCTGTAGCTACCACGCCACTGCCCCCGTAAGTAGGATAACATACTATTCCAATTTTCATGGCTGATAATTTAAGGCCGACTGGGAGGACCGCCAATCTGCATTATGAATGGCATCGTAGATCTTTTCTTGTATTCTGGTGCGGATGTTCAATTCGACCAACTTTCGGTTGTTCGCTTTAGGATATACCCGGTTCGATAAAAAGATGTATACCAGTTCTTCGTCGGGGTCTACCCAAACGTAGGTGCCGGTAAAGCCGGAATGGCCGTAGCTGGCAAAACTGATGCAATCGCAAGTGGGTCCGGGCTGCCCATGTGGTGCCGGCTTGTCAAAACCTGCACCCCTTCGATTATCTTCATCATCCATCGGAATACTGTCCACACAAAACTGGCACTGAGTGTATTCCTCCACCGTCGATGCTTTTAAAAATTGCCTGTCGCCATACTTTCCCTCTTGCAAAAACATCTGCATCAGTTTCATCATGTCATTCGCATTGGAAAAAAGTCCGGCGTGCCCTCCTACTCCACCCAACATGGCAGCACCCGGATCGTGCACGTAGCCATGCACCAACTGACGTCTGAATGATTGATCGTCTTCTGTGGGTGCGATCTCACTGGCGGCAAACTTTTGCAGCGGCCGAAAAGCAGTGCGATTCATCCCCAGAGGCGCGTAAAATTGGGTTTCGTTGTATTCTTCGATAGGCTGCTTCACCTGATCTTCGACGATCTCTTTCAAAAAATAATAGCCAATGTCACTGTATTTGTACTCCTTATTTTCCTTCACTTTCGCACGATGTACGATCCTGTGAAAGATGCTGTCGTCTGCATAGGCTTTGCTGATGTACAAGTCGTCAGCAACCTGATAGGGGAAGTCCTTGCTGTAAGCGCGACTGTAAATGTCAAAATTTGGGATACCACTGACCAGGGTTTTCTGATAGAAGGGGATCCAAGCCACAAAACCGGCCTGGTGTGCCAGCATCTCGCGCAGACTTACCGTTTCATAGTCCGTTTTACGGACCCATTTCAAGTGCTTTCCGAGCGGATCGTCCAAAGATAATTTTCCTTTACCATCCAAGTCCATCAGGGCCAAAACCGTGGAAGCGATCTTGGTCACTGAGGCCAGGTCGTATAGCAGCGATGAATTAACTTCGGTGGAATCATCATAATTGGATACTCCAAAATTCCGGTCGTAGATCACCTTTCCGTGACGAGCCACCATCACCTGCGCCCCCGGATAAGCTCCCTCTTCAATTCCTTCTTCCACTACTTCGTCGATAGCGGCCAANTCTGCCGATCGAATGCCCACTTCCTCCGGAATGCCATACTGCAGTCTTTGAATGGCCGGCATTACTTCACCCATNCCTTTTTCAAAATCGGGACTCAAACTTATGGGTAATCTTCCTTTGGCTTCGATCGCTCCAAAAATGAGTTGCGCCGAAAGTTCCTGAGCTGCTTTTGAATTTTGGTAACTCACTACCAAACCATTGGCATAAGAAGCGGCAATGAAGTTATTCAGCGCATAGGCGTTGGCAAACAGGTCTACGATCACCTTCTGCTTAAGCCTGAGGATGTTCAAGAAATTCTTGAACTCATTGTCGACCTGATAAGACACCCACGGACTGCGATTTGAGAGGTGAACCCCAACGATGACCAAGTCGTAAGTCAAAAGCTCGTCCATGAGACCTTTCTGCTTGCTTACCGGCAAGTCTGAATAATGAAAGGCATCTACTTGAGTGTATCGATTAAGTGCCTCTTGAAACGGTTCATAGCTCACCCCTTCAGGAGCGAGCGACAATACCGCAATCTTTTGGTCGAGCTTTTTGACGGGTAAAGTGGCTGATTTGTTCTTTAAAACCGTCAAACTCGAAGCGATCAACCGTCGATTCAATACTTCATAATCAGGTGCATTGAGGTCGTCGATCAGATTCTTTACCTCGATCTCTACCCCTTGGTGTAGGCCCATCCATTCCTTTGCTTTCAGGATCCTGGCCACCGACGCATTCAGTTGTGTTTCGGTATAAGTGCCGGTTGCCAAAGCTGCCTTCACGGCGGCCACTCCGGCAGGCACGTCCTGAGAAAGTAAAAGAATATCGTTACCCGCCTGAAGCGCCTGCAAGTCGATCTGGGCCGACTGCTGGTAATTGGCTACCCCTCCCATATTCAAGCCGTCGGTAAATACCAAACCCCGGTAATTCATTTTTTGTCTCAAAAGGGTGTCGATCACCGTTTTACTCAATGAAGAGGCTACCTCATTCCTACCGGTGAAGGCGGGCAGATACAAATGCGCACTCATGAGGGCTCCCACGCCTTGATCCATCAACGCCCGGAAGGGATATAATTCCAGCTCCTCAATTCGTTCTTTGCTGTGTTTGATCTGGGGTAAAGTCTTGTGGGAATCAGAGTCGGTGTCGCCATGACCGGGAAAGTGTTTCGCCGTAGCCAAGACCCTTTCGGATTGCATTCCTTTCATATAAGCAATCCCCTTTCGCGCCACTCTTTCTTTATCCTCACCAAAAGACCTGGCATTGATCACCGGGTTCTTCGGATTGTTGTTGATATCCACAACGGGAGCAAAGTTCACATTCACTCCAATACGCTTAAGCTGCTTAGCGATATCAACCCCCATGGCATAGATCAGACTATCGTCTTCAATGGCCCCTAAGGTCATTTGCCAGGGATACTTGATGCTACTATCCAGGCGCATGCTCATTCCCCATTCTCCATCGATGGCTACCATCAAAGGAATGCGTGACTTATTTTGATAGAGTTGAGTCAATTTGGCCTGACGGTGAGGACCACCTTGAAAAAAGGTAAGGCCGCCAATGTGATGGGTATTGATCAGCTCAAGCACCTCTTCCTGGTGAGCTTGCCCTTTGTTCGAATATGCGGCTATGTTGAACAGCTGCCCGATCTTTTCATCCACCGTCATTTGAGCCAACACCGAATCAGCCCAAGGGCTTTCAGACTGCAAATAAGGAATTTCCTGAGCTTCACTTTTCGGAAAAAAAAGGATGCTTAAAATGGTAAGGGTTAAAATGTGGAGTGACATATTGGAAAGGCCTTTCATATTCGCTTCTGCTAAAATAGTGCTATTGCTAAAGGAATTGCTCATGGTTAAACTTACTTTTAAACAGATTGACCATGAAAATCCAGATCCAGCAAAAACCCAACCAAAGTGCAGGTAAAAACTTAAATTTGACGCATGATCTCCTCTTTTTTTAAAAGCAGAAAAGCCAAACGTTTTGACTTCAAAGCTCGCTATTACGACGAGGATAAAGAAGAGATGGAAGAACGCATTGCACGCATCCGTTCCGAACTGGAGGGAAGTAAGGGTTCAGCTACTTATCGCAGAGCTGACTTCAAGAGTCAGTGGAACCGCAGAAAAAAAACGTCCACCTTTGAAAAGAAGTCGAACGTGCGACTGCTAATCATTGTAGCGGTGCTTTGCGCATTGAGTTATTTTTTGCTCTATACTTAGGGGCCTTTTAAGGTCAAATCCCTATTGATTTTCCTAATTTTGGTCTTCCATTAAATTAACGTCTTAGACTTTCGATGCCCGATATCATTGCCCTTCTGCCAGATTCTGTTGCCAATCAAATTGCTGCAGGTGAGGTGGTTCAAAGGCCGGCATCTGCGGTGAAAGAATTGATGGAAAACGCCGTCGATGCCGAAGCTACTCAGATCGACCTTCAAGTGAAAAATGCAGGAAAAAGCTTGATCAAGGTGATCGACAATGGGATCGGAATGAGTGAAACAGATGCCAGATTAGCACTGGAACGGCATGCCACCTCTAAGATCAAAAAAGTAGACGACCTTTTTTCGCTAACCACAATGGGCTTTAGGGGTGAAGCAATCCCTTCCATCTCTGCGGTTTCTCGCATGGATATTAAAACCAAAGCCAAAGCGTCCGACCTGGGCACTCATTTGATCATGGAGGGAAACGATGTGCAAAGCCAAGAAGTCTGCCAGTGCAAACAAGGCACCCAAATTGCAGTCAAGGACCTTTTTTTTAACATCCCGGCACGGAGGAATTTCTTAAAAAGCAATTCGGTAGAGTACCGACATATCCTAGAAGAATTTAGTCGGATCGCCCTGGCCAATCCGAAGGTAGGTATGAGCCTGACCAACGACGGGAATGAGGTTCATCGTTTGCCTTCGTCCAACTTCAGGCAACGCATCGTGAACCTCTATGGAAGTAAGTACAATCAGCGATTGGTTCCAGTAAAAGAACGTACAGACATCGTAGAGATCAGCGGATTCATAGGCAAACCGGAATTCGCAAAACGAACCAGAGGTGAACAGTATTTTTTTGTGAACGGACGATTCATCAAAAATGCCTATTTGAATCACGCCGTGCAGCAAGCGTATCAGGAGTTGATCCCCTCCGACCAATTCGCCGCCTATTATCTGACACTAGAGATCGATCCGGCAAGAATAGACATCAACATCCATCCTACGAAAACCGAGATCAAATTTGAAGAAGAGCGTTCGATCTATGCAATCATACGAACGGCCGTAAGACAAGCCCTCGGAAAACATAATCTTACCCCAAGTTTGGACTTTGAGCAGGAGACCAGTTTCTCATCCTTGCCCAAAAAAGGAGAAGCCATTCCAATTCCGCAGATCAAAGTAGACCCCTCTTTTAACCCATTTGAGCAAGAAAGCAAGGATACCAACCAGCCCGGGATCAACTTTCCTTTCAGAAGAGAGGAAAAGGTAAAAAAAGGCTGGGAGAACCTTTACCAAGAACCTAAGCACAAAGACTTTCAGCAGGCTGATCAAAATGAGCGAACCCCGTCTCTGAATCCGGAGGGATGGGGCTCTCGGGCCAATAGCCCAGGGCAAACTCAGCTCAATACTGATACCCGATCTACAGAACAGGCTGCCATTCAATTGATGCAACTGCATCGATCATACATTCTAAGCCAATTGAAATCGGGCTTTATTTTGATCGACCAGGAAAGAGCGCATCAACGCATACTAATTGAGCGATATCAGCGAATGATCGAGGAAGGAGAGGTGCCAAGTCAACAGCTGCTTTTTCCAATCAATTTCGAATGTTCCGCTGAGGATTTTGATCTGCTGAAAACACACGAATCGGAGTTCAAGAAGTTGGGTTTTGACATTCGCGAATTTGGCAAACAAACCTATATCGTTCAGGGCCTCCCTTCTGAGGCTCCCAATAGCAATCCCGCTAGTCTCATTGAAAGCATGATCGAAGGGTTCAAGCGCGATCAGCAAGAGATCAAAAGTGAGGTCCGCATGAACTGGATCCATGCCTTGGCCTACAGCAGCAGCGTAAAGCGAGGCCAAAAGCTCAGTCCGGCTGAAATGCAAGCCATCGTGGATGAACTTTTTGCCACCGCTATGCCTTATAGTTTGCCCAATCAGAAACCCATTATCGTAACTTACGCCATGGAGGAACTCGATAAGCAATTTAAACGCACATGAACGGAAGAGGGATGAACCCATTGAGCGGATTACCTGAGGTGGTAAAAAACTTATTAATCATCAATGTCTTGATGCTTTTGGCCACTTTCGTAGCCTACCAGGCCGGCATCAATCTGTCTGAGATCTTGGGATTACACCATTGGTCGAGCGAAGCATTTAGGCCTCATCAGCTGATCACTTACATGTTTATGCACGGTGGTTTGGCGCATTTGTTCTTCAATATGTTTGCGCTTTACATGTTCGGCAAAGTGTTGGAACAAGTATGGGGACCCAAACGCTTTTTGATCTACTACATGGTTTGCGGTATCGGCGCTGGCATCATCCAATTGCTGGTGAATGAAATTCGCATTCAAGGCCTGATCGACCAGCTGGATCCTTCAACCTACCGGCTGATCCTTGATGAAGGAAGGTCTGTGATCCGATCGGGTAAAAATTATGTGGATGAGACTGCCGGCACCGTGAACGCCCTGATCAATACCACCACGGTCGGGGCATCAGGATCGGTTTTTGGCATTTTGCTCGCCTTTGGCATGCTCTTCCCCAATGTGCAGCTAATGCTTTTATTTCCCCCTATCCCATTGAAGGCAAAATACTTCGTAGCTATTTATGGGGCATTGGAATTGTATTTAGGTATCGCCAACAATTCAGGTGACAATGTGGCACATTTTGCGCATTTGGGAGGAATGTTGTTTGGGTTCATTATGATTCGCTTCTGGCGGAAGAACACAAATACTTTTTTTTAGTTTCATAAACGATGTACAACTCAAATACCGGTTTTTCCACTGATTTTCGACAGAATTCGGTGCTAAATAGGTTGCTTTACGCCAACGTAGCGATCTTCCTGATCATTCAGGTGCTCAGCCTTTTGGGTCGTTTGATGAAATTCGACAGTGTGGCCGTAGAATTCGCCAAAAACTGGTTGGCCGTACCGGCAAGTTTAGGGTCATTGATCTTTAAGCCATGGACGGTCTTTACTTACATGTTCTTGCATCTCGACTTCTGGCACATTCTGTTCAATATGCTCTGGCTTTACTTTCTTGGACAGCTTTTCGTTCAATTTCTCGGCGAACGTAAGTTATGGACGGTCTACGTTGCCGGAGGAGTTGCAGGAGCCCTGTTGTACATTATTTTCTTCAATATTTTTCCCTTGTTTGCGGATTCGATCCCCTATTCTAAAGCCTTGGGTGCCTCTGCCTCGGTAATGGCAGTAATCATCGCTATTGGTACCTATGCGCCAAATTTCAGCATCCGATTATTGATCCTGGGCAGTGTGAAGTTAAAATATGTCGCCATGTTCTGGGTGGTTTTTGACTTCTTCAATATCGCCAGCAGCAATGCTGGAGGACACATTGCACACCTTGGCGGAGCAGCTTTGGGGTTCTTTTTCGCCAGAGAATGGAAAAAGGGGAAAGACATCACCTTATGGGTAGAGCGAAGCTGGTCGGTGATCAAGGCGATTTTCATCGGCAATGGAAAGAGTAAGCGGAAAATGAAGGTCAAATACAGCAAGGCGGGCAAACGAAGCGGTACAGCTCCATCCTCGGATTACAGCTCCAAAGAGGATCAACAAAAAGTAGACGACATCCTGGACAAGATCTCCAAATCAGGCTACGATAGTCTCACCAAAGCCGAGAAAGACTTCCTCTTCAAGGCATCACAGGATCGATGATCCGATCAATGGGTGGATGAGAATGGTCAGTGCATTCTAATGCTGCTCAACTGACTCCTATGAAATTACTTTTTCAGCTTGTATATCCATCCGGTTCCCTGCGCTGAGCTATTGCTCTTCCAGTAGTCTTCAGGGTCATCGCGCTCCCAAAAGCGGTCTTCGGGAAGATCCTGGTCATTCTCATCGTCCTCATTTTCTTCTTCTTCCCACACATAAACCTTCCGCTGAGGCCCCTTCTTTCGGTAGAATATCCCTAAGATCAGTCCCACCATGAACCCCCAAAAGTGCCCTTCCCAAGAGATCTTTTGGTCCCAAGGCATGATTCCCCAAATGAGGCTTCCGTAAAGAAAAGCGACTAAGAAAGAAATGGCGATCAATTGAAGATGCCTGCGAATGAATCCACTGATTAGCAAAAAAGAAAACAAGGCATACACCAAGCCACTGGCACCAATGTGGTAGTTGTATCTGGCTGAGATCCAAGTGTAGAGAGACGATAATAAATAGGAAAAGAAAAAGATCCGAAAAGCCAGGCTGCGGTAGAAATAAAACAAGGCTGTTCCCAGCAAGAGTAAGGGAATGGAATTGTTGATCAAATGCTCAAAGCCTGCATGGATCAATGGTGCAAGCAGTATGCCTCTCGAGCCAATCAAGTCTCTTGGGAGAATGCCATACTTGCCGAAGTCGAGATCAAATTGCACTTCAACTCCTTTGATCAGCCATAGGAGCACGACAAATACAGCGGGATAGACCGCGCTAAAAAAGAGTTTTCTACGTTCAACTTTGGAAGAAGACATTTCTGTTAAAATTTTCTTAAAAGCTTATCGACTCATTGTCAATTCATTGGAAAAAGCTAATTTCACTTCATCAAGCCATTCATTATGAAAAAACTACTCACGCTGATCGCCCTTTGTTGTTGCTTTTCCATTGGCTTTGCCTCTACCATCTCCAATACCAAGCCAAATATCGATCACAATAGAATTACTGACCAAAAGTCACAAAAGGAGAAAAAAGCCAAAAAAAGCAAGTATGACTTTAGTCTTTTCAAATTTATAATTCCTCAAAATCAAAATACAGAAAGCGATTCAGTGAAGGTAGAAAAAGAGATCAGCAAACAGAAAAGACTGAGTGAAGAAATCAGTGAGCTTTACGAAAAACCTCGCTCTTTTTTGATGTTCTCATAAGCCTCTTGCACCTTACGAAACTTCTCTTCAGCCTGCTTTTTTACGTCTTTTCCTAGATGAGCCACTTTGTCGGGATGATATTTCTTGGCCATTTTTCGATAGGCTTTTTTGATCTCTTCGTTCGAGGCGTCTTGACTGATCTCCAAAATTTTAAAGTCCCCACCCGTTTCTCTCACAAACATGGCCTTGATCGACAGGTAGTCGGCCTGACTTAGTCCCAAATAACCGGCGATCCTTTGGATTTCAGCAATTTCCGCAGGGCTGATCTGATCATCTGCGCCTGCAATCCCGAAAAGGTAGTGCAAGAGCTGCAAACGACTGTGATATTGCATTTGATAGCGGATCTGGTGAGAGATGTCGCGCACGTTGATGGTTTCTTCGAGCAAATTCTTCAAGGTGGCCATCTGTTGCTTGGTTTTCTCGGCGCCAAATTGTCTGATGTAGAATTGCTTGACATACTCCAATTCAGATTTCATCACCTTCCCGTCTGCTCGCATCACTGCCGCTGTAAGCACAAGCAAGCTAGAAGGAAAGTCGCCTTGGGAGGTGCGACGATATGCCTGAGTAGAAGAATAGTCGTTCGAAGAGGTAAATCGCTCATCCCAATCCATAGAAGCCCGGGAATCAAGCATAGAACCTACCGCAAATCCGACCAGGCCGCCAAAAAAGCCAAAAATGGAAAAGCCGAACAAGGCGAAAATCCACTTAAACCATCCGTTCATCATCTAAGATCAAATTTTGTGTTTCAAAAGTAGCCAATCGATGACCCACACCATGAGGTTGACCGTAGTTTGTTTGACAATATTTCTTAATTTTGCCAATTGACAGAATTGCATTCTCTTCAAGCCTCATATAAGATAATTCCGCCACCCATCGAAAGTGGCTCTACGTATTATTTTGAGACTGATCATGGAATGAACTACGAAGTGCGATTTGGAAGAAAGCAGAACAACATTTTGAATACTTCCATTGTTTTCGGAGTGATTAATGATGAATTTGAAGGCGAGGAATATAGTCAGACCAATAAATTCGAGATGTTTCGGGTGATGGCAACCATTGTTGCAATCCTACGTAGGTATATGAAATTGCACCCTAAGATCAACAGTTACGAATTTACTGGTGAGCCGACAAAGAAAGAATTGGATAAAGAAGGCAGAATACGCCTGATGTTCTACAACCGCTATTTGTCGCATGTATTTGACGACAGTTGGGAGATCATCAAAGAATCAAACCGAACTTTAGTCAAAAAAAAGCGCTAGAGAACAAACCTAGCACACTTTTTGATGCAAATATTCGTTGAATTAAAAACTATTTAGTGAGATATGAGACAACTTAAAATTAGTCAGCAGATAACCAAAAGGGAGAGTAAGTCGCTCGAGAAGTACTTACAGGATGTATCTAAAGAGGAGATGATCACTGCTGAAGAAGAAGTTGAGTTGGCGATCAAGATCCAGACCGGAGATGAAAGAGCGTTGAATCGCTTGGTAAGAGCGAACCTTCGTTTTGTGATCTCAGTAGCAAAGCAATACCAGAATACCGGACTTACCTTGGAAGATTTGATCAATGAAGGGAATCTAGGTCTGATCGAAGCAGCCAAGCGTTACGACCATACCAAAGGGTTTAAATTCATCTCTTATGCAGTATGGTGGATTCGTCAGAGTATCCTAAAAGCAGCCGCAGACAACAGTAGAACCATTCGTCTTCCTCACAACCGATTAGGCGAGATCCAAAAGATCAGCAAGGCATCCAATGAATTCGAACAGAAGAATGAACGGACACCAACGGCTGATGAACTTAGTGATCTTACCGAGATGGATGTGAACAAAGTGGAGATGTCTTTGAAAATGTCAAAAAAACAAGTTTCCATCGATGCCCCTATGAGCAATGATGACGACAACAACAGTTTGGTGAGCGTATTGGAGAACTCAGATACTCCTGACCCTTCAGACAGCCTGCTTCAGGAATCACTTTCTCAAGATTTGGAAAGAACGCTTTCGTACTTGAAAGGAATGGAAGCAGAAGTGATCCGCTTGTTCTACGGACTGGGAGGATCGAGCGAAATGACTCTTGAAGAGATCGGCAACACCTTTGGGCTTACCAGAGAACGAATCCGTCAGATCAAAGAAAGGGGATTAAGAAGACTGCGCCGAGTGAGTGGTCAAACTAATCTTCAGACCTACTTGTAAGATTCGCAGAAAGCATTGAATTGCCTCTGCCTAGAAATAATCAACCTCCTGAATTTTTCAGGAGGTTTTTTTATGCGCGCTTACTGTTCACTTTTTCAAAGGCCGTGGGAACTGCCCAACTGATAAAATTGAGTTCCTTGAGATCGAACGGCCGGCTTTGAAGGTTTGTAAAATCTTCTTTGAACAAGAGCGCCACGATCGGCGACTTGTCTTTGTTGAACTTTTTCCCACTGCGTTTAGGCTTTAAAAGCACGTACTCCCAACGCTGATGGGTATGGTCGAGATAAAGCCTTGCCAGATAGTAGGCTTCATCTTGTGATAAGAAAAGCTTATCCTCAATAAAGCAAAGCTTCTTGGATGGGAAACGCTCGTCTCTTTTGCCGAATGGAGAAAGCCAGAAAAACTCCTTGTAAAATAAGCTCAGGTAGATTTCATTATAGGCTTCTCCTTTTACAGCGATGGTAAATTGCTTTTCATCTTGCTCATTAACGGTCCGAAACTGAAAGGGGATCTGCAGGCTCAGCGGCTCCCAGCGCAGCGGGATCAATTTGAATCGGCTCAACCGAAGGCTAAAGATCACCACGATACTTGCCGTTAAAAAAGTAGAGATACCTACGCTTGCTAAAGCTTCACTCCAACCAGACTCTATCACGATCAAACTAAACTGCAAAATAAATACAGCCATGTAATAGCTTAGGATCCGGAGCGATACCTTTTCATTATCCACCACCATGCGATGAGTAAAAAAGCTCGAATTATTCAGTGCATTATTGATGATCACTGCAAATACAGAAACCCCTTCCAAGAAAAACAGGATGGTTACCAAATAGCCGATCGATCGAAAGCTGCTATGCATAAGAAAGAAATCATACAAACCATGCGCTACAGCAGATAGGAAAAAGAACAATAGAAGCTCTCTCCACCCTTTTCCAGAGCGCTCCAAATGCTGCCATCTAATGATCCCGTAGGCGGTTAAGGCTGCAAAGATCATGTGAGCCACGGTAGAAAGTACCGCCCTGCCACTTATGATATAGCTGCCGTAATTATTGAAGTAAAAGGTATTCTCTATGGCTGCGAATCCCAAGGCACAAACCGACATGTAAGCAATGATGTCGATGGGCTCGTTCAATTGCTTCCTGAATATCCTCCATACCAGTAAAAAGGCAAGCAACTTACAAAGCTCTTCAAGAAGGCCGATTTGAAAGATGCAATACAACAGATCATTCCAAAAACCGCCATTCAAGCCGAAGCCGAGCTCATCTACAAAGGTTAGGTGGGCAGCAAAAACCAAAGGCACGGATAATCCACCAATGAAAAAGGCCGCAATCAGGTGCTTAAGTGAATCCCTATCGTAGATGTCCACCAATCTAAAATAATCTACCCAGATCCAGGCTACGAAGATTGAGGTTAAGGCAAAGAGATAAAACATCAAGTGAATATACGAAAGCAGAGTCTAGACATGAACGTCTAGTATCTATACTCTAGGTTCAAAAACCTCTACCAGCTTCCTCCGGCACCGCCGCCGCCAAAGCTGCCTCCACCAAAACCGCCGAAACCACCGCCGCCGCCAAAGCTTCCGCCTCCGGAACGGAAATTATTGTAATGCCCCCCGTGACGACCACTCATCGAGCCCATCAGCCACAAAGCCGACCACAAGCCGATATCGTTAGTTCTGGCATACTTTCTGGCCCGACCAAATACTCCCACAAACATCGCAAACACAAAAAAGAGAATTACGAAAAAAGGAAGGATACTGCCTTTTTTACCTTGCTGACCGCGATTATAGTGCTCGGCCGAATACTCCCCTCCGGTAATATCCATAATGACCATCGCTGCGCGCAGGACACCCTGCTCGTAATCCCCCTTTTTAAAAAAAGGAATCATTTCTCGCTCTATAATGCGTTTGGCTATGGCATCCGGAAGGGCGCCCTCCAGACCATATCCGGGAGCGATGAATACCTGTCCGCGTTCATTGCCCACCTTAGCCTTCACCAGTATCACCACCCCATTATCAAACCGGGCGTTGCCCACCCCCCATTTTTCACCCAATTCAAAAGCGAACGGACCCGCTTCATTGCCGCATAGATCGTTTACGGTCACAATGGCAATTTGGGTAGAGGTGGTATCATTGAAATTGACCAAGGTAGATTCCAGCATCGTCTCAGTCTGAGGACTGATCAATTGAGCGTAGTCATTGACTAAGCGGGGCGGATTAGGCTTAGCAGGTATGCAATCCTGGGCCGAGACCGAAATGATCGATGAAGTGAGGAATAAGAAGAGATAGATTACTTTTTTTCTCATTGTCCAAAGGATATTTCGTCGCTCAACTCGTTTTGATCATCCGCTTCAAGGGGAAAGAACGCTTTCAATTGCTTGCCGCTTTCCAGAATTCCATGGATCAATGCCTCTTTATACTTTTCTTGCTTAAAGAGTTCACGCATCTGATTGCGAATCTCATCCCAAAATCCTTCGGGCACATTTTGGTTGATGCCCACATCCCCTAAAATAGCAAATTGATGATCTTTGATAGCCAAATAGAACAATACCCCATTGCGCAACTGAGTCTTGTGCATTTCCAATTGCTCAAAAAGGTAGGCCGCTCGATCCAGTACTTCTTCTTTACAATGATTTTCGAGATGCAGTCGGATCTCTCCACTCGTCTGCATCTCTGCCCCTGCCACCGCCTCTTTAATGGCAGTTAATTCTTCCTGATTGAAAAAGTCTTTCGCCATCTGCTTAATTTCCAAAATCAACTTCCGGGGCACTTTCTGCACCCGCATCAGCTTCGAAATATCCCTTTTTCTCAAACCCAAACCAGCCGGAATAGATCACTTGTGGAATTTTTTTGATGTAAGCGTTGTAGTTTTTGGTCGCATCATTGAATTTCTTTCGTTCCACAGCGATGCGATTTTCAGTGCCTTCCAGTTGAGCCTGTAATTCTAAGAAATTTTGGTTGGCTTTAAGCTCAGGATAGCGCTCAACAGAAACCAACAGCCTGGAAAGCGCACCACTCAACTTTGATTGTGCAGCCTGAAAGTTAGCAATGGTCTCCGGATTGAGGTCTGATGCATTCACTTGAATCGAGGTTGCTTTTGCTCTCGCTTCGATCACCTCAGTCAAGGTTTCTTTTTCGAAATCGGCAGCCCCTTTTACGGTAGCCACTAAATTGGGGACTAGATCTGCTCTTCGCTGATACGAATTTTCTACGTTCGCCCATTGCCCTTCCACGGTTTCACTTTTTTCAACCATGGAATTGTAACCACAAGAACTTAAACTCAAGGCCAAAAAGGCCATGAGGGTTATGTTGAATATCTTTTTCATTGCATTTGGTTTAAATAGTCCTCCCGATTCTGGGAGGACTAGAAAATTAGTCAATTAGTGCCACACTCCTTTTGATGAACTTGTTCAATTCTTCTCCTTTCAAGAGGTTTTGAGAAAGAAGCGCGAGATCTGCGGCTTGTTTGGCCATCTCCTTTTGCTTCTGCTCATTACCTTCTTTAAGAATCTTGGTGATCAGAGGGTGGTTGGCATTTACTGCCAAATTATAACTTTCCGGCATATTGCCCATTCCCATCATGCCGCCACCGCCGCCAACGGCCGACATGTCTTTCATTCTTCTCATGAATTCGGCTTGGGTAATGGTCATGGGTTGATCCGCTTCATTTAAACTCACGAAATTCACGCTGAACTTCTCTTCCGGAAGCACAGACTCGATCAAGGGCTTCAATTTTTTCTCATCTTCCTCATTGAGTTTAGATGGGATCTCCTCGTCTTTCTTGATCAATTGATCGATGGTGTCGCCATCTACCCTGCTAAAGGTGGTATTCTCATAAGTCTGCTCGAGCTTGCCAACCAAGTGCGCCGTAAGTGGCGTATCCATTAACAGCACTTTATACCCTTTCTCTTTTGCCGCACTAATGTAGGTGTACTGATCTTCAGGGTTTGAAGTGTACAAGACCACAAGCTTCTTATCCTTATCGGTCTGAGGCTTCTCAACCTCTTTTTTGAATTCCTCAAAGGTGAAATAATTGCCATCGGTTTCTTTGTAAAGGGCAAACTTTTTCGCTTTCTCCGCGAATTTCTCATCCGAAAGGATTCCATATTCGATAAAGATCTTGATGTCGTCCCATTTCTCTTCGAAAGCCTTGCGATCTTTCTTAAACAGTTCTTCAAGTTTGTCCGCTACTTTTTTACTGATGTAATTTGAGATCTTCTTTACATTGCTATCGCTTTGCAGATAAGACCTTGAGACGTTCAATGGAATATCTGGCGAGTCGATTACCCCATGCAATAACGTAAGGAAGTCGGGTACGATCCCTTCCACAGAATCGGTCACAAACACTTGGTTGGAGTACAGCTGGATCTTGTCTTTCTGCACCTCCAGGTTGTTCTTCAGTTTCGGGAAATAGAGGATCCCGGTGAGGTTGAAGGGATAATCTACATTCAGATGGATATTGAAAAGAGGCTCTTGGAAGTTCATGGGATAGAGCTCTCTGTAAAAGGCCGAGTAATCTTCCTCTTTCAAATCAACCGGAGCTTTTGTCCAAGCCGGTTCAGGATTATTGATGATGCGGTCTACTTTTTGGGTTTTGGTCTTGGGTTTCCCATCCTTGTCCTTTTCGCCGGTTTCAACGTTCTCTTCTTTTTGTCCAAACTTGATCGCCACCGGCATGAATTTGCAATACTTTTCAAGGAGCTCCTGGATTCGGTGTTCTTCAAGAAATTCTTCAGAATCCTTAGCGATGTGCAAGACGATATCGGTACCGCGTTGCTTTCTTTTTGGATTCTCTTCGAGTTCGAAATTTGGACTGCCATCGCATTCCCATCGCACCGCTTTACTTCCCTTCTGATAAGATTTTGAGTAGATCTCCACTTTATCGGCCACCATGAAAGAAGAATAAAATCCCAGACCGAAATGTCCGATAATGGAGGCTTTATCTTTGTATTTCGATACAAATTCTTCTGCCCCTGAGAAGGCGATCTGGTTAATGTATTTGTCAACTTCTTCGGCGGTCATTCCGATACCGCGATCTGAAAAGGTGAGGGTCTTTTTTTTCTTGTCGACTTTGATTTCGATCATGGTCTCCCCCACTTCTTCTTTCAGCTCCCCCAAACTTCCCATGGTATTGAGTTTCTGGGTAGCATCTACCGCATTAGATACTAATTCTCTAAGAAAGATCTCTTGATCAGAATACAAAAACTGCTTGATGATCGGAAAGATGTTCTCCGTTTGAACATTGATTTTACCTTTAGTCATCTTAGTTTATTTTTTTAAGTTTGAAAAAAGAGTTGTCAATCCCTGTGCCAGCTGATATCGGCTGACATTTTGTCGGGATTGACTAAATGCTCAAGCATTAATACATTAAAAAATTAAGGGATGTCAGATTGGAAAGAAAGTGAAAATAACCTGTACCGAAGTTTTGAATTTGAGGATTTCGTTCAGGCCTGGGGATTTATGAGCAAAGTGGCCATTTTGGCGGAGAAAGCCAATCATCATCCCGAATGGAAAAACGTGTATAATCGGGTAGAAATCTGGTTAAGTACGCATGATGCGGGCAATACCGTAACCGAAAAAGACCGAAAATTGGCCGAAAAGATCGATCAAATTGCCCACTAAGCATCGGCACTTCCTTTTAAATAAACCTTACGGATATGTGAGTCAGTTCATCTCCAACCAGCCTTTAGCGCACAAGAAAAAGTACTTAGGTGAACTTTACGACTTCCCTAGCGAGACCATGGCAGTTGGACGATTGGATGAACCGTCTGAGGGACTTTTGATCCTGACCACTGACGGCAGTCTTAGCGAACGGATCAGGAGTAGGTTGGTTGAGAAAGCGTATTGGGTACAAGTCGACGGTCTCATCGATCAAACGGCGATCGACCAATTACAGCGTGGGGTTCAGATCAAGGTTGAGGGCAAGCTGCACTTGAGCAAACTCAAAGTCACGCAAATTGAAAAACCGGCAAAGCTACCCATCCGAGCCAAACCCATCCGAGACGAGCGGCATGGTCCCACCACTTGGCTTAGCGTGGTTTTGAATGAAGGAAAGTTCAGGCAGATCAGAAAAACAACCGCGGCAGTTGGCTTGCCGAGCTTGCGATTGATCAGAAATCGAATTGGTTCGATTACCCTGTCACAACTTGGAGAAGCTATTTGCACTGAAGTTGAGGGTGATTTTATTAAGAATCAGCTTCTGTGCTAAATATTCGGTCAAAATTTTTATCTTTCATGCATTAACCATACCCTGGATGAGCAAAGCCAAAATTCCCCCTTTAGTCATTATTGGAGCATCTGCCGGAGGCTTAGAGAGCTTAGTGAGTCTTTTTGATCATGAGGGTGTACTTTCAGAATATGCGATCATCGTTGCGATCCATATGAGCCCCAAGCACGAAAGTTCTCTTGCAGAAATTCTCCAAAAGCATAGCAAGCTATCCGTCAAGAAGGCGGTCAATAACGAAGTTATCAAGTCGGGAGTGGTCTACACCATACCTCCAGGAAATGACGCTGAGGTGAAGAACATGAAGCTCAATTTTCACCAGCCTTCGCAACCTAAAGGACCTAAACCTTACATTAATCGATTATTTAAATCGGCGGCCAAAAGTTACGGAGGTGAAATCATCGGCATCATTCTGAGTGGAACCGGCAGCGATGGAGCAGACGGCACGAAACTGATCAAAGAAAAGGGAGGCCACGTCATTATCCAAGAGCCGGAAGAAGCCCGTTATTCTGGCATGCCATCTGCCGCTATTGAGGATGGGCGTTACGACCTTATCTTGCCTACCAAAAGCATTGGAGCTGCCCTGAAGAAGAAATTAAGTGATCCCAAGGGCTGGATGAAAGATTTCATCAATGTTAAGATGCGGAAGGTTAAAAAAAATCAGCTAAGGCAGATTCTTGATGTACTCGAAGACCGCACCAACACTAGCTTTCAAGAGTATAAAGAATCTACCATCAAAAGAAGATTGGCCAATCGCATGCAAAACATTGGTATTGCCGATCTCAACGATTATCTGGATCGATTGAAGAGCGACCATGCTGAGGCCCATAAAATGTTTGATTCTATATTGATCGGGGTTACCCAGTTCTACAGAAATCCAGAACATTTTCATGCCCTACACCTGGAACTCCAAAAATACATTAAAAAGAAAGCAGAAAAGGAGCTCAGAATCTGGGTACCCGCCTGTTCCAGTGGCGAAGAAGCATACACCCTGGCCATCATGATCATGGAGATCTGTGGCAAGGAAATCTACAATTTTAAGCTACAGATCTTTGCCACTGACATAGATGAAGATGCTNTGGATGTAGCCAGAGAAGGGCTTTATTCGGCAGCCAGTTTAGAAACCCTCCCGAATCACTTGGTGGATACTTACTTTACCAAGCAGGGGGAAGTTTATCAGGTATCCAAGCAGTTAAGATCATCCATTTTATTTTCAAAGCACGACTTTACCAAGGATCCTCCTTTCTTAAAGCTTGACCTGATCAGCTGTCGTAATCTATTAATCTACTTCAAATTAGAACTGCAGTTGATGGCCATGTCTACGATGCATTACGCATTACGAGACGAAGGCTTGCTCTTTTTAGGTAAATCTGAGAAAGTAGTCCGTGCCAACGAACTTTTTAGTACCGTTAGCCAAGCGCATAAGATTTACAGGCGTAAAAAACCCACAGATGGCCAAGCCTATCGCCTCTATAAGCGAAGCTATACCCCTAAATCAGTAAGGGTTGAACTTCCTCATCAAATCAAAACAACTGCTTCAAATGATCTAAATGATCTGGTAAAAGAAACCCTATTTAAAACTCAAAATGACCCCATTGTGGTCATTGATGAGAATCAAATGGTGGTGAAGATCATTGGAGATGTGAGGCTCTATATGCGGTTTCCTGAAGGAGATACCAATCTAAGTTTACTCAGCCTATTGAACCCGGAGTTCCAAATTGAATGTCGCTCGTTACTGAACAATTCCATAAAGGATTACCAAGCCCTTGAGAGCGAAGTGAAGCGATTCGATCTCTTTGGGCACGTGTATTACGTGAAGATCTCGGTGAGGCCGCTGCTGAACTATGAAGGTCGTTCAAAGTATTTCATGGTGCTCTTTGAGAAGCTCGACATTGCCGATTACTTAGAACGTTACAACCTGAGTTCATCAGATTCATCAGACGTCCACGTGGAAGAATTGGAACAGGAGTTGAAAAAAAGTAAGGAACACCTGCAAGCCTACATTGAGGAGCTAGAGACCTCTAATGAAGAGCTCCAAGCCTTGAATGAAGAAATTCAAAGTACCAGTGAAGAACTGCAATCGAGCAATGAAGAACTCGAAACCACCAATGAAGAGCTGCAAAGTACCAACGAAGAGATCGAAGTAGCCTACAGAGAGCTGAGACAAAGCAATAATGACCTGAAAGACAAAGAGATCGAGTTAGAATACACCAGAGCTGAAACTGAAGCATTATTGAATAATAATTTACAAGCTTCTCTTTTGGTAGATACCAATTACTTGATCAAGGCATTCAACGATAAAGCATCAGAAGTTTATCAAAAAATGATCGGCAAGGAGTTGAAATTGGAAACCTCAATTCTAGACTACCTAAGACCTTCCGAACTCAAGAATTTTATCTCTCACATTAAGAAGGCCGTTGAAGGAAAGAGTTTTGAAGGAGAGCAGAAAATCAAATTAAAATCAGGAGATCCTCGCTGGTATCGTCTCAACTTTAATCCGGTGATCTCTGAAATTCACGAAGCTACCCGAGTTTCCATTTCCCTTTTGGATATTCATCAAACCAAGGAAATTTCCTTAAGGCTTGAAGAAGCCGAGCAGTTTCAATCTATCGTTTTTCAGGCTGCCAATACCGGAATTTGCATCACTGACCAAAAAGGAAACTTTGTGGAAGTGAATCAGCGCTATTGTGATATTTACGGATATGATCGAGAAGAATTATTGGGAAAATCGTTTATCAAACTAGTCCAGAAAAAGGATCAGAAGCAAATGAAAGAAGCGCACGATGAGTTCATCAAAGAGGGAGATGAGTTTTCGGGTGAAGCGAAGGTGTTGAGAAAGAATGGAGACAGCATTGATATCGAATTCCGAGCCAAAGTTTTGGTGACTAGCGAAGGCAGTTATAAAGTGACTTCTGTGAATGATATTTCGGAGAAGCAGGTCTTCCAAAATCAATTGAGACACATTGCCAACAATGTACCAGGGATTATTGCCCGCTATGAGATCAAAAAGAATGGGCAGGATCGTTTTCTTTATGTAAGTGAAAAGGTGCAGAAACGCTGGAAGCAAGATCCTGCCGAATTCCTGGAGAGTACCAAGCACTTCTGGGACCTGATCCATGAGGAAGACCGCAAGAAATTGTCAGATTGCTTCTTGATCTCCTCGAAGGACCTCTCAGAGATCAACACTGAATTTAGAAGATACGGCGAGAAAGGAACTATACTTTGGAAGAATTTAGTGGCAAATCCTACCAAATTAGCTAACGGATCTACTCAATGGGACTGTGTATTCCTTGATATTACCGATCAAAAGGCCATCGAGCAAGAGTTGAAAGAAAAAGACACCCTCTTTCAAAACCTGCTCGAGAACTTCAATGGTGTCACTATGAAATACAGACGCTTTGTGAACGGCAAGGATGAGGTACTATTTGTGAGCAAGGGCGTGGAAAAGTTACAAGAAATCAGCCTAAAGGAAGCCGCTAAGAGCACTAGGCCCTTGTGGGATCAAATCTATCCGGAGGATCAACCCAAAGTAGAGGCAGAAGTAATTCGCTCCCAAAAAGAAGGAGACAATTACAATGTGGATTACCGAATCAAAACCAAATCCGGTAAGCTAAAATGGCTTAGAAGTAGCGGTAGGATCAGCGAAACTACCGCGGAATATGCGGAATGGGACACCTTTACCTGGGACATTACCCAGGAAATGTCAACTCAACTTAAGTTGAAGAGGAATAATGAAGAACTGAATAACATTCTCGAAAACTCCCAAGACATGGTTTGTATAGCAAATCAAGAGGGATACTTCATCAAAGTGAATAAAGCCGCTACTAAAATCTTAGGCTATTCAGAAGATGAACTCTATTCAAGACCTTTTTTAGAATTCGTGCATCCAGAAGAAAGAAAAAAGACTAAGCAAGAGGCAGTAGATGTGAGGAATAAAGGAGGCTCTAGATTTTTTGACAATCGTTACATATCCAAGGATGGTAAAGTGGTTTGGTTGTCTTGGAATAGTATCGTTGATAATAAAACAGGCTTTTCATACGCGACGGCCAGAGACATTACCCAAGAAAAAACCATTGCGATTGACCGAGACTTCGCCTACGAGCAGGCAAGATTGGGCACCTGGGAGTATGATGTGATCGACGATCAAATTCGATGGTCGCCAGGCATAAAAAACTTGCTAGGCTACAAGCGCGCACCAAGGAACTTAGAAGAAAACAGTAAAACCATCAAGTCAGGCAGATACCGCAAGTCGTTCAATAAAACAGTTGACAAAGCCATTAAAGCCAAAAAAGGCTGGGACTTAGAGCTCATTTTTAAAACCAAGCATAACGGAGATCGATGGATGCGCACCATTGGACGATGCACCGTACAAAACGACAAGGTGGTGAAGCTCAACGGCACCCTCCAAGACGTTCACGAGCGAAAAATGACCGAGATCAATCTTTCCAAATTATACTCTGAGCAAAAAGAAATTTTGGATAGTATTTCAGAAGGGTTTTTTAGCCTGAACAAGCAATGGGAGGTGGTTTACTGGAACAAGGTTGCCCAGCAGATGTCTAAACTTACCGAACAAGACACTTTAGGGAAGAACATTTGGGATATTTATCCCGATACAAACTGGAAGCCTAAGTTTTTAGAAGCCAAGCGAAAGAAAAAGCAGGTAAATTTTGAGGCTTTTTCAGACTCTTGGAACATTTGGTGCAGAGTTTCGATTAGTCCGGTGAATGACGGGTATTCGGTCTTTGTGCAAGACATCAATGACAATGTGGAATACCTCAACGAGATCAAAACCATCAATGAACGTTTTGAATTGGCTTTAGGAGCGACCAAAGATGCGGTGTTCGATTGGAACGTAAATAAGAAACAGATCAAATGGAACAGCGCCATTACCGAGCTTAGCGGATATCGAATCAGCGAGCTGCCGGACGACCTGAGAAAATGGCTAGATAAACTCCAGGTTTCTACTACTGAACTAAGTAGTAAACAGTTGGCGCTCGCATTCAAGAACAAACGTAAAAATCAATGGTCATCACAGTTTGAAGCCCTTCGTAAAGATGGGAGACAAATCACGGTAAAAATAGAAGGTAACATCATCAGAGATGGCAAGGGGAATCCCTTAAGGGTAGTAGGTGCAGCGAGAGATATCTCTGCCCAGGCGCAGTATGAGAATCAGCTGAAAGGAATTAATCGGGAGTTGGTAAAAAAGGCGATGGAACTAGAAGCTTCCAACGAAGAACTGGAGCAGTTTGCCTATGTGGCTTCGCATGATTTGCAGGAACCCGCCCGGATGATCACCAGTTTCATGAGCCTTTTAAAAGAAAATTACAGCGATCAGTTGGATTCAAAGGCCCTGCAATATGTAGATTTTGCCGCTGATGGTGGGAAGCGCATGCGCTCCATGATCAATGATCTACTCGATTATTCTAGAGTGGGAAGAAAAGGAAGTAAATCAGAAGACATTGCGTTAAAAAGTGTCATCGAAGAAGTCAAATTCTTGAATCAGAAATTGATCGATGAAAAGGGTGCAAAGATCACCACCACTAGATTACCTAAAGTTTTTGCACCCAAGTCCATCCTCATCCAATTGTTTGGAAACCTCATAAGTAACGCCCTGCATTATTCAAGAGCTGAAGCCCCCCCTGAGATAAAGATCAGCTCAAAAACCAAAGACGGGATGCATGAGATCAGCGTGATGGACAATGGCATTGGGATCGATGAGAAATACCATGAAGAGGTCTTTCAACTTTTTCGAAAATTAGACAAGAAAGAAGGCCGCAGCAGCACCGGTTTGGGCTTAGCCATCGTAAAAAAGATCGTGAAGCAATTAAAAGGAGACATCCAAGTGAAATCTGAGCTAAATAAAGGTACCACCTTCATTATTCGAATACCTAAAAAACATAAAGCATAATGATCAAAGTGCTCTTGTTAGAAGATAATCCCGGTGACCAATTGCTCATTTCTGAGGCCCTGCGCGAATCCAAACTTATGAAGGAATTAATTGCCTTCGAGGATGGAGAAACGCTGTTGGAAAACATCCAGAACGGGAACATCCTAAAGGAAAGGCCTGAATTATTCCTTTTGGATATCAACTTACCCAAGGTGAATGGCTTTGAGATCTTGCAAACTTTAAAAGGCCCGAACAGCCCGTTCAAACATTCTCCGATCATCATGTTATCCACCTCCTCATTTGACTACGACATCGAAAAGGCTTATGGGTATGGGGCCTCTGGTTATATGGTGAAAAGCTCAGAGTTTTCCGATCTAAAAGAAAAGATCTATTGTCTTTTACGCTATTGGATAGAAACCACGGAAGTTCCTCCCTTAGATTTAAACTAAACCTTTCACTCAATGCGCTTCTCTAAAAGGATAGCAGGTTTCCTTCTTGTTTTGAGTTCGCTATTCTCCCTCGGACTAGAGGCCAAAGGCCTAGAGCTTCCCGCTTTCTTCATTGAAGGGATCGAAGAGACTGTGGTCATTGAAGAAAAAGAGACCCATCCTAGCGATACCAATTCTGAGCTTGCCGTTCCTTATCTAACCGTAAACGGAAAACTTCAAGAATATGTAAAGAAAGAGCAAGGCTTTGAATACCGCATCATTTTGGGACAGGAAAGCGAGATCAAACTCAATTATCTGGATTATGAAAGGAATTTGATCGTTGAGCCCATTCCCTTGTGGCTGTCGATCATCCCACCACTGATCGCCATTTTACTTGCATTCTTTTTTAAAGAAGTAGTCACGGCACTTTTTTTCGGTTTGTTCTTCGGTGCATTGGTGATCGAGTTGTTTCAACACACTTTTATTGAAGCTTGGGCCTTTGCCTTTATGAGAAGTTTTGATACCTATATCGTCGAAAGCCTTTATGATCAAGGCCATTTATCGGTGATCCTTTTTACTTTGATGATCGGAGGAATGGTCTCAGTAATCAGCAAAAACGGGGGGATGCAAGGAATTGTCCTTGCGATTTCAAAGTTTGCAACAAGTGCAAGAAGTGGCCAATTTGCCACTTATTTCTTGGGTTTGGCCATCTTCTTCGATGATTACGCGAACACCTTGGTGGTGGGCAAAACCATGAAGCCGATCTCTGACCAATTGAAGATCTCTAGAGAAAAACTGGCCTATTTGGTCGATTCAACAGCCGCTCCCATCGCCTCCATCGCCTTGATCACCACTTGGATAGGCGCTGAATTGGGGTACATAGCGGATGGGGTAGAACGTATTGACGCCATTTCAGCAGCCCCATACAGCATTTTTTTAAACTCAATAGCTTATTCTTATTATCCCCTTTTGGCCCTGGCTTTCATATTCATTTTAATTTACAAGGGAAGAGATTTTGGACCCATGTATCATGCGGAACAAAAAGCGAGAACTCAAAGCCGATCAAAGAATTCGGTTGAAAAAAGCGAAGATAAGCCAGAAAAAGAAACCCATCCAAATCTTCTACTTGCCCTTATTCCAATCGCGACTCTGCTCCTGGTCACCATTGTCGGTTTGGCATATACCGGATACGATGAGGAGTTGTGGAAGACAAAAATTGACTTTCATCAGAAGATCTCGGCAACCATCGGGGCTGCTGATTCCTACCTGGCGCTACTTTGGGGTTCTGGAGCGGCATTGATCGCGGCAATTAAGACCAGTATTTTTATCGGCAAGCAATCTTTGGTTAAGCTGATCGAACATGCCACCGAAGGAGTAAAAGATATGCTACCCGCAATTGTGATCCTGGTGCTGGCTTGGTCCTTAGCCGGGGTAATCGAAGAATTGCACACCGCCAATTTTTTAAGTACGATATTGAGTGATCGCATTTCTCCTTACTTCATTCCCACAGTGACCTTCTTATTGGCGGCCTTAATCGCATTCTCTACCGGCTCATCATGGGGCACTATGGCCATTCTCTATCCCCTTATTTTACCGCTCTCTTGGGAGATCTGTGAACTTAACCAGTTCGATTACACTACCTCTATCCATATCTTCTACAACACGGTATCAACGGTCTTAGCCGGAGCGGTGCTTGGCGATCATTGTTCGCCCATTTCAGACACCACCATTTTGTCTTCTTTGGCGAGCGAATGCGATCATGTTAGCCATGTAAGAACGCAAATGCCATATGCATTAACCGTTGGTGTGACCGCCATTTTATTCGGAACCATACCGGCGGCCTATGGCAGTCCGTTCTGGATCAATTTCCCATTGGCAATCGCAGTCCTGTGGCTGATCATTCATCTTTTTGGAAAAAAATCCGAGTCGAAATCTCTTTCAACCACCGCCTAGCCTGTCAACAAATTCGCGTTAATAACTTCAAGCATGCACTGAATATAGATGGTGCATGAAACTCTAGATTTGAACTTATAAGTGAGCTGATCTCGCTTATACCTATCCATGAGTAAGGACAACTATAGAAGCGCAAACGACAAGAGTTACAACTCATCAGCCTTCTTACCCCCTTTTCTTACTTGGATATCAGATCCCTCTTACCACTTTTTAAACCGCTATTGACATGGGAAAAATTGTCTTAATGAGCTTAAATCTTTTGGCCTTCATCGCTTATAAATTCTTTTTGGGAGGGGATGTGCAAGTCACACAGGTCTATCCTGAACAAGTGACAGCCGGAGAGAAATTCAACGTCGAAGTCATCATCAACAAGGGAGAACATGAAGGCTTTGCGAAGTGGCAACAAGAGTTACCCGAAGGATTGGTAGCCAGTTCTATCGAGTCAGAAGGAGCTACCTTTTCATTCAAGAGGAATACCGTAAAATTGATCTGGATGGCCTTACCCGATCAAGAAAGTTTCGTGATCAAATATCAAATTGAAACTGATCCCACCCTAAGTGGAACCTTCAGTATCGATGGGAAATTTTCTTTCATCGAAGACAACGAAAGGAGAGATGTGGCTGCAGCAACGCATCTACTTCTTGTGAACGAGCCGGAAATGATGGCTGATGTAAATGATGAGGAGCCTGCAGACACCCTTCAGGCTGTCGCGGATTCCAGCATGCCAGCTATCGCCGATGAAACCATTGAAGAAGTAACAGATGAAATAGAGGACCTAGGTGAAATGGATGAAGTGGAGGAGATGGAAATCGCCGAAGTGGAGGAAATTGAATCAGAGGATGGCGAATTTGTGGTGAATCAAAGAGTAACCAACACCAAGAAAGTGAAAGTCGTTCGAAAGATCAAATTATTGGATGCCGGCAAATATCTGGTAGAATTGAGCATCGATAAAGATGGCTACCATAGTTTCGGAAAAGTGGAAGAATACATCCCAAGAGGTTATGTCGCGAACGCAGTTGAAACCAATGGAGGACGTTTTTCGATGGAGAAGAACGTGTTGAAAATCTTATGGATGGCGTTACCAAAAAGCAGTGAGATGGTGGTGCGCTATGAAATGCAAAGTGAGGGGGATGAACTTGACTCGGCAACGGTTCACGGTGTATTCTCCTATCTAAAAGGGGAAGAATCCGTGCAATTGGCCATGAAAGGAAGTCGTTTCCCCAACACCTTTGAAGGTCCGTCGCAATTGATGGCCGAGGAAATTGTCGAACCGGAACCAGACGCTGAAATGCAAACGAAAGCGGCTGAAGATAAAGCAATGGCTACATCAGCGAGCAATGCAGATCAAGATGTGGATAAAGAAGTAACAGAATCAAATATTACTTCAGTACCTGATCCGGAGACGGAAGTACGCTATCGAATTCAAATCGCCGCCGCTAAGAAAGAAGTGGGCAAAACCTATTTTGAGCAGAGACATGGCATGATGGATGAAATCACCATTGACTTTCATGCCAATTGGTTCAAATACATGGTAGGGAGTTACGGGGTTTATAAGCAGGCTAGAGATAGACGAAATGAGATCTGGGAGGCAGACAATAAGATCAAAGACGCATTTGTGTGTGCTTATAATGCCGGGGAACGCATTACCGTTCAAGAAGCACTGATGATCACCAAACAAAAATGGTATAAATAGCGTCGTCAAATTTTCTGGCTATCTTTAACGCTAGTAAGTTTGCGACCATGAAAGCCCTCTTCCTCTTTATTTCCTTATGTCTCTTGTCTGGAACGATCTGGTCACAAAGTGATTCCGCGAAATTCGAAGCAGACAACTCCCCAATCATTGGCTTTGGGATCAATACCATTGGGTTTTATGGAGATCTGAATGATCGCGACTATCCTTCCCCTTTCGGCGGAAACATAGGATTCAATGTCTTCGTTATTCAACCGATTAACGACTTTCTCAGTGTACAGTTCCATCTTGCTGCCGGCAAAATCAGAGAAGAAGAGCGCTCTGTGCAACGTAATCTTAATTTTAGTTCTGATCTGTTTGCGGGCGGAGTGATGGCCGAATACAATTTCGACCATTTCATGCCCGAATACCGCAGAGTGACCCCTTTTGTGACTGTAGGCGTGGAATTCGTGCAATTCAATCCAAAAACCGATCTGATCGCTGCAGGTGGTGAGCCATACAATTATTGGAGTGATGGCACTATCCGAAATTTGCCGCAGAATGCTCCCAACGCAGACCAAGCTGAGATAGTTAGAAGAGACTACAACTACGAAACGGATATGCGGGACGGTGGATTCAATAGAAGTAACACCTACGAAGAAAGTGCGTTGAGCATACCCTTTGGGTTGGGGGTGGACATGCACCTTACTGACCAGATCAATTTTAGATTTTACAGCATTTTACACTATACCTTCACGGATTATATGGATGGTGTGAGCCGAAGTAGCCGGGAAGAATTCTTGGGCGACAAAGTTGCGAACGGCAGAAATGATCTTTTTCTAACTTCAGGGGTGGCCTTGAGTTACGACTTTAGAAAAGTACCCTCAGACCCCAATCCGTATAATGAAGAAGACCGAATCGACGAAGAAATCGACTATTTGGCCTTAGGCTATACTGAAGATCAGGATCAGGATGGGGTAATCGATCTGATCGATCAGTGTCCCACTACCCCATTAGACGTACAGGTAGACAGCCTGGGATGTGCGATCGACAGTGATGGAGACGGGATTCCCGATTACAAGGATGAAGAAGTAGATAGCGAATTTCCGGAATACACCAATTCTAAAGGAGTTGAAATGACGGATCAAATGATCTACGAAGCATTTCTGCGATATATCGATTCCACTAGAGAGCTCACAGAAGTGATCGAGCGAACCTTTAGTGCGGGGAAAAAGAAAAGGAAGCTTTATCGCTACCGAATAAAAGTCGGCGAATACGAGATTGGAGAGATTCCAAAGGACATGAGCAGACTTTTAGGACTAACCGATTTAGGCAAAGTGGATCAAGATGGAAAAACCATATACACAGCCGGGAAATTCAATGCCCTTAATGAAGCCAGACGACGTGAGGCGCAACTGAAGTCAGACGGTTTTACCACAGCCAAATTAATGGAAAGGAACAGCAGAGGCAAATACGTGCCAATGCAGTCTGGAGGGATAGCTTCAGGAGAGACAAACAAAGCTGCTGAACCGAAAGAAACCGGACCTGAAGTAGTCGACCCTGAAGAACTTGCATCCAATGCCAATGAAGTGGTATTTAGAGTCCAGCTCGGTGCCTTCAAGAGCAAACCTACCACTGAGAAGTACAATGAAATTCCTTCTTTGATCGTGACCAGGGCCGGAGAGTTCTACCGATACATGAGCGGATCCTTTGATAATTTCCAAGATGCTGCTTCCCACAAAGTGAAAATGGTAGCGGAAGGCTACAAAGGAGCCTTTATCGTAGCCTACAAGGGAGGTAAAAGAGTAAAATTGAGCGAAGTTGGAGTAAAATCCATCTCTTCTGACCCAATCATAGGTAAATAACCCCTTTCATACTTTCTCACTACCTATTGAAACTTTAATACCTACCTTAACGTTTATTAA
>JGI12109J20283_10033420_pt1 | contig 29841 bp, 22 predicted proteins | sample ElkSlonscriptome_12_FD_20283 | JGI IMG/M metagenome (IMG submission 20283)
GAGGTCGCCAGCGACAAGCTCGCTCCCGCGAGCAAGCCGCTCAGCATCACACCTGCCGGAAAGTACGGACGCATCTTCGATACCTTTCGATACGACGTGGCGCCGACGACGACGAACCCGTGTCGCCGCCGAACACCGCGGCCTTGAATCGCCGGCGTCGCGCGAGCGCTTGCTTCGAGCCGACGCCGGGCTTCCCATGACGGTACGGAAAGGCGCCGCGAACGCGAAGCTCTATTCCGCGTCTTTGCATACTTTTTCTATATCACCGAAGAAGGCGGTTCCCGCGGCCCGAACGTCTTCGCCTGCGACGCCTTTCGATTACGAGCGGACCCGCTACCGCGGTTCGAGTCCTACGCCCCGATCTCCGTGCGCACGTCCCACAGCTCGGGGAACAGCCGCGTGTCGATCGCTTGGCGGAGGAAGCTCACGCCCGACGAGCCGCCGGTGCCGCGTTTGAAGCCGATGATCCGTTCGACCGTCTTGAGGTGCCGGAAGCGCCACATCGCGAACTGCTGCTCGACGTCGACGAGTTTCTCGCACATCTCATACGCGTCCCAGTGTTCATCGGGGGATTCGTAGATGCGTTTGAAGACGGGGATGAGGTCCGGGTTGGCTTCGTAGGGCTGCGACCAGTCGCGCTCGACGGCCGACGCCGGCACGGGCAGGCCGCGTCGCGCGAGGTGGCGCAGGAACTCGTCGTACAGCGACGGCGCGTTCAGCTCCGCTTCCAGCGCGGCCCGGCTCGCGTCGTCGTGCGAGAACACGCGCAGCGCGTTGGCGTCTTTGTTGCCGAGGATGAACTCGATGCGCCGGTACTGGGCCGACTGAAAGCCCGAGGCGTTGCCGAGCACGCCGCGGAACTGGGCGTACTCCGTCGGCGTCAGCGTTTCGAGCACGCTCCACTGCTCGAAGAGCATCCGCTGGATGTGCTTGACGCGGGCGAGGATTTTGAACGACGGTTCGAGCTCGCCGTCGATGACGAACCGGCGCGCCGCGGTGAGCTCGTGGATCGCGAGCTTCATCCAGAGTTCGCTGGTCTGGTGCTGAATGATGAAGAGCTGTTCGTCGTGGTGCGGCGGGTCGCTCAGCGGCTGCTGGGCGTTGAGGACGAGGTCGAGCCGCAGGTAGCCGCCGTAGTCGAGACGGTTGGCGAAGTCGGTCTGGATGGTGGGCTCGAACTCGCGCCTGGGCATGCGGCCTCCGCTCGTCTGCATGAACGCGAACGAGCCTACCGCGCCGCGGGCGGGGGTTGCTGGGGGGCGCCGCTGCGGTGGCGTTCCCGAAGCAAAGGCCTCGCAACGATCGCCCGTCAGACCCGGAGACGCGCTACCAGAAAAGCGTCGGCGACGCCGGTCAGAAACCGGCCGCGACGACGCTGATGCCGATGATGGCGAGGACAAACCCTATGAGCGCGACGGGCGCCGGACTCGTGGCGACGATGAGGGTCCCGCGGAGGTCGTCAGTGCGCCATGTTTCGCTCCGACCCTCGGAGAGGCGCCTCCACAGCCGCCGGCCGCTTAAGAACCAGGCGACGGAACTGAGCGCACCGAGGACGGCCAGGAAGATGCCCGCCGCGTTGGCCCGTTCGGAATCGGTGTCGGGGGATATGTACGGAACGACGATCGCAAGACCTAAGCAACATGCTGCGGTGTGGAGAGCCGAGATCGTGTAGACAACGGCGGTGATGTACGTCGACAGCGGATTCGAAGCGTGTTCGTCCATCGCTTTTCCTCTATCGCGAGGGTCTCGCTCGTTGTCGGTGCGCTGCGAAGCTCCACCCACGACCGCGAACTACACCCATCCCGCATAGGCGGCCACCACCGCGAAGGCGTTGTACGCGCCGTGGATCAGGATCGCCGCGAGCAGGAAGGGATACACGTCGCGCACGTCGGCCGGCCCATCTCGGTGCGATCAGCGCCATCCCAATATCCGAGAAAGCGGCGCGGGCCGCGGCGCCGTCACTCCCCGCCGAGGGTCCGCGTCCCTCCCGCCGACGCCACGGTGGGTTGGCGAACCTCGCTCGCCACCTCCGCGCTGGGCTGGACCACGACGCGCCGGAAGTCGAACGCCGCGGACTGCGTCCGCACCGTCGAGCACCCGGCGGTGCCCGCCAGACCCGCAGCCGACGCCGACGCCATCAGACCAACCGCGCACGCAACGCCCACTCGGCGCCACGGACCCCGCCCGCTCCCAGCCGCCCCGCCCCGCGTCGACATGAACTCGTGAGCGTCGTTCATAAGCTCCGCATCGCTCGTCCCGCCACGCCGCCCGGCTGCACGCTGCTCGCGGCTTCAAGGGCCGCGGCGATCGCCGGCTTGGACGGGTCGCTCCGTTTGAAAGGGGAAAGAAACCTCTCGGGTCAGTGCACGAAGCCCGCTCTGCCTCGGCGCGAACGCCGATCCTCATGCCCCACCCCCGATCTCACGCCCCGCCGCCCCGGATGTCGGTCCCCGCCCGGCTTCCCGCCCGCACCCGAGCGGACGCGTTCCTCCGCGCCCCGTGCCACGGCCGGCACCCCCGGATCCGCCCGGCGAGGCGCCGCCTCGACACGCCGCCTCTACACAGGGTCGCATATCGGCTGGGCGGGTCGCCTTCCTCCTCCCGAATTGGTGCTTCGGCGCGGTAAAGCGTGACGATTGCGGCGGTCACCCCAGCGCGACCGCCGCCGCATCACCCCGCCCGCGTCCGTTCCGCGCCAGGCCTGCGCCGGGCCTGCGTCAGACGCGCTCGTCGTACCCCCCGTGCGGCGCCCTCGGGACGCCCCGCACTTGAGGTATAACGTGCGGCGGCCGAACGGGTTCGGCTCGAAGACTTTCAACGCGCGGAATGACGATCATGCTCCCCAACACCGTCCGACCGGGACTCGGTTTGTTCGCCCCGATAACGCTGCTCGCCGCCGCCGGCCTCGCCGGCTGCTCGAACGAGTCCGAGTCGCAGCAAGCCGCCGAAGCCGCCCGCGCCGCCGCCGAGGTCGCCGCCGAGCGCGAAGCGGTCGAGTTCCCCGCGTCGGCCCAGGCCGCAGACGCCGGGAACGACGAATGGGAGCCCTACGAGGGCGTCTTCCGGGCGGGCGTCCGCGAGGTCCCCCCCAAGCCGGACAACGCCGTCCGCCTGACGTCGTACAACGTTCTCAATCTCTTCGACGAGCAAGACGACCCCGCCCTGTCCGGCGACGCCGACGACATGCACGACCGCTGGGACAACCTCCGCGCCAAGCCCGCGGGTCAGCTTCAGGCGGTCGCCGACGCCATCCGCGCCATCGACGTCGACGTCATCGGCCTTCAGGAAATCGAGTCCGAGCAAGCCCTCCTCTGGTTCCGCGACAACTACCTCGCCGACATGGGCTACGAACACGTCCTCTCCGAAGACGTGCAGCACGCCCGCGGCATCGAGCAATCGGTCCTCTCCCGCTTCCCCATCGTCGAGCACCGAACCTGGCCCCGCGAACCGCTCGGCGCCAACCACCCCGAAGACCCGGCTCTCATGCAATCTCGCGAGCGGGAGAAGGCGGGCCAAGAGATCGTCTTCCGCCGCTCACCCCTGTTCGCCCTCGTCGAGATTCCCGCAGGCGCCCGCGGCAACGATCAACCCTACGAACTGGGCCTCTTCGTCGTGCACCACAAGTCGGGACGCGTCAACGACTACTGGCGCGACGCCGAGGCCGCTCGCATCCGCGAACTCATCGCCGAGATGCAAACCCAGCACCCCGACCGCAACATCGCCCTGCTCGGCGACTTCAACGCCACGCCCGGCGCCGCCTCGGTCCGCAGCTACTCCGAACAACTCGGGTTCATCGACACGCTCGCCGACCGCTCCGTCGGCGACACGGCCTCTCTCACCCACGCCTCGGGACGGGCGATCGACTTCATTTTCGTCAACCCGGCCATGGAACGCGAGCTGGTGCCGGGCTCGGCCTTCGTCTACGCGACGCCGTTGCGGCCCCGCGAGTTCGACTGGCGCACCACGCCGACCCCGATCGGCTACGCCGCGGACCACATGCCGGTGACGATGGACTTGGTGCCGGTCGACCGATAACTCGGTCGGGCCGGCCGCCGATCAAGACGCGGAACCTCGCTCGATGGGCTCGGTGGCCGAGCCCGCCGCGCGTATCCTTTCCCCTGCTCGGGCGATCCCTCTGGTCGCGCGATCCCATTGCCTGTATCGGGCCGACCGGCACCGTTTCCAGCGAACCAACCGGCCCGCCGCCGCGTCTCAGTCGAAGGCGCCGCATCCGCCCCGCCCGCCGCCCGCCGCCTTCTGCATTGGGCGTTCGAGAGAAAGGACACCACTCCATGTCCCTCAGCCACACCTTCGGCTCCCGACATCCCTTCGTCCGCCTCGCCGCCGCGGCCGGGCTCGCCGTGTCGCTGCTCGCGCCCGCCGCCTCAGCCCAATACGCCCTCGGTGACGGACGAGCCCTCGACAGCAACCAACGCGTCGGCTCGGGCGGCGTCAACGCCCGTCAGTCCTCGCTTTCGGCGGGCATGGCGCTCCGCAACGCCGTCGTGACGGGCAACGTCGCCGGCGGACGCCACTTCCGCGGCGACGTCGGCTACACCGGCGTATTCGACTTCCGCGGCGATACCGCCGAGGACGACCTCTTCGACTTCCGGCGCGACTCCTACTTCTCTGGCCTCGCCGCACGCGGCGTCCGCGGCATCGACGACGTCCGCGCTCAACTCGGACTCACCACCAACAACCCCGCCTTCGGCCTCGGCGGCAACGTCGCCATCCGTCGCCCCACCACCGGCGCCTTCTCGGCCGAAGCACGCGACCAGATCGCCTCCGGCGACGTCACCCCCGCACTCGACCTCTTCCCGAGGCTCGACGGCACCCTCCGCTCGACCAGCGGCTACCAAATGCGCGAGATCGACCGCCCCGAAATGCTCTCGCGACGCGTCACCGAGCAGGGCTTCACGCTCGTCACCACCGCCTCCTCGCTCGGCGGCATCCGCGAACTGCCCACCAGCAACCAAGCCCTCTACGGACCCATGGAAGCGGTTGGACCCATCGACCCCGCCGCCCGCGCCGGCGCCGACTCCCTCGACGTCGCCGGCTTCACCGCCCCCACCGCCGCCGCCGAACTCGTCGGCGGCGCCTCCGTCACCCCGAACGCCCCCGCCGACGACCCCATGTCAGCCGCGCTCCGCGAATTCACCGCCGACGACCGCGCCCAACCGGACGACGCCTCGACCAGCGCCGGCCGCCCCGACAACCGCGTCAGCGACCGGGTCGACAACGCCCGCGCCGGCGCCCAGGTCGCCTCTTCCGGACGCGTCGGCCACCGACAGGTCCTCGAGAACCTCCGCCGCTCCGCCCTCGACACCGGCCTGCTCGACCGGATCCGCGAACGCCGCGCCGCCGAAGACGCCGCCCTCGCCCAGGCCGACGCCGAAGCCGAAGCCGCCGAAAGCGACGACATCGGCCGCATGCTCGAAGACATCTCCCGCACCCTTTCCGAGGGACGCTCCCCAGGCTTCGACGAACGCGGCAACGTCGTCCCGGACGACCGCCGAGACGCCGACGACCAGGCCGACGACGAACGAACCGACGACCCCGCCTCGACCGACGACGAAGACTCCAACCGCCCCTCGGTCGCCACGATCCTCCGAGGCGGCGACATCCAACTCGACGGGCTCGACCTCGACCTCGAAGGCTCCAGCCCCGCCGTCGTGCGGCACATGGCCCGCGGCGAACGCTGGCTCGAAGAGGGCCGATGGTTCGACGCCGAGGAACGCTTCACCGCCGCGCTCAGCATCGAACCGGGCCTCGCCCCCGCCCTCATCGGCCGCGTTCACGCACAGATCGGCGCCGGACTTTACGCCTCCGCCGCTCTCAACCTCCGCCAGATGCTCCGCGACTATCCGGAGTTCATCGCCGTCAAATACCCACGCAATATCCTCCCCGCCGGCGAACGCCTCCAGACCATCCGCGACCAGCTCGTCGAACGCATGAACCGCAACGAGGTCATCGCCCGCGACGCCGCGATGCTCTTCGCCTTCCTCGGCTACCAGACCGACCGACCGCAAGACGTTCTCCGCGGCTTCGAACGGCTCCGAGCCGTCGAAGACACCCTCGACCTCGAGCCCGACCCGCTCGACGCCCTCCTCTTCGAGGTCTGGCGCCCCGAGTAAGCCCGACGCCCCCGCACCACCGCTACCATGCCCCCCGCGCTCGGCGACACCGCGCCGCCGCGATCCCGCGGCGCGACCGCGGCGGCGCCAGTCCACCTCCCAGTCCACCCCCCGGCCGATCCCCCCGCACGCCTCGCCCTCCGGCTCGAACACCGATGACCGTCCAGCGCTCGCCCGTCTACTCGATCGCCGACTTCCTCACCGACGGCTCGCTCCCCAGGCTCGCCGCCGCCCTCTCGGACCTCGCCGGCACGCCCGTCAAACTCTTCGGCCGACGCGGCGAACGCGTCGAACCCGCCGACGGCAGCCCGCCATGGCGCATCGCCACATGCCACGCCGACGCTTCCCCGGCGCCAGGGGACGACGCGACCGAAATACACGACGCCGACATCGTCCACGTCATCGAACGCTCCGACGAGTTCGACATCGTCGCCGACGTGCCCGGCCGCGGCGAGCTCGTCCTCCTCCACGTCGGCGGCGCCTGCATCGGCGGGCTGCTCGTCGAATCCGCCGGACGCGCCGAACAGGACGACGAGTTCGCCCGCCGGCTTCGGGTCGTCGCCGCACACATCGCCGCCACCGTCAGCGAACGCTGCTCCGAAGAAGCCATCCTCCGCGAACGCAACACCGAGCTTTCGCTGCTCTTTCGGCTCTCGAGCCTGCTCGTCGCCGTCCAGGACCTCGACGAGACCCTCGACGTCGCCCTCGGCGCCTGCCTGCAGATCCTCGCCGCCGACGCGGGCGCCGTACACCTCGTCGAACGCGACGACCGCCGGCTCATCCGGCACGCCGACGCCGGGCTCTCGACCGAATTCCTCGACGCCTTCGACTCGCTCGAAGCGCCGCGCGCCGCCGACCCCGAAGCCCTCCGCGGCGGCGTGCTCGCCGTCGCCGACATCGTCCAGCACGCCGGCCCCGACTCCCCACTCGCTCGCGCCGCACGCCGCGAAGGCCTGCGCAGCATGCTCTCCTGCGGCATCGTCTTCAAAGAACGACCGCTCGGCGTACTCCGCCTCTTCAACCGACAACCCACCAAGTTCACCGCGGCCGATCAGGCACTCATGCGAAGCCTTGCCGAGCAGATCTCCGCCGCCGTCGAAGCCGCCCGCCTCGCCGAGCTCAACCGACGCAGCCGCGCCATCCGACGACAGGTCAAACTCGCCAGCGACGTCCAGCGGCGCCTCCTGCCCGACGATCTCCCGGATCACCCTGCCTTCACCCTCGCCGCACGCTACGTGCCATCCTCCGACCTCGGCGGCGACTTCTACGACATCATCGACCTCGGCCCGCGCCTCGGGCTCGTCCTCGGCGACGTGGTCGGCAAAGGCGTTCCCGCCGCCCTCCTCATGGCCTCCGTCCGCGCCTCGCTCCGCGCCCACGCCCAGATGCTCGGCGACGCCCACGCCGTCGAAGCCGTCGTCGCCCGCGTCAACCGCAGCCTCGCCCGCGACACCAGGCCCAACGAGTTCGCGACCGGCTTCTTCGGCGCACTCGACGCCGAAACCCTCCAACTCACCTACTCCAACGCCGGCCACGACCCGCCGTTCATCGTCCGCGCCGGCCGCGACGACCAACACGCGATCGAAGAACTCCGCGTCGGCGGCCCCCTCATGGGCGTCGCCGAACAAGCCGAGTACCAGCGCGGCGTCTGCACCATCGAACGCGGCGACGCCCTCGTCGCCTACACCGACGGCGTCTGCGACGCGATGAACTTCGACGGCGAAAAGTTCGGACGACAACGCCTCAAGGCCGCCGTCGGCCACGAACTCCGCGAGCGGCCCGACGCCGACGCCGACGCCATCGCCGACCGCATCATCTGGGACCTCCGCCGCTTCACAGGCCTCAACACCGAACGCGACGACCTCTCGCTCCTCGTCCTCCGCGCCCGCCGCTGAGCCGGCGCCGCGCCGCCTCGCCCCCCTCAAACCGCGACCCCACCTCACCGCCCTTCCACCTCCGGCTCGGCGCCCGGAACGTGGATCAGAAACGAATTCACCGGCTTGCTCCGCCCGCCCACACGCAACGTGTACGGCCGACCGTTCAGCAGCATCTGCGGGAAACGCTCCTGCAACTCTTCGATCCGCGGCGACGCACGCTCGAGCAGCGGGTCGTACTCGGCCCGACCAAAGAGGCCCACCGTCACCACGCTGAAACGAAGCCCGTGGTAATAGAACGCTTCCTCGCCCGCACGACGCAGCTCCAGCACGCGCTGTTCGGCCACCCGCGCCCGCTCCGACCGGTCCGCCGCGTCGTACTGCTCGATCTGCAGCGAGAACGCCACCGGCCGCTGCGCCGACGCCACCGCCCGCTCAAGATCGAATTGCGGCATCTCGCTCACATGCTCGAACGGCGGCGGCACCAGAATCGCCGACGCGAACGGCCGAACCCCCGAACGCGTCCGGAACGCCTTCGCTTCCGCGAGCGCCGCCTGAGCCGCGGCGGCGTCGAACGACGCGAACGAACCCAACACCACGGCCGCGCCTGACTCCGTCGTGCGCACGAACACGTCGGTCCGGCCCAGCGCCCGCTTCACCTCTTCCGCCGCGAGCCTCGCTTCGCGGGTCGCGCCCGCGCCGCCGAACCGCTGAAGAAACACGCCCCAGCCCAGCGAGCCCCGCTCCGCTGCGGCGCCGCTCGCAGCCGTCCCATCACCCCCGGCACCGCTCGGGCCGCTCGTTCCCGCCGGCCCGAACACCTCGCGGCCGTCCGCACGCCAGTCGCGCTCGCCACCGCCCCGCTCGCCCCCACCCGCGCAGCCGCCGCAGGCCATCGAGGCCGCCAGCATCGCTGTGCTCACACACGAGGCGCTAAGACGCGCAAAGGCCGCCGTGCGCGGGGAAATCCTCCGTTGGGTCCGTCTCGCCATTATCCGCATAACCGTCTGTCCACCAATCACTTACCGATTCCGACCGTCATTCCGCAAAGTTGAAGGCCCCGCTCCCGCCCTTCCGATACTCACTCACGGGCACGACGCTCCCTGACGAGCGAACGGTTCTCTGGGTGGGTACCGCGTGCCGTCCATCATGTTCCCGTCACACCGCCGCGTTCAAGCACGGTACGACACGGGCGACCACGGCGTTCCGCCCGTGACGGCGGTTTACGTGCGCCCCCCGCTCGCGCCGCCTCGGCGGCGCGCCCCTCCGACCCGTCCCCGCCTGTCCAAGCCCACGCACCGCTTCCCTCCCCGCTCGCCAGCACTCGCCACGCCGCTCTCACCTTCGTCGCCCCGAGGAGCCAGTCGATGTCCAACCTTCCCAACATCTCGAAGCCCGACCGCTCGCTCTCTCAGCCCGCCGCCCTCCGACCCGACCGCCCCTCGGCCGACGCCGCGGCCCGACTCGGCGCCGACGCCGCCGCCGGCAAAGCCACGCCCGCCGACCTCGCGCCCTCCTCACGCTCCCCCAGCTCGACGCCGAACCCACTCGAACGCACCGCCGCTCCGGCCGACGGCCGCACCCTCGGCGTCGAACTCCGCCCACGCTCCGCAGACTCGTTCGAGGTCTCGCCCGCCGCCCGCGCCCGCCTCGCCGACCCACCGGCCGACCAGCGTGAACAAACCAAACCGCTCGTCCGCGCCGAACTCGTCGAAAGCGTCCGCGGCGCCATCGAACGCGGCGACTACCTCACCTCAGAACGACTCGACCTCGCCCTCGAACGCATGATCGGCGACTACACCTCCTGGCTCCGCTGACCCTGGCTTCGCTCCCCCCCCTTCCCCCCCCCCCCCTCCCCGCTCCCCCACTGTCCTCCCACTCCCCATCGACCCCTTCCCCAGCTCCCCGGGTCCGCCCTCGATCACGTCGGCGATCATCATCCGACCGATCAGCCGTAGCGCGTCCCGTCCGAGGCTCCCGAGGCGCCGACGGCGCGGACCCCGCCTGTCTCTGGCTCGCTCTCGTTCCGTCCGCCTTGCGCCCCGCGATCGGCGCCACGACCGCCTCCGCCACCCCCGGCCGCATTACACTCGGCCTATGACGACGCCGCACCAGACCGAAGGCAGGCCTGTCACCCTCCGAACCCTCCGCCGCATGGCCCAGCGCCGCGAGCCCTTCGCCTGCCTGACCTGCTACGACGCCACCACCGCCCGCTGGCTCGAGCGGGCCGGCGTCCACCTCTTGCTCGTGGGCGACACCGCCGCCGAGGTCGTTCTCGGCTTCGACAGCACCATCCACATGCCGCTGGACGTCGCCGTCGCCCTCACCGCCGGCGTCAAACGCGGCGCCCCAAGCACCGTCGTCATGGGCGACATGCCCTTCATGAGCTACCAGGCCGACGAGAACGAGGCGCTGCAGAACGCCGCCCGCTTCCTCACCGAAGGCCGCGCCGACATCGTCAAACTCGAAGGCGACGCCTCCTTCGAACCGCTCGTCGCCAAAATGGCCCGCGCGGGCATCCCCGTCTGCGCCCACGTCGGCGCCAAGCCCCAGCACGCCGCCCTCACCGCCGGCTACGCCTCGGCGGGCCGCACCGCCGACGCCGCCCGTCAAGTCGTCGACGACGCGCTCGCCCTCGAACGCGCCGGCGCCGCCATGCTCCTCGTCGAAGCCGTCCCCAACGAGGTCGCCGACGAGATCATCGCCAAAGCTCGCGTCCCACTTATCGGCATCGGCGCCGGACCCGCGCCCCACGGCCAGATCCTCGTCCTGCAAGACCTCCTCGGCATGACCCAGTGGCAGCCCGGCTTCGCCACCCCCCTCGGCTCCGTCGGCGTCGAGATCGAGAACATCGCCCGACGCTACGTCCAACGCGTCGCCGACCGCGCCGTCACCGACCACCGCTTCCAGATGCGCCCCGACCCGGCCCACCAGACCAGCGAACGGCCCGACGACCGATCCGGCCCCGCCGCTGACTCCGCGGACAGTCCATAACCGCGACCCACCCCGCGCCGGCCCTCGAGCCGGGCCCGCCAGTCCGCCCCCCGTCCGCCCCCCCTCCGGCAGACGCGCACGCCACACGCCATATCCCCCAGCACGCGGCGCCGACGCCCGAAAAACCCCCCACCAGCCGCTCCATCAGGCCGCCGACGCGGAACCTGTACCCATTTCCCGAGGTTTGAATCCCGCCCCGCTTGTTTCCGAATACCGTTGGGTTCCCACCGCTTTGTCGGGGTCTCGACCCGATCTGCGCCGCGCCGGAGCTGCGGTTCAGGTCCAGCGGCCGCCGGCGGGCGACGATCAAATCATGCGGCTTCCCCGCTCGCCCAGCCGACGCGAATCGCCGCCCCGGCCTCGGCCCGCAACGACCGACGAAGGAGCCAACAACCGTGCGACGCTTCTACACCTTCGGCCCCGCGCTCGTCGTCCTCGCCGTCACGGCCATCACGCTCGTCGCCGCACCGTCGGCCGTCAAACAGATCCAACTCGCCAACCTCGGCGCCAAGCTCACGCTCGCCCAGAACCAACTCGACCGCTCCGACCTCCTCGAACGCATCAACGCCGAAGTCGCTTCCATCGGCGACGCCGTCCTCCCTTCCACCGTCCACCTCCGCGTCAGCACACGCACGCCCGACGGCGACTCCGACCTCGCCAACGGCTCCGGATGGGTCCTCGACGACCAGGGCCACCTCGTCACCAACGCCCACGTCGTCGCCACCGCCGAGGCCATCCGCGTCGAGTTCTTCGACGGCCGCGTCACCGAAGCGCAAGTCATCGGCCTCGACGCACGCACCGACATCGCCGTCCTCAAAGTCGACCCCGGACCGGGCCTCTTCCCCATCCGCCGCGCCACCGACCAGCCGCTCCGCTCGGGCGAACGCGTCTACGCCTTCGGCTCGCCGTTCGGCATCCGCTTCTCCATGACCGAAGGCATCGTCTCAGGCCTCGGACGCAGCGAAGGCGCCAACGCCCTCGGACTCCGCGGCGGATACACCAACTACATCCAGACCGACGCCGCGATCAACCCCGGCAACTCCGGCGGGCCCCTCGTCAACGTCAACGGACGACTCGTCGGCATGAACACATCCATCGCCAACGCCGCCCCCCAGAACTTCGGCGGACAGGTCATCCCAGGCCTCACCGGACAGTCCGCCGGCATCGGCTTCGCCGTCCCGCTCGAAACCATCGAGCGCATCACCGAACAGATCATCGACTACGACTTCGTCCTCCGCGGATACCTCGGCGTCTCCTTCGGCACCATGGGCTGGAACCGCCCCGACGAGCGACGCATCCTCGAACGCCGCGGCGTCATCGGCGACGGCGTCCTCATCACAGGCGTCCCGCGCGGCCAGCCCGCCGCCGAAGCCGGACTCAAGCCCGGCGACATCATCATCGCCATCGACGGGCGCCTCACACCCACCGTCGACGTCGTTCGCTCCATCATCTCCGTCCAGCGGCCGGGCCAACAGGTCGACATCCGCGTCGTCCGCGACGGCGAAGACCAACCGCTCGACATCCCCGTCAGGCTCGGCGCCGCACGCGACCTCCCGGGCGGCAACATCCTCTACATCGAAAATAGCGAGAACATGACCACCGCCGAGATCATCGCCAGACTCACCGGCGAAGGCGACGACCAGCAAGACGCCGCCGACGAGTAAACCGTCGGCATCCCCCTCCGCCCCTCCGCCGACCACCGCGGCATCAGGGCGATTCCGCGTACACCGTCGGCTTCCGCTCGCCGAGCAAACCCAACGCGTGCGCACGATCGAAAAACACCTCGATCGCTCGCCGCTGCGCCTCGCCGAACTCGTACCGAAGCAACCGGTCCAAGTACCGATGCGCCACGTCCACGGGCCAGCCGCGCATTCGCGCGTGCCGCTCGATGATCCAGTCCAGCCGTGTCCGATTATGCCGCCGCTGGCGGTCAAGCAGCGCCGCCGCAGCCCGAACGTCAGCACGCTCGGCGCGATCGCGCTTCGCCATCCACACCGCGTACACGAACGGCAGGCCCGTCATCTCTTTCCACGCCTCGCCGAGGTCCAACTGGTGCGGGTACACCGCGGCCGGCGGCGAATCCACGATCACCTTGTCGCCGATCATGAGCAACGCCTGCGGCCACGGGCACGACGGGTCGCGCTCCCGCGCCGCCCGGTGCTCGTCCGCGTCGAACGCCTTCACCCGCGGCGCGCGACCCGCGCCGCTCTTCTCCGCCAACACCATCTGCGCCAGCGCGACCGACGTGTGCGAATCCGCGTCCACGTGAAGCTCCTCGATCTCCTCGAACGGCGCCGTCGAGAACACACGCACCGTCAGCGTCGGCCCGTCGCAGCCGATCGCCCCCGCCGGAACGATCGACAACGCCTCCCCCGCCCGCTGATAGTCGATCGTCGACGCGAGCGCCAAGTCGGCTTCGTCCTCGATCAACAGATCGATCAGACGCGCCGGCGCCGAAAGCTTCAGCCGAACGCCCCGCAGCTTCGCCACCCCCTCGATCAGCGGCGCCGTGTTCAGATAGCTCACCGCCGCCAGACGCACCGACGACGGGTCCGAAAGCCCCGCCGCCGTCGACGCCCCGCCGCCTTCGCTCTCGCCTCCCCCGTTCCCAGCATCGCCGACCGCGCCCGCTCCGTTCGTCTCGCTCATCACCGCTTCGCCTCCAGGCTCCGTTTCATCCACCTACGAACGCCGCTCGAATAACCGCTCCGCAACCGCCACGCCCTCTCCCAACCACCCCGACTCACGGCCGCCACACCGGCGCGCCGATGATCCAATGCATGACCCATCGCCCCCGCCACGTCCGATCCGACGACCGCGCCGAACCCGGCGGGCGACCCGCGCCGCGACGACTCGCCATCCTCGGCGCCGGCGGACACGCCGCCGTCCTCGCCGACTGCGCCCACCGAACCGGACGATTCCACATCCTCGGATGCTATGACGACGCCGGCCAAAACGCCCTCGAACGACGCCCGATTCCCACCGCATCCGACTTCCTCGGCCCCATCGAACAAGCCGCCCAAGACCTCCACAACCTCCACGACCACCGACTCCTCATCCTCGGCGTCGGCGACCTCGCCGCCCGCGAACGCATCCTCCGACGCCTCCAACCCGGCCACGACCACGACCACGATCACACCAACGACGACGACGAAGACGGCCGCGACGAACGCCGCGACCGCTTCGCCACCGTCATCGACTTCTCCGCCGTCGTCTCCGCCTACACCTCCATCGCCCACGGCGCGGCCGTCTTCCCCAGAGCCGTCGTCAACTCACGCGCCGCCCTCGGCCCCCACGCCGTCGTCAACACCGCCGCCGTCATCGAACACGACGTCACGCTCGCACGCAACGTCCACGTCGCGCCCAACGCCACGCTCTGCGGCGGCGTCTCCGTCGGATCGCACACGCTCATCGGCGCAGGCGCGACCGTCATCCCCAGCGTCCGCGTTGGACGCCGATGCACCGTCGCCGCCGGCGCCGTCGTCGTCCGCGACGTGCCCGACGGCGCCACCGTCCGCGGCTGCCCGGCGCGGTGACCGACCGCCCCACCGCAGCGCCTCACCCCAAGACCGACCACCGAAGTTCTTCCGCGAGCCCCGGGCGACAGCTCCCGCCCACACCCCCGCGCCCCATCCCCCGATCCCCCACCCCGCTCCCCCCACCGCGCCCCCCAATCCCGCTCCGACACTCCGCCCCCCCACGCCCGCTCAATCTTCGGTCGACTGCGGATAGATCAGATACCGGTCGTGCACTTCGAGCACCAGGTCCGTCGCGCCGTCGCCCGTCAGGTCGTCGACGATCACGTTCGACGGCTCGAACGCGCCGCCGCGCCGCATCGTGAAAAGCCGTTCCTCGAACACCTTGAACTCCGTCGCGAAGACCAGCTTCCGCGCCGCCGAGAGCGTGAAAATCTGCACCAGCTTGTCGTTGTTCTCCAGAACGACCAGATCGAGGAAGCCGTCGCCGTTCACGTCGCCCGCCTCGATCTCGTGCTCGCGGCGTTCGTCGTCGTCGCTCCGCCACGAAGCGAACTCTTCCAGCGCGTAGCGAACGCCCTCGAGCTGAACGATGCCGAACGAGTCGTCGGTCGTCGTCAGAATCGCCGTCTCCCCGGGCGAGCCGGTGAACGCCCCGGCCCGCAGCGCCTCGGGCGACATCCCCGTCAGCCGCAGCTTGTCGGCGATCGTGAACGCCCCCTCCTCGTCCGGACGGAAGAACAGCAGCCGATCCGACGCCGTGTCCGCCGCCACCACCACCGGCGTCGTCCCGTCCGTATACGTCGCCAGCGCGTCCAGCGACGCCTCGGCGTCCGGAACCGTGAACTGGTCCACCACCACCCAGCCCCCCACCGCGTCGAACGCCGCCGCACGCACGAAGTTCTCGTCCGCGATCAGCAACTCCGCCTGCCCGTCCCCGTCCACGTCCAGCATCGCCGTGTTGTTCGCGCCCGCCGCCGCCACCAGACCCACGTTCGCCATCTCGTCGCTCTCAAGCAACCGCGGCTCGCCCGTCTCCAGACCCAGCACGTCGTCCACCATCATCAGCGGCTCGCCCGTCGTCAGCAAAAGCAGGTCCGGATGGCCGTCACGATTGAAATCCCCCGAACGCAACGCGCCGGGCGAACGGTTCACGCCCTCCAATTCCAGCGTCACCGGCTCGCGACCCAGCGACGGCGGGAAGTGAACCTCCAGCGTGTGGTCGCGACGATCCGCCATCACCAGCACCAACGCGTCCATCATCACGCCCGGCGCGGTCGTCACCGGCGCCGTCGTCATCGCCTCGGGGTCCGCCCCCGTCGTCAAAAACGACACCGGCTGCGGAAAGCCCAAACGCCCCGTCCGCTCGTTGAACTGCGCCACCCCCACCGCCTTCTCCTCCCGCGACAGCACCACCACCTCGAGCTCCGCGTCCTCGTCCCACTGCGCGGCCGCCAGCGTCGCCGGGTCTTTGAACGTCGAGAAGCTCTCGCCGTCCGCCACGCCGACGCCCGAACGCTGCAAATGCAGCACCACCGAGTTCGTCGAAGACTCCGTCGCGATCAGGTCCGGCAAACGATCCGCGTTCACGTCCGCCACCACCACGCTCCGGTCCCGGTCGTCCCCGCCGCGGAACGAGTGCACCCGCACCGTCGCGTCGCGCTCCGACACGCCCAGCGGCGAAACACGCTGCGCCTCGATCTCCTCCACCGACAGGTCGTACAAAACCATCCGACGACTCTGACGCTCAAGCACCGCGATCGACGCCGACTCCCGCCCCGGCGTGCGGAACGCCTCCACCTCGATCGGCGCCGGCATCTCGAACCGAAGCTCCGGACCGATCGAACCGCCACCACCGCCACCAGGCTGCTGCAACCACAGACGCAGCGGCGCGTCCGACTCGGTCAGCACACCCAACACGTCGTTGCGCCCGTCGCCGTCGAAGTCTTCCACGAAAAACGCCACGATCTGCTTGTCCGCCGACAGCACCGTCGGCTCGCCCACCGGCCCGCCCGCGTCGAAGCCGAACACATGAATCTCCCCGCCAACCCGCGTCACCAGCTCGGGACCTCCGTCCCCCCGCACGTCCACGATCGAAAAGCTGGTCGGCGTCGCCGTCAGGTTCCGCACTCGCCGCCGCGACTCCGCCTCGAACTCCATCAACGACGACTGACGCAGCACCACCACCTCCGACGGCTGACCGGCATACACCACGTCCAGCAGACCGTCACCCTCCGCGTCGTACGCCGCCATCGCCTGAATCTGGTGCGACACCGAAACCTCCACCCGGTCGAACCACGGCGAAGGCGGCAACTCGTTCGCGTCCAACTCACGCGCCGTCTCGTCCGCCGTCCGCGCCGTCCGCCGCTGCAGATGAAACTCGATCCGAGACTTGCCGTTGTTCGCCACCGCCAGATCGGTCAGGCCGTCGTTGTTGAAGTCCGCCGCGATCGCCGGGCCCGCGTTCTCGTCCACCACGAGCACCCGCTTCGCGTCGAACCCGTAGTACGACGCCAGCGGCGGCTCGTCGCCCACCGCGACCGACGCCGCCGCCAGGCCCGTGACGCCGACCGCCAACCCGCGCAGCGTCCACCGGCCCCTCACCCCCCGCAATCCCCCGCAACGCGACACGATTGAACCAACGGCAAGCGAACGAATCGGCATCTCCGGCGTGGACGACATGAATGCTCCGACGAGTAAAGGGAACCAAAGGAAAGCTCAAAGACACACGACGACCGACCAGCGAACCTCGCCCGCCAGCCGCACCGCCACGCCCACCCCGCTCAGCAAGCCGCCGGACATTCCCGCCTCCCCCCACCGCAGCCGACTCGCGTTTCGAGTGTATCGCTGGGGCGGCGCCCGGATGCGTCGCCCAGATGCAAGCCCAATCACACGCCCAGAAGCACGCCCAGACGAACCCCCAGACGCACGCCCGGATGCGCGACCAGTTCCATCGCCCGACCGCGCCGCCCATCGCCACTGCCATTCGGGTTTCGTAAGGACCTCGACAGAGCCCAGCACGCCGAGCCGCCTTCGCCACCATCCCCCGAGCGGACCGCCAGCCGCGGCCCCGAGCCCCGCTCGACGACTTTCAGCCACACGCCCGGCAACCCACAGCAACCTCCGCGTCGGGGCCCGCAAACTGCTATCCAAGCCGCGACGGGCTACCCTTATCACGCCCCGCGGCCGCCGAACGCTCGCCGACCCCGCGAAACAGCCTCGCTCGCCCGCCGAACAACCTTCCCGAAGGAGACGAGCCGCGATGACCACCCCTCTGCACAACACCGCTACCCACTCCCGCCGCTCCGCTCGCTCGCTGGTCTTCCTCGCCGCGACCACCGCCGCCGTCGCGTCCGTCGCCGTCGCCGCCCAGCCCGAAGCGATGTCCGAGCCCACCGCTACCACACAGCCCGCCGCGCCCGCCACCGAAAGGGCCGACGCCGTCGAACGCGCCGCCGGCCAGGGCGAGGCCCGCGTCGACACCATCACCTTCACCGACGGCCGCACCGTCATGGCCCCCATCCTCAAAGAAACCAGCGAACGACTCTGGCTCGACCTCGGCTTCGACGTCCTCATGGTCCCCCGATCACAAATCCGCTCCATCCTCCGCGCCGACCGCACCCAAACCGCCGAGGCCGACGCCGACGACTCCGCGCTCTTCTTCACCGCCGACGCCGATTCGCTCGCCGAATCCTCGCCGGCCGAACTCGCCAAAGTCATCGGCGAAGCCGTCATCAAAGTCAGCACCCCCTCCGGACTCGGCTCCGGCTACATCATCCACCCCGACGGCTACGCCATCACCAACGCACACGTCATCCAGGGCGAAACCGACATCTCCGCCACCGTCTTCGAGCGCGGCGAACGAGAGTTCCGCCGACAGACCATCGACGACGTCGAGATCCTCGCCGTCAACAACCACCTCGACCTCGCCCTCATCAGACTCCAGCGCGAAGAAGGCGACGAACGCCCCTTCACCTACGTCTACGTTCAGGGCCGCGAAACGCTCGAAGTCGGAGAGGAAGTCTTCGCCATCGGCAACCCGCTCGGCCTCGACCGCACCCTCTCCTCCGGCGTCGTCGCAACCACCCAACGAAACTTCGAAGGGATGACTTTCGTCCAGACAACCGCCGAGGTCAACCCCGGCAACTCAGGCGGACCACTCTTCAACCTCAAAGGCGAAGTCGTCGCCACCATCAACATGGGCGCCCTCATGGCCGACGGCATCGGCTTCGGCATCCCCGCCCGATACGTCCGCGACTTCATCCGAAACAACGAAGCGTTCGCCTACGACAAAGACAACCCCAACTCGGGCTACAACTACCTCGCCGGCCCCTCACGCTCACGCTTCGGCGCCCCACCGATGCTCGACGACGCCTCGGGCCGAAGCGACTGATCCACGCCGACGCACACGCCCCGCCCGAACCAAACCCCGCGGCCGACGCCGCTCATATTCGAACTGAACCCGTTCACCACACGTTCCGCGGCACGCGCCGCCATTCGTCACCCGGAAGAGTTTTGAGAAGGACTGCAATGCGAACTCACACCATCAACACAGCAAAGACCCGTCTCTCCATCGCCGCGGTGACCATCGCCGCCGGCGCAGCCAGCGCCCTCGGCGTCGGCATCGCCGACTTCGCACCGCGCGACTCCGTCCTCGTCGCCGGCACCAACAGCTTCGACGACCTCATCGCCTCCGCCGAACGCGCCGGCCTCGTCGACCTCTGGAACGAGCCCGCCATCCAGCAGTTCCTCGACGAACAGGCCGCCGACATGCTCGACGAGCTCTCCAACGAACTCCGAGACCTCGGCTTTACCCTCGACGACCTCTCCGCTCCCCAGGGCCCCGCCGGATTCGCACTCTTCATCGACGACCAGGCCGAAGACCCCCGCGACGCCCAGTACCACTACCTCGTCGTCTCCGACTTCGGCGACCAAGCCCAGCAAATGCACGAACTCATCCTCGCCGGCATCGACCAGCAGGAAGAAGAAGGCCTCATCACCTTCGACGAAGAGGAATACAACGGCGTCACCATCGTCGTCGTCAACCAGATCGACCCCATCGAAGACGACGACGCCGACGACGAAATGAACTGGAGCGGCGACGACTGGGATTCCGACTCCGGCGAAGACTTCTGGACCACCTCCTACTACGCCCGCTCCGGCGACGCCGTCTTCTTCTCCTCCTCACTCCGCACCATCGAATCCTCCATCGAAAAAGCCGCCGGCGAAGAAGGCGACCGCGACGTGGTCGCCACCGACGGCTGGGCCGCCACCATGAACATGCTCGGCGACGACCACGAGGCCTTCCTCGTCTCCGTCACCAACCCCTGGTACGAACTCACCCGCCGCATCCAAGACGTTCAAGCCCAGGAAGCCCCCGCCGCCCAGAACGCACCCATCGTCGAAATCCTCAGCGCCACCGGACTCGGCGAAGTCCAGGGCTTCGGCATCAGCTTCGACCTCGCCGCCGACGGCGGCGTCATGGACGCCAACATCGCCGTCGCCGCTCCTCAACTCCGCGGACTCATGGGCCTCATCCCCGCCGAAGACAAACCCTTCACCGTCCCAGGCTTCGTCTCCGCAGACGCCTCCGGCTTCTCCATGATGCAGTTCGAGTTCGCACAACTCTTCCCAGCCATCCGCGAAATCCTCGGCGTCATGCAGCCCTCCCTCCCGCCCGAAGCCCAGCAGCAAACGATGATGGGCCTCGGCATGGCCGAAGGCATGGTCGGCGGGCTCATCTCCAACATCGGGCCCGAGGTCTACATCGTCCAGGAAATCCAGCGCCCCTTCGCCGCCGACTCCCAGAAAACCCTCCTCGCCATGACCGCTCAGAACGAGGGGCCCATCCGACAGGTCATCACCCAGCTCAACCAGCAGATGGCCGCCATGATGGGCATGGGCCTCGAGTCGCGCGAGTTCTCCGGCGGCACCATCTGGTCACTGCCCGAACAAATGGCCGGCGCCATGGGACCCGGCATGGGCATGGGCATGCCAGGCATGGGTGACGTCGCCATCGGACTCGGCGCAGGACACATGTTCATCGGACAGACCGCCGGCATCGAGAGCGCTCTCCGGACCGCCGCCGACCCCGAAGCGCCACGACTCGCCGACCACGACGGGCTCGCACAAGCGCTCCAGCAGATCGACGGCTCAGGCCTCTCCTTCTCTTGGTCCAACATGGAAGAGTCCATCGCCTACACGCAGTGGATGATCGAGAACTTCGACGAAATCCAACGCGAACAGCTCCGCCAGATGGGCATGACCGACGAACAAATCGATCAGCAAATGGAATGGGGCGGCGGCGCCATGGGCGGACCCTTCGCCATGCTCGAATCGCTCCCCGACCTCGGCATCCTCGCCGACTACTTCGGCGACTCCGTCGGCTTCATGAAAGTCACCGACCAGGGCATCGTCGGCACCTTCAAAACGCTCCGCCCCGAGTAACCACCCCGACCCCTTCCCCAACCCCGACCCCTCCCCCAACGTCCCGCGACGACGCGCCCACCAAGCTGACGCCGACGCGACCGACCACACCACCGACCGACCACACCACCGACCGGACCGGCACGACACGCCGCTCCGGTCGTTTCTTTTTTGCACGCCCCGCCCCGCCCCGCACCGTATCGCACGCCCCGCACCGCACCGCACGCCCCGCACCGCGCCGCCCCGCACCGCAACGCCCCGCACCGCGCCGCGCCGCCGCCCACACGCCGCCGCCCACACGCCCCCGCCCCGATCGCCCCGACGCCACACCACTCCGGCACGAACCATCTCCACGAACGCCGAGCGTTGGGTGCCCAGCGCCGCTCAACGAACGCCGAACGACGAACACCGAACGACGAACGCCAAGCGCCGAGCGCCGAACGCCGCTCAACCAACGCCGGAAGCGGCGACGAGTGTCCAACCGAAAAACACTGCGGACCGCCCCCAGCACACCCCCATAGCGAGCGCGAAAGCGCATCTCTCACCCGGCCAAGCGAACGTCCCGAGCCGAGAGCCTCAACGAAAACACAAATTCCTGAGTTTTGACGACGCGACACAGAAGATCGCCGCGTAGCGCCGGCATTACAATCAAGATCGACCCCACAACGCCTTGGGAAGCCTGGCGCCCCACAAAATGAAGCCCCGAGACTCGCGCACCAACTGGTACAGCTTCGGGGACAAGCGCAATCGTCAACGAACTCTCGTACACTGCGGAGTGAACCGGGGAAAATTCCATCCGGTCGCCAACATTATTGAAGTCTTCTGGGTCTGGGCGCCGGCCGAATCGTGGGGCGATTTACAATGAACGCGATACCTCTCATTCCCATTCATTTCACCGCTAACACTTTGAGCTCTGCTCATGCAATGCTTCCGATCATTGACTTAGACAGAGCGACGGTCGAACGTGATTACGCCAGAATCCGACCTCTCCCGAATGCTAGCCGCGATCTACGTTTCACCGCGTGGAGCCTTTACCACGCGGCGAAGAAGGCTGAGTTGGCGTGCAGTTTCACAACGGCGCAGATTGACCACCTTGCCCAGTGCTTTGCCAGCGAACACCACGAACTGTTTCGATGGAACGGCCAAGAATTCCGGCTGACTAGAAATGCTACCGATTCCTACGAATCGGCAGCCCAAGCGAGCCGTGCTCGGCTCGTCGGCGAGGGCATGCTGCTGCTCGCCATGCAGCAACAGCGATATGCCTTCTGGGATCGTTTCGACCTGTTGGTCAAGCGAGCACTGCGGAATCAAACGCTCAAACATCCCGACAGTGTGCGCCACGCTCAGGCAGTCCGTGAGCAACTCGACATCGGCCGCACCGGGAAGCGTTCCGACTTTGTGGTCGAGAATGCAAAGTGTCAATCGGCACTCGCCGAGGCGAAGGCCGGGTTCGTCTCCCCACTCGCCACCCCTCCCATCAAACCCGATCTCCGGAAGGCTTTGCAGCAACTTGCGGAGACCAAACCCCTGATCTCTCCGCAACCAACCAAGACCTATGCGGTCGGGACTTACCTGCGGGAAGAAGATGACACCCACGATGAAGGTTCGCTGATTGCATTTGTTGACCCGGAGGGACAAGACCATGCTGAACTCACAGTTGATCTTCCGCAGGACTGGGTTCGCCGAGGAAACTACGCGGCTTGGTTGCTCGGAATGGGCTTTACGGAAGCCGCGAACGCGCTGCGCAACGGCGTAGTCCGTGAAGGACTCCGCGTTGCACTTCCGCTCAAGCAAATCGCCCGCCATGACTACGCGTATGTCATCACGGGAGTTGGTCTGAATTCTCGGAATCTCCAACACTTCCTGCAAGACCCTCTCAATCACCTGCCACATCATTGGGCAGACTGGTTCCTCTTTGCTCTTGATCGCCGTGAAGTTGAGCTGAACATCATCGGCTTGCGCGTCGACGTACTCGACCGCGTCTCCGCCGCGCTGACCACTGCTGAGCCCAACCCGCTCCTTGGAGTGGAACCGGAGTTTGCGATTGAGACATCGCAGTTTAACGGCAGCGTGATGCCTGATGGAAGCATGTGCGGCGTCATTACGACCGGCAACATCGACGAGGTCCAGTTCAGGGAGTTCACGCTGTGACGGGTTCCAAGGTTCTTATGAGACCACCCCCACCCATCCCGTACCCTACAGCCCCAGCATCCCAACCATTCGAAGGCGTCGCCGGCGATCACCCCGTCGCACACCGACCCGTCGCCCACCGACCCCCGCCGCCCACCGACCCCGTCGCGCACCGATCGGCGCACACCGACCCCCATCGCGCACCGACCGCACCGATCACCAACCCTCCCACAACACCACCTCCCCAGCCCCACACCCGCCCGATCCCAATGCCCGCAGCAAACCCCGCCTCCCGCGCTTCCCTAAAGTCCCCCCTATGCCACGCGTCCCCCTCGACACCTACCCCCGCCTCCGCCGCGTCGCCGACACGCTCCGCGAAGTCTCAGGCCTCACCGACCCACAACAGGTCCAACTCGCCTTCTCACGCGACCTCCAAGAGTTCAACCCCATCCAAGGTTACGTCAGCCTCTCCCGACGAGGCCTCCCCGACGGCGCCTACAAAGTCACAGGCGTCAACGCCCACAACGCCGGCTTCAAACGCAAAGACCCCTGGAAACACTGGGACGAACTGCCGACCCACACCGGCGGACTCCTCGGCGACATCATCCAGCACGACTCGCCACAGCTCTATCACCACCTCGACCTCGCCGACGACCCCGTCCTCGGCCCGCACATGGCCGACATGCACAGCCTCGCCGCCATCCCACTCTACGACCAAGGCCGCGCCCTCAACTGGGCCGTCGCCATGCGCGAAGAACCCGACGGCATCGACCCACAGACCGTCGAGAACTTCCTTATGCGCGGCAACCTCATCGGACGCATGACCAAAAATCTCGTCGACCAGCGAAAGCTCGAACGACTCGTCGATCAACAAACCGGCGAACTCCAACGCATCGCCATGATCCAGCAGGCCCTCCTCCCCGAACGCACCCCCAAACCACACGGGCTCCACATCGCCACCAGTTACCTCACCTCCACCGAGTCCGGCGGAGACTTCTTCGACTTCTTCGATCGTGACGACGGCTGGTTCACCGTCCTCGTCGCCGACGTCGCCGGTCACGGCGCCGGCGCCGCCGTCGTCGTCGCCATGATCCAAGCCATCCTCCACACATACCCACAAAACGCCGAAGCCTGCCCAAGCTGCATCCTCGCCTACCTCAACGAACACCTCTCTCGCAAACGCATCGAAAACTCCTTCGTCACCGCCGTCTGCGCACTCTTCAGCCCCGACCGCCGCACGCTCCGCTACGCCAACGCGGGACACAACCGACCCATCCTCCGACGCGCACCAAACGACGACACCGGCGACGTCCTCACCATCGACGGCGCCGTCTCCGTCCCCCTCGGCGTCCTCGACGACGCCCGGTACACCGCCCTCGAACTCGACCTCCAACATAACGACACACTCGTCTTCTACACCGACGGCATCGTCGAAGCCTTCAGCCCAGGAACACCCGACACACGCGAACAGTTCGGCGCCGAACGGCTCAACCGCTCCCTCGCCGCCTGCTCCGGCGCACCCGACCGCATCGTCGAACACGTCCACGCCGACCTCTACAAACACACCGGCGTCCGCTCTCGCGCCGACGACCAGACCATCGTCGCCGTCCGCGTCGGCTCACCTACACCCACCGCCCGCACCACACACGCCGCGACCTCCACCGACGTCGCCGCCACCGCGACCGCCGCCGACCGCGCATGACCTACCAAGACCCCGCCGACGACCGCCGACCCCCGCAACGTCAGCCTCCGCCCAGCGAGTGGTACGCCGACGCCGGCCTCCGCTTCGAATGCACCATGTGCGGCGACTGCTGCACAGGCCCCCCGGGCGTCATCGCCTTCACCCAAAACGAAGGCGAACGCATCGCCAAACGACTCGGCATCTCCTACCAAGACTTCCTCCACCGCTACACCCACGACACCCCCGAAGGCCGCTCCCTCAACGAAGTCCGCACCGCCCACGGCCACGATTGCGTCTTCCTCGACCGCACCTCACCCCACGCCCGCTCACTCCGAGACGGACGCGGCGGCGCCGTCTGCTCCCTCTACGAAGACCGACCGCTCCAGTGCCGCACCTTCCCCTGGTGGCCCGACAACCTCCGCACGCCACGCGACTGGGCACGCACCGCTCGCGCCTGCGAAGGCGTCAACCGCGGCGCCTTCGTCCCCGTCGAACACATCCGCATCCAACGAAACCAACAATCCCAACGCGAACGCTCCGGCGACAACGTCCCCTCTTCCGACCCAACGCCCTGACCACCCCTCCCCAAGCCCACTCCTGCGCGCCTTGCTCCCCCTCGGCCGCGCCCCCTCCGCCGCCGCCCGCTTTACAGTCCGGCTCCACGCCATGCACACCCGCCTCACTCAACAAGACCGCGACCGCTTCGACGACCTCCTCGAAGAAGCCATCGACAACCTCCCCCCCGGCGTCCGCTCACTCCTCGAAGAAGTACCCGTCATCGTCGACGATCAGCCCGACCGTCCACTCGCCGACTCGCTCGCTAAAGAGTGGGGCGAAACGCCCTCCGCCCAATGGCGACGCAAACTCGCCGAAGAACTCGCGGGCCTCCACTCCGGCGTCATGCTCACCGAACGCTCCGTCGAAACGCCACACTCCGTCCCCGAAGACATCCGACTCTTCCGACGCGGCATCATCGCCCTCGCCGAACGCGCCGTCCAAGAAGACCACCAACACCCCGAGCTCCGACCCCCCGACGACCCAGAGCCCCTCGACCCCGACGACGCCCTCTACGAACAAATCTGGATCACCCTCGTCCACGAGATCGGCCACCACTTCGGACTCTCCGAAGAAGACCTCGACCAACTCGGCTACGCCTGACCCCCCCGCTCCCGCATCTCATCAATCGCCCACGCAGCGCGTGCTCACCCCGACCTCACGCACGCCTCGTTCGCCGCCCCTACAGCCGCCCCCGCTCCACCGCCTTCACCAAATCCGTCACCCGTTGCGGGTCCGGATCGTTCTGCCAGTCCCCCCGCTTCTTGTACCAACTCCCCACGATCAGCGCGTCCGCATACTCCAGCAGCTCCCGCGCGTTCTCCGGCGTCACACCGCTCCCCACCGCCACCGCACCCTTCACCGCCGTCCGCACCACCCGCACGTCCTCCACACTCGTCGGCCGCGCCGTCGCAGAACCCGTCACGATCACACCGTCCGCCAGAAAGAACTCCGCCGCCCGCGCGAACTCCGCCAGATCGATGTCACCCGTGATCGCGTGCGCCGAATGCTTCTTCTTCACGTCCGCCAGAATCTTCACTCGCTCCGCCCCGATCGCCTTCCGATACCGCAACAACCCGCCAGCGTCCGCCTCGTCCAACAAACCCTCGTCCGCCACCGACGCGTACACGAACCCCTCCGCACGAATGAACTCCGCCCCCACCGCGTGCGCCACCGCTAGCGCCGCCCGGTTCGCCCCCGCCAGCACCTGAATGCCCAGCGGCTTGCCGACCTCACGCTTCACACGCTCCGCCACCAGCGTCATCCCCGCCACAACCTCCGGCCCAACCTCCCGACGCATGTACGGCACGTCGTGCATGTTCTCCAGAATCACCCCGTCGAAACCCGCCTCCACCAACAGCGACGCCTCACGCACCGCCCGCTCCGCCGTCGAACCCAACGACGAACCATCATTCCGCGGCGTGCCGGGCATCGCCTGCACATGCACCATCCCCACCAACGCCTTCGACACACCAAACACGTCCTTCGCAAGCGCCACGGCTCGCCCCCTTCTTCATCGCCAACCCCCGCCCACACAGACCGAACCTCCACCCCAACGACAACGGCCCGACGACGCACGCCACGCCACACAACAGCCCCGCCCCACCCCAACGCCAGCCACGACGCCGATACTACGTCCCCGCACGACTCCAGCGCCCACGCCGCTCCCGCAGCACTCCACGATTCACCCTTCCCTCGCAAGTGTGACCCGCTCAACGCGGCACAGAAATGCCGCCCGGCCCCTTTCGACGCGCCACGCCGACCGCCTCTCAACGCACTCTTCGCGATCGTCACGCCCCAAACACCAACGCCAACACCAACACGATCACCATGATGAGAACGAACATTGGAATCAGTACACCGCCGAGCAGCACAAGCAGACACCCGAACCGAAGCGCCAGCCCGTCTACCCGCCGCCACCACGCTTGCTCGTCCATCTCCGACCAAGGCGCCCTCGCCTCGTCGTCAGGCGGCGGCCGTATCACCCGACAGTTCGACCGCGCACGATCCAACGCCCCCCGGATCGCCGCCTTGTTCCGCCGCGACCAAGCCACCTCGAGCAGATCGACCGCCCAGCTCCACAACCCATCCCGACGCTCGTCATCCCCGTCTGACATCGCCGTGCACCCCTTGCCACTAAGGTGCCAGGACTTCGCTGTCCATGCTCGTCAACGACGCTGCCGTCCTGGGCGCCGCCTCGCTCGTCGAACCCACTACTCCACCGCGCGCTCCCCGACCCCCATCCGCTCGCCAATCTCCAGCGACTCCAGATACCCGTCCACAGCCCGTTGCACCCCCGGCGTAAGCGTCAAATACTCGGACCCGATTTTCTGAAAGAACCCGGGCGTGAGGTTCGAGACCGTCCCCCGCACCGACGCCACCGACGCGCTCCCGTTCCCGCTCGCCGTCTTCGAACCCGCCTTCGCGTACAGCGCGCGACGCGAGAACGCCCGATCCACGCCCTCCGCCTCCATGCTCAACTCGATCCCCGCCGCCTTCACCGCGTCCACCAAACGCCTCGGCTCACGGTGAAGCAAGCTCTCGACTTCCGCCACCGCCACACGCCCCGCCGACGGCGCCGCTTCGCGCCCAAACCCCGCCTCGAGCTCGTCCGCTTCCCCCAACAGATGCTTCAGTGCCGCCAGATCAGACAACAGAGCGTTGCGCGTCCCGTCAAGAAGCTGCCGCAGCAACGCCGTTCGGCGGCTATCCTCGCCGAACAGCTCCGACAACGCCGCACCACCACGCGCAAGCGCTTGCGCATTCTCGTACAATGACTCTTTAGCAAGCTCTAACGCCATCTCCCGCATGTCGACCATCGGTCATCCCTCCAGCTAGACTTGCGCAGCGTGCGCTGCTTTCAAGTCTATGCGCATCATCGACCGATGCCACAAAAATCGAAACGCCCCTGCGCTACCCTTACCCGGGCATGCCTCATGCGCAACCCAAGATACTGGGACGCCGCGATTGATCGACCCAGCATCTAGCGGCTCACAAAAATAGCTTGCGCCAGCTTGTACAACGAATTTTACGATTTCTTGACAATCTCGCCAATCCGGCGAAAGTGACCCCAATCACAAACCAAACGCACGCAGCAACCCCGCGCCCGAGCAACCCCGCGCCCGCTCCCCCCACAACCACGACAACGCACCCGCGGCCCACCCCCGCTGCACAACCGCAGCGAGCAGCCGACCAAGCCAAGTCTCGATTCATTTCCGACGCCCACCACACCACCCCGTCCAGCCGCGCGCCGCCCCAGCCCCGCGTCGCACACCTACGCCACCCCCCGACACACCCCCACGCCAGATCACCGCGCCAGACCCCCCACCGCGCCAGACCCCCCCGCGACACACCATATTGGCTTCGCCGCCCACACGACCGCCCGCCCCGACCGGGACACGACAACCAACCCCCACCGCCACGCGACAGCCATACGGCGCCTGAGCCACTACCCGAGCCGCCGCTGAGCCGACCCTGAACCCCCCGGCCGTACTCACTTACCCGGCGCCCTACCCTACCCCTCGTCGCAGACTCTCACACAGGTCGGCCGGCCCCCCGCACCACAGGCCGAACCGCAATCCAACAATCCCCCGCCGCCGCCCCCAGACCCCCTCATCAATTACGACGAGCCGCGCGAACGCTTGTTCGAACGCTTCTTGCCCGTTTTCCCGCCTTCGCTCGACGCCGACGCCTTCGCCGTGTACTGACCACGACCCACACGCTCGAAACGCTTGTCCTTAATCAGCGTCTGATTCACGATCGTCCGGAAGTTCGGGCTCGTCGTCCGGTACCCCGATCGCTGCACCTCTTCCGCGATCCGCGTCACGTTCAGCGTCTGATCGCTCAGCAGCTCCACCAACGCGTCCGCCAGGTTCTGCTCGTTCCGAGGACGCTTTCGACCCTCGATCGACGCCATCGCACCGCCTGCGATCCGGATCTCCTCGTCGATCATCTCAAGCTGTTCCACCAGCTTCTCGCGGCGACGCTCCAACGCCTTCAACTGACGCTCGCGACGACGGATCTCGCTCTGCAAATCTTCAATGCTCACCTGGTCAAGCTGGGACATGGCTCACCAATTTCCTTCATCTAATCACGACCGCCGCCGACCCTACGCCTCGCACCCCCGCGGCTCGGTCAAAATTCAATCACACACAACGCCGACCACGCCGGCGTTCCGATTTCCAGCACTCCCTCAACGATCGTCTCGCGTCCGGATACCGTGCACTCCCAAAGTAGACCCCTCCATCTCGTCACGTCAAATAAGCGGACTCATTGTCCATAAGATTGTTCATTTTTCCCCCATTTGCTCCGCATGACTCTGCAAAAGCCCCACCACCCACCACCCCCAACCGCCAAAATGACAGCCGACTTGCGTCCCCATCACCCGACAACCGACCCTTCCTCTGTCGCCACCAACATCCGCGCCGTTCCAATCTTCAATGACTCCAACCTGTGGGACCCCCGCCCCGATCGGCGGACCTTCACCACGACACAATGGCTCACCAAAAACCGACGACTCACCGATCCCCGAGCCTCTGCTCGCCCATCGACGCCCCCAACGCCCCCCCACC
>JGI12109J20283_10040147_pt1 | contig 29820 bp, 27 predicted proteins | sample ElkSlonscriptome_12_FD_20283 | JGI IMG/M metagenome (IMG submission 20283)
CCATGGCAACAAAGGTGCCCACAATACAAACGGGCTTAGCGTTTCGCGCCATATGGGCACGCTCGCCGCGTTCTTCCAGAGGGTGCTCAATGTCAATGCCTGCATCGCTTGCCGGACAATGCACTTTCCTTCGGGATTTTTCGGGCACTGATGCACGCCTTGCACGTTATGTGCGCATACCCGAAACACCCGCGCAAGGCGGATAGCGAACAGGACACAGCGATGATTGATCGGTTCGGCGATGCACTGAAAGACTTTCTGAAGCAGGAAAGCGCAGGGGGCATCGTGCTGATCGCATCCGCTGTGCTTGCGCTGGTTATCGCAAACAGCCCGCTTGCAACCTTTTATTTCGGCACGCTGGAGACCAAGCTTAACCTCTCCTACGGCGCGTTCGAGATCAACAAGCCGCTGCTTCTGTGGATCAATGACGGTTTGATGGCCGTCTTTTTCTTCCTGATCGGCCTTGAAGTGAAACGCGAAATGATGGGCGGCCAGCTTTCTAGCTGGGACAAGGCATCTTTGCCGCTGATGGCCGCGATTGGCGGGATGGCCGTGCCTGCGCTGGTGTTTGTCGCCTTCAACTACAATGAACCTGCCAATATCAACGGCTGGGCGATCCCCGCCGCGACCGACATTGCTTTCGCCCTCGGCATCCTTTCATTGCTCGGCCCGCGAGTGCCTGTCGCCATGAAAGCGCTGTTGCTCGCGGTTGCGGTGATAGATGATATCGGCGCAATCACGGTGATTGCCCTGTTCTATTCGGGCGAGATCAAGACGGACATGCTGATCGGCGCGGCTATCGTTTACGCGCTGCTGTTCGCGGTCAATCGGATGCGCATTGCCTCTGGCATGCCTTATGTCGTCTTGACTGTGATCATGTGGGTGTTCGTGCTGAAATCAGGCGTCCACGCAACGCTTGCCGGCGTGGCCGCTGGCATGATGATCCCAACCCAGACGCGCGAAGGCACGAATTTGCTCTACGAGATGGAGCACACGCTGCACAAATGGGTGGCGTTTCTGGTGATCCCCATATTCGGCTTTGCCAATGCCGGGGTTTCGCTGACGGGCATATCCCCCGCAGTCATCCTCTCGCCTCTGCCGCTGGGTATTGCGCTGGGGCTCTTGATCGGCAAGCAGATCGGAATCGTGGGCATGGCGTGGATTGCCGTCAAAGCGGGCTTTGCCACGTTGCCCGAAGGCATTGGCTGGCGCAAAATTCACGGGCTGTCGCTGCTTGCTGCGATCGGCTTTACGATGAGCCTGTTTATCGGCGGCCTCGCGTTTGAAGATCAGGCGCAGGTCGATGCGGTCAAGATCGGCGTGCTTGCCGGATCGCTAGTGGCCGCACTCGCGGGGTATTTCCTGATCAAATCCGCCCTGCCCGATGGAGTCGCGCCGCAAGACGCTGACGACAACGCAGAGACGCTTGCAGAACCCGCCCAATAAAGGAAAACTGGCAATGGACCCTGTTGCTCGCAGCGCGAGTGTCGGCGGAGTGCGGCTTGCCTATTGGGAATGGCGCGCCGAGCCCGGAAATACCGAGCCACCGCTGTTTTTTGCCCATGCCACCGGCTTTCACGCACGCGTGTTCGATGCGATTATCGAACACTTCAGAGGCCGCCGCATAATCAGCGTGGACCTTCACGGCCATGGCCGCTCGGAAGGTGGCCCGATTGACCATTGGGGCATTGTCGCTGGCGAAGTTGCAGGACTGCTCGATCAATTGCGCATCCGCCGCGCTGTCGGCATCGGCCACTCAATGGGCGCGCATGTTCTTGCGCATTGCGCCGCAGACAACCCTGACTGTTTCAGCCGCCTCATCTTGTTTGATCCGGTTATCATGGAGCCGGAATATTACGTGGCTGACACCGCTTTGTTCACCGCCGACGCGCCTCATCCGGCCATCCGGCGCAAGCGCGATTTCGAGAGCGTTGAGGCGATGATCGAACGCTTCCGCGCGCGCGAGCCCTATTCGCTGTTCGACCCTCGGGTCTTCGAAGATTATTGCCGCTATGGTCTTGCGAAAAAGGACGGCGGCACAGGCTTAGAGCTTGCCTGTTCGCCGGAAATGGAGGCGAGCGTCTACGCCTCCAGCATGAGCAATGGCGCTATCCACGAAGCGGTGACGAGGATCGCTGTGCCCACTCTGGTTGTCAGAGCAAAGCGCACAGGGCTGCGCGATTTCAAAGGCTCTCCCACCTGGCCATTGCTCGCCGATCAAATCCCACACGGAACCGACTTGCCGAGACCAGACCGCACGCATTTCCATCCTCTGGAAGACCCGGCGGATGCGGCGACAATCATTGCCGGGGCAATGGCACAGTAAGCCTCAGCCGAGTGCGCCCAGCAGATCGGCGAAATCGCCGCGCACAGAGGCAATCTCGCTGTAGCGCGCCTGCACCATATTGCGCGAGATCGTATCGGTCAGCCCGCCATAGAACGTGACCAACGCCCCGCGCATGGGATTGTCCGGGGCCACCGAGCGCGCCAGATACAGCGCAATTCCGTGAGCCCGCGAAAGCGGTTCGCGCGGGGCACTTTCGGGCTGCCGCTCAAGCGCGATCAATGCCTGCCCCAAAGCGGCAACCGCCTCTTCGAGGCATATCCGCGTCAGGTCAGCGCTGGACGCCGCCTCGATCCGGGCATCGAGATCAACCCGCGCATAGGCGGCCGAAGGAGAGCGCATCAGCATCTGCATCACGAATTGTCCGAAATCTCGAATTGTTGACGGATGAAGCTGAGCGTTGATTGCGAAGCGGCGATGCGAGTTTCAGCGGCGGTGAAGCTGCGGGCGAGCGTGGCGCGCAAGGCCTCCTGTTGCTCGGCAATGCGGGTCAGGCGCTCTTCATTGCGCTCAATCTGCCCCTCATAGCGCTGGATCGAACCGCCCAGCGAACCTGGATTAACGCTCGTCGTGTTATCTCGTGCGAGATTGTCGATGGTCGCGAACACGCCGCGAACGCCCGTGGTGAACATTGCGGAGGCGGCTTCGGGATTGCTCTCAAGCGTTTGTACCAGCCTTTCACTATCAAGCCGGAACGTGCCCTCGCGCGTTAGCGATAGCCCCAGATCAGCCAGCGTGCGCGGCTCGCCTGGCGCAGCGCCGGGCATCACGATCTCGTTGGTAAGGCGCGAGAGATCGCGGCGAAGTTCACGCGCACCGGCATCGCTGAGCGCCAGATTGCCACCCTCGCCATCGCCGCCCGATAAAAGCGAGACAACATCGTTGAGCGCAGCGGTCAGATCACTCATCACTCCGGTGATGGCATCGCTGTTCTGGGTGAATTCGATTTGGGTGGGCGCCCCGATATTCGTTGCGAGCAAATCCAGCTCCATCCCTTCCGGCAGGCCCGTCACGCGGTTGCCCGGAGATCGCATTTCCACCGTATCAAGCTCGAAAACGGCATCCTGCGCTGTGCTGCGCAATTGGCCGCTATCGCTCGCCGGGCTCCAGCCCAGATATGTCAGATCTCCGGGCGTATCGGTTGGCAGCAAAGCAGCGCTGGTCGCATCGACGACAAAGCCGTTCACCGCCCCGTCGCGCCCCTTGATCACCAGTTGCGCCCCATCTGATCCTTGCGCAACATAGGCTTCGAGCGAGCCATCGCCTTGCGCCGTTATGCGCGCAGCAAGATCAGCCAACGTATCATCAGCGCCCACGGCGATATCGAGCGCGCTTTGGGTCGTATCCTCGGTGAAACTTGGGCCTGCCACCGTGCCGAAACGGATCTGCAAAGAGCCTTCGCCGACCAGATCATCGGGGCTGGAAAACACAGGCGATACCAGCGTTTGGCTATCGGCCAGCTGGCGCACTTCAAGCGAATAGCTGCCGCGCGGCACAGAGCTTGGCGCGCTGGAAACCCGCGCCACCGAGGCATCGCCAATGCTCGCACGCGGGGCCACATCGCCGGTGCGGATGCGATCGCCCAAAGCGCTTGAAAGCTCTGACAGCACGCTGCGCAACTGGGCGGCAGAGGAAATCTGCGCTTCCAAGGCCTCGTTGCGTGAGCGCAGATCATCCAGCCGGAATGCAAACGTCGCCTCCGAGATATCGGTGGCGAGCTGGTTGAAATTGATCCCGCTGCCAGCGCCAAGCGCGGAAATGATGGATGAGCCTGTGTTCGACATGAGGCTTAGAACGGCTGAGGATGCGTGGGCTTAAGCATGGTTTTACCTATATGACGCGGCGATATCGGACCTGCCGTCGCCATCGAAACGCAAATCTTCGGGCACTTCCATGCTCGCGCCGCTGGGGCGCTGCGGGCGTTCTCCGCGACGCAGCGAAAGCACGAAAGCCACCAGCGTTGCAATCGCCACATACAGCTCTTCGCGCACCATCTGGTTTACCTGCGTGGTGAAATAGACAGACCGGGCAAGCGCTGGATATTCGAGGATCGGCAAGCTGTCCTCTCCCGCGATATCACGCATGGCAAGGGCGGTTTCTCCGCGCCCTTTGCACACAAGAATTGGCGCCGGGGCCACATCGGGATCGTATTTCAACGCGACGGCGAAATGCAGCGGGTTGACGATGATGAATTGCGCTTCCTTCATCGCTTTGGCCACCCCGCCGCGCGCCAGATCGCGCTGGCGCTGGCGACGTGCGCCTCTCATCTCGGGAGATCCTTCGGCCTGCTTGGTTTCGTCGCGCAATTCCTGCATGCTCATTTTGAGCCGCTTGTTTCGCTGGAACCGTTGAAGCGGGTAATCAACCAGCGCGATGATCGAAAGACCGATGGCGAGCAGGAATACAAGAGCGCCGCCCGCATCCACAGCATAGGCGAGCTGCGCTTCCAAAGTGCCACGCCCCAGGCCAAGCAAAGGCTGAAGATTATGCGCGGTCCAATACCACGCAATGCTCGCCATCAGCACCAGTTTCAGCACGCTTTTGCCAAGTTCGATCAGCCCCTGTGTACCAAAAATCCGTTTGAGGCCGGATGCTGGATTGAGCTTTGAAGGCTTGAAGCCGATAGCGCCGGGATTGAACGGCGCGCCTTCACCCAGCAGAATCTGCGACACCAGAGCGGCAAGGATCACGGCACCGCCAATCGTGAAGATCGGCGGCAAAACAGCTCCCGCAGCCTCTGCAAACAAGAGCGTTGGATCATCGCGTTGAAGGGCGGCTGCATCAAAGCGGAACGCGGAAAGCGCCACGCCTTCCACCTCGCCGATCAGCCACGGCCCGACCAGTGCAAGAACGCCTGCCCCCATCGCAAAACCAGCAGCCGTTGCCAGCTCTTTTGAACGCAGCACATCGCCGCGTTTGGCAGCGTCCTGCTTCTTTTTCTCGGTTGCCTCGAAATTTTTCTCGGCTGCATCATCGCTCATGATCAGCCCCCCGCCTCGATCACCGTACCCGCTTGCATCAGCGTCGCTTCAAGCAGGGATACGAATTGTTCGAACAGGATCGGGAGCACGATGATCAGCGCGATAATGCCAGCCAGAGTGCCTGCAGGCAGGCCGAGGGCAAACAGATTGAGCGCGGGTGCCGAGCGCGAAATTACCCCGGTGACGACTTGCACCAGCAACAGGACCAGAACGACAGGCAGCGCAATCGCTGCGGCGGTGGCAAAGCCATAGCCCATGAACAGTAGAATCGATTGGGCCGCGTCCGGGCCGAAGGTGAAAGAGCCTGCCGGCAGGATGCGGTAGCTTTCGATCAACAGTTCGAACCACAGCAAATGTCCGCCAATCGCGTAGAACAACAATGTAAGCAGCAGCCCGAAATAGGTGCCTAGCGCGCCCGATTGCGCGCCGCTTGCCGGATCAATCGATGTGGCAATCGCAAGGCCCATCGTGCCCGAAATCTGCTCGGCCGCGATCAGCGGCACAGCAAAGGCCAATTGCAGGACAAATCCCAAAGCGGCGCCGATGACGACTTCCTGCACCAGAGCCAGAACGGCGGCAAAGCTCATCATTTCGGGCGTCTGCACCGGCGGCACCCAGACCGCGATGAACACCGCGAAAGTGATTGCCAAAAGCGCGCGCAAGGTGGGCGGCACCGCCATTACGCCGACCATGGGCGCAGCAAGCAGCGCCGCCCCTACCCGCACGGAGAGAAAGAGCAATTGCCACAATTGCTGCTCAAGCGGGCCAAAACCGGGATCAAGGATATTCATCCGCGCGCGCCAGGCTCAGGCAGAGATCGAGGCAATTTGCGCGAAAATCTCGCGCAGAAAATCGCCGAGCAGCCCCATCATCGTGCCGCCCAGCACCACGAAGACCAGCGCCACCATGGCAAGTTTCGGCACGAAAGTGAGCGTTTGCTCGCTCACTGAAGTTGCAGCCTGGATGATACCCACCAGCAGGCCAACCACCAGCGCCGCGATCAGCACGGGCGCCACGATCAGCGCCGCAACCCACAAGGTCTGATCCGCCAGCGCAAGCAGAGCGGCATCTTCCTGCAAAGCGGCTGCAGGCGCGCTCATGCGAAACTCATCGCCAGGCTGCCCATCAACAAAGCCCAGCCATCAACCAGAACGAACAGCAGCAGTTTGAAAGGCAGCGAGATGATCGTGGGCGACAGCATCATCATGCCAAGGCTCATCAAAACACTCGCAACAACCAGATCGATGACAAGAAATGGCAGGAAGATCATGAAGCCGATCTGGAACGCCGTCTCCAATTCGCTGGTCACGAAAGCAGGCAGCAGGATCGAGAACGGGATATCGTCCTGAGATGAAAATGCGCCCGCGCCCGCTATGTCGGTAAACATCAGCAGGTTCGTCTCACGGGTCTGGCGCATCATGAACGCATGGAAGGATTTGCCTGCTTCTGCGATCGCGGCATCTGCGCCGAGCGCGCCGCTTGAATAGGGCATGATGGCGGCTGAATTCACCGCCTCAATCGTCGGCCCCATCACGAACATGGAGAGAAAGAGCGACAAGCCGATCAGCACCTGCGTTGGCGGCGAGCCTTGCAAGCCCAGCGCCTGGCGCAGGATGGACAGCACAACGAGGATTCGCAGGAAACTCGTCATCATCAGCACCAAGGCCGGCAAAATGGTTAGCAGGCCCATCACCAGCAAAAGCTGGATCGATGTGCTCAAAGGGGCATCATCGCCGCCTTCGCCATCGCTTCCGAGAGCGCGTTCGATCGCTCCGCCAATGCCGGGTGCATCCGGCGCGGCGGGCGCTGCGATCGCGATGCCCGGCATGGCAAACATGGTTAATGCGATTGCGCCTATTACGCCTGCAAGAAGGGTGTACTTGCGCATTACACGCGGCCCGGGGTTTGAGCGTCAGGCGCAGCAGAAGTGGTTAATGATCCATCTGATCTTGCATCAGCCTCTCCCAACCTCACAAGGCCCTGCCGCGAGAGGCCAAGCAGGATTTCTCGCTCGCGAAAGCGCACCACTGCGAGCTTTATTCCGGGGCCCAGCAAGGTTGTCTCGACAAGCTCAACCTGCCTCGCGGTCCCGCTACCCAGCGCAACCATACGGGTTTGCAGGAAGCGAGTGAGCCTCAGGCTCCCCCAGATGGCGAGTCCCAGAAGCGGCAGCAGCAGCGCCAAGCGCGCAAAATATTCAACCATCATACCTGATTACTCCCGTCCTCGGAAGGCGAAGCGGGGTCGGCTGTGGTGTCGGCTGCATCCTCGTCGCTCGCTCCATTTTTGGCTTCGGGGGAAGCGGGCGCAATTTCCGCCAGTACATCGGCAAGCTCGTCAAACATCTCATGGCTTGCATCCCCACTCGGTGGTGCGGCGGCCTGTGCGGGCTCGGTTTGAGCGGGAGCGGAGGCCGCATCAGGCGGAGCTGAAGGCACAGGCGGAGAGGGCGGCGTTTGCGGAGCCGCTTGCGCCTGAGGCGTTGCATTAGCGGTTCCGCTCGCAGGCTGGGGCGGCGCTTCAGGCGGAGCAGCGGCCCGTGCCGGCGGCGTCCACGGCGCATCGGGCTGTTCCTCACCCACCACATCCACGATTCGCATCGCAAAGCGCCCATCAAGCGCAATCACCTCGCCGCGCGCGATCACCTTGCCATTGGCGGTGATATCGAGCAGTTCATCCGTCAGCCGGTTGAGCGCAACCACACTGCCTTGCCCAAGCGCAAGAACATCGCGCAGCGGCATATCCGCACGGCCAAGTTCGACCGAAAGGCGAACACTCACATTGCCGAAGCGCACAAGAGCAGGACTAAGATCACTCATCGGGCTTATCCTTGATCTGGCTTGGTTGGCTGGGGATGTTGCCGGGCCTGCGGAGCGCCGGATTGCGGCTCGCGCTGCGCCTGGCGGTGGGGATCGATTGGGGAGCGGGGCGCGGCGTCTTCATCCGCACCGCCAGAAACCGTGGTAATTTTAAGAGCCATCCGGTCTTCCATTGTGCCCAGCGTCCCTGTCCCAACCAGCCGCGCACCGATGCACAACGGGATCTCGCGGGCGATGGCTATGGGAAACTGGTCGCCGGGAGCGAGCCGATCCAATTGGGTTAGCGACAATTCGAATTCGGCCAGCACTGCCTTTGTATCAAGCGGAATAGCCCCGAAGATTTCATCGTGTCGATCAGCCTCGCCCCACAGACCAGCTGCGCTGGATTTCGCATTTGCTGGAGGAGTGGACAGTCCGGGAAGCAGGCTATCCAGCCGCTCGGCAGGCATGGCAATCCAGCCCGTCCAGCCCACAGCGTCACTCCCAACCAGATCGAGCCGCAGCAGGGCGCAATCGGTTGACGGGGTGAAAGGCTTGAGGCGCGCGGCATTCTCGCTGCGGATGATAACATCGCCGCCCTCTTCGCAATTCGCGCTCACCCGCGTGACTGCGCTGGCGATGGTGCGCGCGGTCTGCTCGATCAGAAGCGCTGCGGAACGCGGCAAGGTTTGCGGGCCGTCAGGCTCGATCTCTCCCGTGCCGCCAAAGCTGCGATCAGTCAGCGCGATGGCAGTGTCGATTGAAAAGCTTAACAGCACCGTCATATCATCCGCGCCGCAGCGCAGCAGCGAATTCGCCGCGATCGAGCCAATCCGCTCGAACACCGCTTGCCCGCGCACCATCTCCGGCTCGTGGATTTGGCCATTAAGCTTTGCGCCGCACAGCAATTCGCCCATATCCTGCGCGATTTCGCTGGCAACATCACGGCACCAGGTCGCCAGATATTGCGCGCGCTCTTCAGGACGGGGGCCGCGTTCGGTCAACTCCGGGCAATGGCGAGCGAGAGGCCTTTGGGGCACGAAAGTTTGCGCAAGGTTCATTGGACAAGAAAACCCTTGAAATGAACCGCATCGATGCCGCCAAAGCCCTCGTTTTCCTCAAGCACTGCATTGATCGCACCGGTCAGGCGGGTGTTGAGCCGCTCGCGGCCTTCCGGTTCGTACACATCGGCTTCCGGCGTTGCGGCAAGTTGGACCAGCACGGCTGAACGAATGGCCAGTTCGTGATTGTGCACCCATGCCAAAACGCGGCCATCATGCTGCGTTGAAACCGCCAGTTCGACCTGGATGAGGGCGGGCGAATCTTTCAGGTTCGAGGTAAAGCTTTCGGCAAAGCTGTAATAGGCGGTGCGATATTCGCTGCCTCCCTCACCGTAGATTGCAGACCCTGCATCCTTGTCTGCCCCCGGTACGGGATAGGGATCGCTATCGCCCTTGCGCACCAGTTTGGGCAAATCTGGCCCGGCATCCGCATTGCCGCCGATCAAGCCGGCCGCAAAAGCTCCATAAGCGCCGCCCGCCCCCACACCGAGCAAAAGCACCGCGCCAAATACCATCTTCATCACGCCGCCTTTGGGCTTGGCTTCGTCAGTCTTGTCGGCATCTTTTGCCATGGCTGATCAACTCCTGCGCGAACGCAATTATCTGGTTCGGTTTGTCGGGCCGAAGATGGCCCTGTGGCTTAGGCAAACAGCGGTTTGCCTGTTTCCAGATCGCTCACACCGGATTGCTGCACGGCCTTGTCGGGGCCGCGGTCTGATCCTGTGCTTGATCCGTCGGAAGCCTCTTCACCTGAATATGGTTTCGCTGATGCTTGCCCAGACCCTGGGGAAGACCCGTAGCGATGATTGTTCGCGCCCTGCTCGCCCGACATACCCGCTTGCGAGCCAGCTGATTGCCAACTCGATTGCCCGCTCGATTGCTGGGAGCCGTTCTGCCCGTTCTCGCCTGAACGCTGGCCGGAATTGTTTGAGCCGGAAGCGTTGGAGCCAAGGCCGCTCTCGCTCACCGCTGCCACGCTGCGCTCGGTCAGTGCGGTATGAACGGCGGGAATAAAGCCAGGGTCGCGCGCGCTCAGCGTCGCGCGCCAATCGCCAGAGGCAGAAGCCGGTTCAAGCCGCATCGCAACTGCTCCGAATTCGCTGTGGCGCATGGTGAACTCCGGGCGAAGCGAACGACCCGCCTCTCGCGCCTCGGCAATTTGGCCGGTCACTTGCTCGAGCGCATCGGCAAGCGCTGGATTGCTCGGCGCGATCTGTTGGGGCTGCGCGATCGCGTTGGCGAAAGGTGCGGGAGTGACCGGAGGCGCGCCAGGAGGAAGGGTGGACGCCTGAAGCGCTGGCGATTGAAGAGTGGGCGACTGAAGATCGTGCGACTGAAGAGCGTGCGACTGGGGCGCAGGGGATTGCGCGGGAGAGGAAGGTGTCTCGCCTTGCGGCACGGTGCGCTCTGCCAATTGGCCTGGCGTTTGCGATAAGGCTTGTTCTGGGTGCCGTAGCGGGTCTTGTAGTGATACCCCGGGCTGCATCTTAGAAGGCATCTGTGCCGGCAACTGTAATGAAGCATGCGGTCGGGCCAGTGACGAAATCTGTGACGGAACCTGTGACGAAATGTGTGACGGGATCTCTGACTGGCCCTTCAATGTCGCCTCGGCCTCGGATCGTGCTGCCGCCATTACGAAAGGCTCTCCCGATGGCTTCAGTAGCGCTGTGGGGCGATCGATCGGAGGCACCGTTAGACGCGCGTCGTTATGGCGCTGCATGTCCACAAAAGACTTTGGCGACGTCGCATCCGGCACTGGCGCTCCTTCGCGCTGAAGCCTGTCCGGCGCGGTCATTTGCGCCCTATCTACGACAGGCTTCGTGCCGGAGCCTTGGATCAGATCGGGAGCAGGCCGTTCCGGATTTTGACTAGCCGCAATCGGCGCAACCGCGCGCATGAAATTGTCAGATTCCACGGAAACATCGGGGCTTGGCGGGATGCTTTGAACCGATGCAGGTTCGCTCAGTGCGGTGGTGCGCGCAGCCGGCTGCGGCGGCGTAATTTCGGACGATGAAACGGCTGGCGATGAAAACGCGATCTCGAACTCGGGCTTTCCGTCGCGATGCGGCGAAGCAATCGGCGCTGGTCGCTGCGCGTCTGAGGCAAGCGCACCTGAGACGGCCTGCGGTGTCGCGTGGTCAGACGAGCGTGCTGGCCCGGTTTTCGCGCTGGTATCCGAGGCATCGACCACCGCCCTCAACAGCGGTGCCGCGTCCCATTCAACAGCCTCGTCAGGCACCGGTTGAACAGGCGTTGGCGATACATTCTTCACAGCGCTAAGACTCAATCCCTGAGACTGCGCTTGCTCTGTTTCGGGGCTGTCCGAAATGCGTGCTGCGCTCGCGATTGCACCGTCAATCGGCGCAACTGCTGTTGGAGCCGGCGCCGCAGCTGGCGAGGCAGCGACCATGTCCGAGGGCTTGGTATTCTGCGAAACAGCGAGATCGGCTGTCGGGCGGGCTATCGGGCCGGCAATCACCGACACTGCCTCAAGCGGGAGTGCGACGATACCATTTTCCGGATTTGCCGTTTGCTCGAGTGCCCCGGCTGCTTGGCTGGCGGATCGGGTTGTCAGGGCAAATCGTGTTTGCTGCGGCTCGCTTGCCAGCGGCGATGGAGGCGACAAATCCGGCCGGACGCCCGGCTCAGGCTGTGGTTCAATTCTGGAGTGCAGAGAACGCTTTGATGCCTGAGGCAAGCGCACCGCCACCTCGCCAAGATCGTCCGGCTTGCTCGCGCTATAGTCCGCATCAGAGGCATCGGGCATGTAATCCGGCAAAGCCTCGCCGTGATACGGCAGACCCTTGCCGCTGCTTGCCTCGCCGGTGGTCACGCCTATTTGCATCGTCAGGCCACTTTCAGCCTTCACACCTGTCACCGGCAGACTGGCCAGCGCGCCGATTGCCAATGGCGCGGGCGAAACGGCAAAAGAAGCGCGTGCAAGCGCCTTTTCGGGCGGTGGCACAATGGCCGCCTCACCCTGCGGTGCCGATGGCGTTGACAAACTATTCAGCTCGCTTTCAGACCTTGCGGTATCCGCCGTCAAGACAGGGCGCCCATCCCTCTGCCCGCCCGGGAGGCCTTGCGCGCTGACCGGCTCTGGGAGGGTCGAAACGATCCCGCTCGCGGCGAGGTAATCCGCAAAACTGCCGGAGGCGCCTACCTGATCGGATGCGCCTGCCAAAGCACCCTCACCGCTTGCATCCCTGGCCACCAAGGCACCGCGTGCACTTGCCGAACTGGCCGTAGGCTGGGGCTGGAGCGGAAACAGATTCATCGTTGGGCTATCCTTCGAATGCGGTACGGGCATTGTGCCAGTGCCTGTGAGGGGCTTTGCTCGTCCCGTTCCGCAAGTTGCTGTTGCACTTCACCCTGCACATCGCGTGCCAATCGCGACTGTTTAGGCATAACCGATCGTGACGGGGCGGGAGGTTGCTCGATTGCAGCGCGCTGTTCGCGGGCGCGGTCATAGTCGCCGAGAGCCTTTTCCAGACGCTCGTTGTGGCGCTGCGCCGTGGTCTGCGCTTCGCTCAGCGTGCGCGCTTGCCAGGATGCCTGCTGTGCCGCATCATCGCGGGCCTTGCTGGCATCGCGCTCAAGCGCGGCCAGCGCGCCGGAGAACCGCCCGAGATCTGCCAGACTTGCGCCATCGCCCCCGCCACATCGGGCACCATAGTCCTCGAAAAGAGCCTTGCTGCGCACAGCAATCGCCTCGCTGCGATCCGCTTCGCTCAGCGCTTCGGCCAGTGAACGCATCGCGGTGCGCTCGCTGACACGGGCGAGCAGAACCTGCCTGCGCGCCAGCCGCACACGTCGCGCCTCGCGTTTCATACAAGCGCGGCCAGCTGCGCAAGGCTTTGCGCAAGATCAACCCCTTCGCCGCGCCGCTGCTGCAGGAAGGCGTCAATCTCGCCGCTTTTCGCCAGCGCTGTATCAAGCATGGGATCAGAGCCAGAGCGATACGCTCCCATCAACACCAGATCACGATTTTCCTCCCGCGCTGAAATCAGGCCCCGCATCGTCCGTGCCGCATCAAGCGTATCGGGAGGCACCAGATCGTCCATCACCCGGCTCAGCGAAGCCGGCACGTCGATGGCTGGATAGTGGCCACGCTGCGCCAGATCGCGCGAGAGCACAATGTGTCCATCGAGGATCGCGCGCGCAGTATCGACCACCGGATCATTGGCATCATCGCCATCGGCCAGCACGGTATAAAGCCCTGTGACCGCTCCGCCCGACCGCGCCGAATTGCCTGCCCGCTCCACCAGCTTGGTGATCGCAGCCAAAGCGCTGGGGGGATAGCCCCGCGCAGCCCCGGGCTCGCCCAGCACCAGCGCCAGTTCGCGCGCGGCATGGGCAACGCGGGTAAGGCTGTCGAGGATCAGCAGCACGCGTTTGCCCTGATCGCGGAAATATTCGGCGATGGCAGATGCGTATTGCGCGGCGCGCAAGCGCAGATTGGGCGCGTGATCCGCCGGCACTGCCACCACCACCATCCGCCCGCGCCGGGCGCCCTGCATGTGGCGGGTAACGAAGTCAGATACCTCGCGCGCTCTCTCACCGATCAGCGCGACGACGGTGACATCTGCCTCGCCATGCGACGCCATCGTATCGATCAGCACCGATTTGCCGACGCCTGAACCCGCAATCACACCCAGCCGCTGGCCCACACCCATGGTTGCAAGCGCGTTGATGGCGCGCACACCGCAATCAAACGGCTCACGCACGCTTGCACGGTCCAGCGCGCTTGTCCGGCGCCCGGCAAGCGGCCAACTGGTTGAAAGACCAAGCGGCGGGCCACCATCGATAGGCGCCCCCAGCCCGTCAACCGCGCGGCCAAGCAGCCCATGCCCCACGCGTATAGTCCCCGGATCACCGCAGGCGCGCACTGTCGCATGGGGCTGCAGCAACACTGTATCGCCCAGCAGCATCATCAGGGAATGCCCGGCGCGAAAGCCGATGACTTCCGCCAGACTTTGCTCTCCGCCATGCTGCTCGATAGCGCCCAGCGAACCGATCGGCAGCGGCAACCCCGCAACCTCGACAAGCCCGCCATCGCAAGCAACCACGCGCCCGGTCAGGACCGGTCCGGCATCGGCCCGAACAGCGCGCATTCGTGCAAGGTCCAACTGCATTTCAGCAAGCATTGCGTCTCAATCTTTCTCTATCCGCCCAGCGCCTGAGCGATGGCGCGCGACCAGTCTTGCGGGCAATCGCGCACCGCACCCTGATCGTTGGCGAGGCGCAGCGCGCCCGGCTCAAGCGTCGGATCTTCGGCAAGGCTCCAGCCTTGAAAGGCGGCCTCATCAATCTGCGCACGCGTCTGGGGATGTAGATGCAGGGTCAGGCCCGCTGCGCCTGATCCAAGCCGCCGCGCCGCCGCCTCGCACCGCTCCATCAATTGGTCAGGATCGGCAGCGTATTCGCCCAGAACACCAGAACACAGCGATTGCACGGTCGCGCTCAATTCCTGCGCGAGCGCATCCATCGCTGCTTTATCAAGCTGTTGGAATGTAGTGCGCAACTGGCTGCAGCGCGCCCGTTCGACAGCAAGCGCAGCCTCGGCGTCGGCTTGGGCAGCAGCGCGCCCTTCGGCAAGGCCTCGCCGATAGGCCAGTTCTTCTGGTGTCGGCGTATCGGGAGGCGGAGACGCATCGCTAGGGGGCGGCGCAGGATCGGCTTTGCGGGGCTGAGGCGTGAAGGGCGAACAATCGCTAAACCCGGATCTGGCCAATTGTTGGGATTCGCTTTGTTGCAGGGCCGCTATCCATGCTGGCATAGGCGATGGCCGCGCGGGGGGCGATGCGGCCATCCAGTCAGACGAATTCGCCATCGTCGGCTCCCAGAACTATTTCGCCTTCTTCGGCAAGCGTGCGGGCCACCGCAAGGATCTTGCGCTGGGCTGCGATAACATCGCTCTTCGCGAGGCGGCCTCGCAGCTCGATCTCGTCGCGTATGCCATCCGCCGCCCGGCTCGACATCGATGCGAAGAACGGCCCGCGCTGTGCATCGAGAAGACCTTTGAGAGCATCGACCAGCACTTCGCTGTCCACATCGCGCAGCAGGCGGCCCATGCTTTGAGGATCGAGATCGTACAGCATTTCGAATGTAAACAGCTCTTCCTCTATGCGCGCAGCCAGTGGCCCGTCGACCTGCGCGATGGCTGGCAGCACGGTGTTGCGCAAATCACCTTCTGCCATGTTGATCAGGTTTGCCGCATCGCGCGGGCCGCCCATGGCAAGCGCGCTGGCGCCAAAAGTGGAGCCGATGCGCTGTGAAAGCAGGTGATCGATCATTTCCATCACATGCGCCGAGACAGAATCCATCTTCGCAACCCGCGCCACGACAGCGGATTGCCTGGCTTCAGGGAGACCTGAAAGCACCTGCGCGGCGGGTTCAGGTTCCAGCATCAACAGCAGCGCCGCAATTACCTGCGGGTGTTCATCCTCGATCAGACGCAGCACGATGGAGGGGGCCAGCCAGCGCGCCATCTCGATCGAGCGGGGCCGCGCTTCAGGCTCGATCCGCAGCATCATGCTGGCCGCCTTGGTTTCACCCAAAGAACGTGTCAGCAGGCCGCGCACGCGTTCGGGGCGTCCGCGCGCAGGCAATATCTGGCGCTCCGCCTCGACGACAAAATCGTCCAGCGCCTCGGCGATATGCCGCGCTTCGATATCGCCAAGCTCGCACATGGCAGCGCCTACCAATTCAAGCTCGCCGGGGTCCATTCGGGCAAGCAGCAACTCTGCTTCCTCATCGCCAAGCAACGTCAGGAAAACGGCAGCGCGCTGGATGCGGTCCAGCAGGGGCGCTGCCGTTGATGCTTCGTCCCGCGCGGCATCACCGCCCGCTGCGATCAGATCGGTGGCGGCCATCAGACTGCTGCCTTTTGCGCATCGTCGGCAGGCGGCTGAAGCATACGCTGGAGCGCTTCGAGCGCACGGTCTGGCTGCTCATTCGCCAGCGTGCGGGCAAGCTGCACTTGCTCAGGTAATTGCGCAAAGGGATCCTGAGAGGCAGGCTTTGCAATCGCCGGATTTTTTGCCCCTGCCACATCACCGGTCTGAGGAAGAGCGCCAGCAGTCTGGGCTGCGTCGCCAAGAGAAAGCGGATCATCTGCACTCTGGCTGTCTGAACGCGTGCGGGCTATCAGCGGGCGAACCGCCAGCAGCAGCACCAGCAAAACAGCGATCAGCGCCGCGCCATACCGCACAACCTGTGCGAACCATGCCTGCTCGTAAAAGGCCATCGGCTCCAGCTCCTGCGTCTCGAATTTGCTCACAGCAATTTTGACCATATCTCCGCGCGCCTGATCGACGCCAACAGCCGCGCTCACCAGCGCTTCGAGCTCTTCGGGAGTGAGCGGCGAGGCGGCGACCATCGCTTCCTGCGAAACAGCGACGGCAACCGATAGCTTTGTGAGGCCGCCAGCACGCCTGGCTGTCACCGCGACTTCGCGATCCAGTTCGAAATTGCGCTGTACCGCGCTTTGAGTGTCCGCAGGGCCTGACGAGGCGAACGCCGGTGAGGCTGCCTGTGTCGCGGTATCGGGCTGAGGCGGCCCGTCAACCAGCTCTGCATCGGGCGGCGGAGTGTTGGCAGTCACGCCGGGCACACCGCCGGGCAGGCGCTGGGCCTGCCGGGTGGATGTCTGCTCGCTTTCGGAGCGCACGGCGCCATCCTTGTCATAAGTTTCGCGCGCGCTCGTCACTTCGCTCTGATCGAGCTCGACCTGAACCTGGCTGGAGAAATTCCCTTCCCCCAGAAGCGGAGTGAGCAGAGCGGCGATCTGGCTTTGCAGCTTGGCCTCGAATTCGCGCTGGAGGACCAGCCCGTCCCTTTGCGCATCGCGCGCAGATGACAACAGGCTGCCATTTTGATCTACGACCCGCACGGCATCGGATGTCATCCCCGGCACCGAGCCCGAGACGAGGTTCACAATCGCTTCAACCTGGCGTTTGCCAAGGCTCCGGCCGCTGACGAGACGCAGCATCACGCTGGCGCTGGGGGGATTGCTGTCACGCACAAAGACCGAACGCTCAGGCGTTGCCAGATGCACGCGCACCGCTTCGATGCCGTCAATTTCGCGAATAGTCAGCATCAATTCGCGTTCGCGCGCCAACCGAAGGCGCTCGCCTTCAAGCGTGCGACTGGAACCAAGCGGGATTGCATCGAGCATTTCGGAGGCACCTTGCGGCGCGGCAAGGCCCGAATTGCTCGCAACCAGCATGCGCGCGCGGTAAATATCGTTTTCAGCAACCGTGATCGCGCCGGTCGCAGGCTCGATCACATAAGAGATGCCGCCTGTCTCCAGCGCATCCACGACTTCGGCGCGCTCGCCATCGGTCAAGCTGGCATAGAGCGTGCGCTGGGGAGAACCTGCAATGGCAAGATACAGCATCGCCACAACGGCAATCGCGCCAACCCCGATCAACGCCGGGGTCGCGCGGCGCATGGCCGGCATATCAGCAAGACCGCTCAACCCGTTAAAGCGTGTCTGCCAAGCGGGCACAGCCACTGGCGGTGCGGCATCGGGCGGAAGCGAAACCGCGCCACCTGTATCAGGGGCGCTATTCTGGGTAAGATCGGCCATCTATCACGCTCCCATCCGCATGATTTCCTGATAGGCATTCAGCAGCTTGTTGCGCACTTGCAGCGTTGCCTCGAAAGCGACCGAGGCTTCCTGGCGCGCCAGCATCACCTGCGCGATATCGGTCACCTCGCCGCGTTCATACCCTGCCTGCATATCGCCGGACCGCTTCTGCACCGCGCTGACCTTGTGGAGCGCATCGTCAAGCGTTTGGGCGAAATTGACGGAAGGCGCGCCGGAGCCGGGTGCGGCAATTGCACCAGCGGGGGTGCGTGCATCGCTTGCCGCGCGGACATTGCGCAAGGCCTCGCTGCGCGCGAGCAGATCCTGCCGCAGCGCCAGCACTTCGGTGATACCACTCACGCTTCACCTCCTACAGCCGCGCAGTTTTGCGAAAGCAGACCCAATTCGCGCATTGAGGCGAGCCGATAGCGCAAAGTGCGCTCTGAAATGCCAAGCGCGCTGGCGGTTTTTGCGCGGTGGCCGTTATTGGCATTAAGCGCTGCCACTATGGCTTCGGCTTCCGAGCGGAAGGCAATATCAGCAAGCGATGCGGCACTGGCCGCCTGTTGACCGAAAGGCTGGAGGGTGCCCTGCTGATCGTCTTCAAGCGCCCGCACAGGTCGATCGAACACTATATGGTCTGGCGCGATTTCGCTGGCATCGCCTGCCAGAAGGATCGCGCGGCGGATCACATTTTCAAGCTCGCGCACATTGCCTGGCCAGCTGTGGCGTTCAAGCAGGCGCAGCGTGTCAGCGCTCAACCATTGCGGTCCGGGCGCGCCATCGCTTTGCCTGCGTTGAGGGCGACAGGCGTGGCGCAGTAACATCCCGAAGGCGAGTGGGGCGATATCATCAGCCCGCTCTCGCAGGGCCGGAATTTCGAGAGGAAAGACGTTGAGGCGATAGAGCAGGTCTTCGCGAAAAGCGCCCGCTTCCACCTCGCTCGCAAGCCGCCTGTTGGTTGCAGCGATAATGCGCACATCAACGCGTGACGGCCGCGTCGCGCCCAGCGGCAAGACCTCGCCTTCCTGAAGCACGCGCAGAAGTTTGGCCTGAAGCGCGAGCGGCAATTCGCCGATCTCGTCCAGCAGCAAGGTGCCGCCATCAGCTGCGCAAAACAGGCCTTCGCGCGCTTCCGAAGCGCCGGTGAAAGCCCCCTTGCGATGGCCGAACAGCATCCCTTCAAGCATTGCCTCGGGCATGGCCGCGCAATTGACCGCTACGAACGGCCCGTCGGCCCTCCGCGAGCGGCGGTGCACAAAGCGTGCGAGCACTTCCTTGCCGGTTCCTGTGGGCCCCTCTAGCAGCACCGGAATTTCGGACGCCGCAATCCGCTGGGCCAATGTCAGCAAGGCAAGGCTGGCTTCATCGCGCGCTATTGGCCAATTGCCCGCGCCGCCTTTGCCTGATTGACCTGACCATGCGGCAATCGCGGTGAGCGCCGAGCGCGCCTCATCGAGATCGGCAGCGTTGTATGATAGTGCGATCCGCGCATCTCCCAGAAGGGTGAGCGAGGGTCGCTGGGAAACTCTCAGATCAACTTCGAGACGGTCTTCGGGCCGGCAGGCTGGCGGATTTGTAAACGATCCGTCTTGCCCAATCGAAAGCCGCGCACGCTGCCAGGGTGAAGCCAGCAGCGGCAACACGGGCTCAAGCAGATTGGCGTGCAGATCAGCGGCGTTATCCGGCTCTCGCACATCGCGCAAACTTTGCCTGCGGATCGGATTGCAGCCAGTGGGCGCTGGATTTTGGGGTCGAGGCTGAGGAGCGGGCGTTGGGGGCATAGCGCAGGCTTTCAGATCACGGTTGATTTGCGATGCGCTTCTCATGGCGAAGCACTGGCGGCATGTGGCACGTGAAAGAGTGTGCAAGGCGCACCCTTTCCCGCCGACGGCCAGCTTTTGCCGCCTGACAGACCAACATGTCACAAATTTAAGCCCTAGTAGGATCGCGTAAGCTCCAAGGGCGCGCCATCGCATCTGGCCGGATTTCAGGCAGAATTTTCAGGCGCGGTGCAGTGTTTTGCCGCTTGCGCCAAAAGTCGCGGATTTGCTGGGTGTGCGCTCGCCGATGCATCAGCCATCGAGCCGTAATCTCACGCTCTTTTTGCAAACTCCCGCTTAAACATCCCGCGCACCGTCCGCTCTTTAGCTCGACAGGTGCGGACCAATTCACACCGCCCTGTATGAACCCCTACGATCACCCTCACACGGGAGTATGACCACAATGTCCGTAATCAATACCAACATCTCCGCACTGCGCGCTCAAAGTGCCGGTACAAGGGCCAACGATATGCTTGGCGATGCGATGGAGCGTCTCTCGACCGGTCGCCGCATCAACAGCGCTGCCGACGACGCAGCCGGCCTGTCCATCGCCACCGGCTTCACCAGCGATATCCGCGCTCTCAACCAGGGCGTTCGCAACGCCAATGACGGTATTGCGCTGGCTCAAACCGCTGAAGGTGCGCTGGAAGAAGTGACCAACATGCTCCAGCGCGTGCGCGAACTGGCGATCCAGTCGCAGAACGATACGCTGGACGATACCGACCGCGGATTTCTGGATACCGAAGTCACCGAACTGGCCGGCCAGATCAACGACATTCTGACCAACACCGACTTTAACGGCATCAGCCTGTTCTCCACCAGCGGCAGCGATGTCAGCGTGAATATCCAGCTTGATGCAACGCGTTCGGTGACGATCACCAGCACGACGATCGACACAACCAACCTTGACGCAGCCGGCCTGGATGTCAGCTCGTCAACCAACGCGGCGACCGCTGTAACCAACGTGGATGCAGGCCTTCAGGCCGTGAACACCACGCGTTCATCGCTGGGTGCAGGCCAGAACCGCCTTCAGGCTGCGATCAACAATCTGACGACGACCTCGACCAACCTCGCCGACGCGCGATCGCGGATCGAGGATGCAGATTTCTCTGCTGAATCAACCGCGCTCGCCAAAGCGCAGATCCTTGGTCAGGCCTCTACCGCGATGCTCGCTCAGGCGAACCAGTCGCAGCAGAACGTGCTTTCGCTCCTGCGGTAATCGCGACCGCAAGACAGCTCCCGCTGGGGGCAGTAGGGAAGCCCGGGACCATCACGGTTCCGGGCTTTTCCTATCGCAATAAAAAGTGGATAGACTTTTTTGGGCGATGCAGGATCGCGCGCGGTGATCAGGCAGCCAGACCTGCCTGGCTTCCAGGCGTGCCCACGCGCGAAATCACCGCATCGCCGAACGCGCGAACCTGCCATCCCCTGCGCCTCAGGGGGCGCAGAACAATTTCGACCATTTGCGCTGGCTCATTCGCTTCACTCTGGCGCGGCGGAACAACCAGCGTCGCCTCAGCGTTTTCGCATTCGAGGATTGATGGAGCAACCTCGCGCATCGCATCAAACAGCACATCGACAGCTTCGGGCGCCTGCCCGGTCCAGCCCTTCAGAGAAGTGACAGACGAGCGCGTGACCGAGGCGATTTCGACCAGCTCGAAGACCGCGCCCAGTTTAAGCGCGATGCCGTGTCCGGCGGCGGGCATTGGCAGGCGCAGCGCGTGAAATCCTTCATAGGTTGTGTTGGCGGCAATTTTCTGAAGGCTCGATTCGGTCGCGCTGAAATAGAGCGCTTCGATCTCGATCGCCTCGCCCATTGCATCGGCATAGGTAAGACCCAGCTTGCGCACGGTCTGGAGCAGCAGCGAGAGCCGCGCCTCTATGGGTTCAGGCGCCAGCTCGGCGGGCAGGTACATCCGCTCAACACCGCGCATGTAAAACAGCCCGCGCCGGCGCAGGCCATCGCGCGCGGAATCGTTATCGAACAAGGCAACCATATGTTCTGCACCGAAATTGAAATCATGTTCAAAGCTCTGAAGCACTTCCAGCTCGCTTTTGAGCGGCAAGAACATGAAGCGGGTAAGCGCCGCAATCGCCGCCTCGCGCCATGCGCGCTGCCTGTGCGACGGGGGGCAGTGGCGCACCACAGGCGGTGAAAGCGCAGCATGCGCAAAAGCAACACAGCCCCGCTGCACCGCTTCGCGCATTGCCGATTGGCGGGCGTTGACAGGGCTTACCTTGTGCACCGGATCGCCGGCATTGGTGTAATCAATCACCGATCCCAGATCGCAGGTGGAAAGCTGTTCGATCAGCGCGGAATTGCGCGTCAGGCCCAGCACCATCGTGGTGCCATGATCGCGCGCATCGATCAGGCCCTTCTTGTCGAGCCCGCTTGCAGTCATCTCGCGCAGCAGCAGATACCGCCCGGCAACATGGCAATCGAACGCTTCGACAAGCAAATCGGCGATCGCATTCTGAGTGGAGCCGTTATAGCCCAGATCAATCAACATCAGCGTATCGCCGGGTTTGGGATCGCACGCCTTGCGGATATGCGCGATCAACCGGTCTGCAAGGCTGCGCGCGCGGCGACGGGTGAGCTTCTCGCGCCTTCCAGAGCGCAATTCGGCAAACAATTTGCTGCGCGCCTCAGCGATTTCCTCGTCGCTTTTGGGATCGCCGACAATCTGCGCGGTTTCCCGCTCTGTCAGCAGCATCTGCCGGGCAAAACGCGCCGGCTCGACCGTGCGGACCATGGCGCGCTGATGGCGATAGGTCTGGCGGCTGGCCAAGGCAGCGCCGCCAGCAACCACGCGGCTGATCCCGATCCGTGCAGCGCTGTCCGCTTCGCCGCCCGCGCAGTGAACACGATGCGGCAGATGCGCATCGCGCAGCAGGAACAGCCAGTGCGCACGCCCCCCTCGCTGCGCTTCGAGCTCTGCCGCCTCATCGCGCAGCCAGCCATCAAAAGCGTGGTAGATCGGGCCCATGACACCAAAGCCAACCGCCTCGGCCGGATCATCAATGGCAGGCATGTTGGCCGCCAGTAGAGCACGATGCGGCTGGAGGCCTTCCAGCCCTTTGCGATCAGCGCCATGGAGGCCCAGCAATTCGCTGCATGCGCGCTCCATCCTGAGGCGCTGGCGCACGTCATCGGAAAATTGTTCCAGATGCAAAGCCGGAATGCCCAGCGCCCGCGCGCTTTCATAATCCGCCTTGGGATTATCGCCGATATGCAGCACTTCGTGCGGCGCGCAACTGACCGCGTCAAGCACGCGCGCCAGCAAACCTTCGGCCTTGGAAATACCCGTTTCGCACGACGCAAAGACCTGATCGATCATCGAGGCAACATCGCTTCCTGCAACTCTTTCGATCAGCGCGGTCAATCGCGCGGCGGTAAGGAATGTGTCGGAGACGATGATAATGCGCATGCCCTTTGCCTTTGCGCGGCGCATCAGCTCCACGGTGGGGGCAAATGCAAAACAGGCATTGGCCTCGGCCTGCAGTTCATCGGAAACGCCTGCCAATAGAGCCTCGGGCGAGGCGGTGGGCATGGCTTGCGCGTAGATCTCCTCGAGGCTGACCTCGACCCTGTCATCCAGCGCGCGCGCGACCGATCGGGCATTGCCCTGTGCCGCGATCCGCTGGCCGTGATTGAGCACATTCAGCGCGCCGAATACATCCTCCGGCGCATGGCAATCGCGCCACAACAGCGTATCAAAACAATCGAGCGAAAGCACTTTGGCATCATGGCCCATCCGCTCAAGCGCGTGGGGAAGATCGGCGGGTCGAATGGTGGTGTGCATGCTGGCTCTCCGATGGATGAATGAGCCGCAGGGCTAAATATTTGTGCTTACCAAGATGCGTGGGAGAGGCGCAGGGCTTCCCCTTAATGCGCGCATCGCGCTGCCACCCCATCTTCGCAAAAGCCGGCGTTTCGCAGCGAGCATATGCATCGGGCAATCAACGCCAAGCAGTCCTTCTCGATCGGGGCCTAGTCATTGTTCCTGATGCAATTGGTTAATCAATGAAAACCACGCGCCGCATAGCTGATCGCAAGCCTCAGGCACAAATGCCGCAACATCCGGATCTTCGACCCATGCGCATCCTTTTTTACCTGCCAGTGATCACACCCTGGTGGTTTGCCCGGATCGTGCAGCCAGTGATGGCCCGATTGGCAGCGACCCACGAAGTGCACGTTCTGGCCCCACCGCCTTGGCGCAATACGGGCATTGGCGCTGACGAGATCGCCCTGTGTACCGATCTTCCCGACATCTGCTGGCACATTGTCAAGGATGCCGATCACACCTCGATGCGCACCGAGCCAAAAGAACGCGATGCCATTGCCGCGTTCGTGCGCTCGCTTGATCCTGATTTCACCATCTGCCGCTCTGCCGATTTCGAGACGCCCACGCAGTTTCCCGGTATTGTGCGCCACATCACCGAAGGCGCCGCGGATCCGCTGAAACTGGGCGCGGATTGCTTTCACTTCACCCAGACACCGTTTGATCACGGGGTGCTGCCCGATCTTGCTGCAGACGAGATTGCCAAGCTGGATGCGATGATCGCGCCGTATTGGCCAGCGATGCAGCGCTCCGCGCGCCTTGATCAGGTGCAGCGCGATTACCTCAATGAATGGGCAGCGCTGCCAGCCGATAGGCCAGTTATCTTCCTGCCGCTCGAATATGAGCATGAAGAAAACTTCTACTCGATCCACCGCCCCGGCCCTGTGGCTAATGCGGGTTTCCTTCAGCAGATATCGGATCAGATCGGTGATCGCGCATTTCTGGCGCTGACCAATCACCCGCTCAATGAAAAGCACCTCGATAACAGCGCGGTGCGTCAGGTGGTGCGCGCCAATCCGTCGCGCATGCGGCTGTTGCCGGGCAAGACCCCGCTTGGCACACGCAGCTCGCAATATCTGATGAAAGCAGCCGACGGGCTTATAGTTGGCGATTCGAAGGTTTACGCAATGGCGGGCTTTCTGAGCACGCCCATGCTGCGCCTGTCACGCTTTGCCACTGGCGGCTGGATGCACGCGGCCAGGGATATGGAGCGCTTTATCGCGGACCTTCAAAACGCCAGCGCCGAGGCGCCCGATACAAAGCGCGCACAAACATGGTTTGCCTATCACGTAGCCAACAACCTCATGTGCCCGCGCAATCCCGATCTGACAGCGCAGACGATCCTCAAAAGGCTTGAACGCCCATGCGATTCCGCGCGCTGGCAGAGCAATTTCGACTATTTCGCGCAAGAATGGGCTCACGATCTTGCGGGTGAACCCGAAAGCGCGCTGGTATGAACGCTATCACTCCGATCAGAACGGGCGCCAGCCCTGCCTTGCGCAGCCAGCCGGTTGGAGTCTGGTTTCGCGATGTGATCGCCGCCGAGCGGGATGCACTGTCCCATTACCTCGAGGGCGATCATCCCGGCATCAGCGCGGTGGTCCAATGTCTCGCCCATCAGTCCAGCCCTGTCATCTTCACCGGTATCGGCAAATCCGGGCACATCGCGGCGAAACTCGCGGCGACTTTCTCCAGCCTCGGGACGCCTGCCCTGTTCCTCAACGCTGCTGAAGCAGCCCATGGCGATCTGGGCGCGGTGGAGGCAGGCAGCGCGGTCATCGCGCTTTCGAATAGCGGATCGACCGAGGAAATCGCGCGTATGCTGCCGCTCCTGAAGGCGCGGCGATGCACGTTGATCGGGATTGTCGGGCGCGCCGGCTCTCCGCTTGCGAAGGCTGTCGATCACTTGATCTGCGCGGAAATTGAACGCGAGGCTGATCATATTGGCATGGCGCCGACATCCAGCACCACCCTGCATCTTGCCATTGGCGATGCGCTCGCTGTTGCGGTGAGCCGGATGCGCGGTTTCACCCAGGAAGACTTCCTGCGTCACCACCCCGCTGGCCTGCTGGGCCGCCGAATGATCCCCGTTTCCAGCCTGATGCGCCAGGGCGACGAATTGCCTGTGGTGCGGGCGGAGACTGATCTTATCGATCTGCTCGCGGTGATGAGCGCCAAACGCATGGGCGCTGCGTGTGTGATTGATGATGATGGCGTCCTTGTCGGCCTGATCGTGGATGGCGATGTGCGACGGCACTTGCAATCAGGGCCAACTCTTGCCGGAGTGAATGCCGCCGCCTTGATGCAGAAACACCCGCAAACCATCCTGCCCAATGCAACGCTGGGCGATGTGCTGCTGATGCGCCAGCGCAGCGCGTTTGATTGGCTGGTTCTGCCGGTGATCGACGATGCGGGCCACTTGTGCGGGATGCTGCACACCCATGATTGCCAGAGGTGATCGCGCATCATGGCCAGCCCCTCCCCCACAATTGTCGCCTTCGTACCCGCAAAGGGCACGAGCGAACGGGTTCCGCAAAAAAACCTTGCGATCCTCGATGGCGAACACCTGTTCAAGCGCAAGCTGCACCAAGCACTCCAATGCGAGGCGATCAGCGAGGTGTGCCTTGATACCGATTGTGCCCAGCTGGCCGCGCGTGCCGCAGATCTGCCCGTCACATGGCTGAAACGCCCCGCCCACCTCGCCAGCAATGCTGCCGATGGCCATGCCATGTTTGCGTGGGAAGCCAGCCAGCGCCCCGATGCCGATATATGGGTGCAGGCGCTGTGCACCGCGCCCTTTGTCACCGCCGACACCATGACGCGCGCGATCGAGGCACTGATCGCCAATCCGGATGCAGACAGTCTGGTGGGCGTGAGCCGCGCCAAGCAATATTGCTGGAACGACGGCGCGCCCGCCTATGGGCAGGGCCGCATCCCCAACAGCATTGATCTGCCCGAGAGCGTGATCGAAGCGATGAGCCTTTACATCGTGCGCCGCCCGGCAAGCGGTGAAAGCCCGCTCCGGCGCTTTGGCCAAAATCCCATCCTGTTCGATCTTGATCCGCTGGAACAGCTTGACGTGAACACGCATGAAGACCTTGCGCTGGCGGAAACGCTGGCGGCGGGGCAGCGGACCAAAGAGGCCACCCGCTTTCGTGCCATCGCCCCGCATTTCTCGTCAACCGTGCTTGCCGATATCGCCAAGGAGCTGGGGATCGAAGCGGTGCTGCCGGCGCATATCCGCCCCACCAGCGGCGGGCGGCTGCTGGGCCGCGCGAAAACGCTGGAAATCGCGGCGCTTGATCCGCACGGCCCCGCAGAGGAGTGGAGAGGCATTTACGATGCGCTCCAATCTTACAGCTTCGTGCGCCAGGGCGATGTGATCATGGTCGCCACTGAATGCCCGGCGCGCGCCTATTTCGGCGATCTCAACGCCAATCTGGCGATCCGTTCAGGCGCGGTGGGCGCGGTAATAAACGGGGTGACGCGCGATACCGCCGATGTGCGCGCGCTGGGCTTTCCCGTCTATGCCCATGCCAGCCACTGCAATGATATCAAGTTTGAAGGCACGCTCAAATCGATGAACCAGCCGGTGCATATGGGCGATGTGCGCATCGCCAACGGCGATGTTGTGTTCGCTGATGAAGACGGTGTTGTCGTGATCCCCTCGGCGCGCTGGAACGAGGTGGAGGAGGCGGCGTGGAGCGTCATCGAAAACGAAGCGCGCATCCGCATCGCCGCTGTGCGCGGCCACGATGTTGACACCATCCTCTCGCGCCACGGATCATTTTAGGAGGCTTTTGGCCATGAAACGCATTCCCCTTGGATCGCTCGAAATTGCCAATGACAAGCCCTTTAATCTCATCGCCGGGCCTTGCGCGATGGAAAGCAGGGACCACGCAATGGAGATGGCCAGCGCGTTGAGCGAGATGTGCGACGCGCTTGGCCTAGGCCTCATCTACAAATCCTCGTTCGACAAGGGCAATCGCACCTCGGTCCATTCCGCGCGCGGGATCGGGATGGCCAAAGGGCTGGATGTGTTTGCCGATATCCGCGAGCAGCTGGGCTGCGCTACCATCACCGATGTGCACGAAGCTGCCCAGTGCGCCCCTGTGGCAGAGGCTGTCGATATACTCCAGATCCCTGCTTTCCTGTGCCGGCAGACCGATCTGCTGATCGCCGCAGGCCAGACGGGGCGCGCGATCAATGTGAAGAAAGGCCAGTTCCTCGCGCCGTGGGACATGCACAATGTCGCCGCCAAGATCGCGAGCACTGGCAATGATCGGATCATGCTTTGTGAACGCGGGACCAGCTTTGGCTACAACACGCTTGTAAACGATATGCGCGCTTTACCGATCATGGCGGATACAGGCTATCCGGTTGTCTTCGATGCGACCCATTCGGTTCAGCAACCCGGCGGCCAGGGCACGCATTCGGGCGGACAGCGGGAATATGTTCCAACGCTGGCGCGCGCGGCTGTCGCGGTGGGCGTTGCGGCGGTGTTTATCGAAACGCACGAAAACCCCGACAGCGCGCCTAGCGATGGGCCAAACATGGTCCCGCTGGCCCGGATGCCAGATCTGCTGGCACAGTTGTGCGAATTCGATGCGCTTGCAAAATCCTCGCTCTATCCCGAAAGAGCGGCGGCGGCCTGATTCCACAATCCAGAGCTGCCGGCGAGCAGGATTGCGCCTCCACCCTGATCGATACCACTCTGATCGATCCCGCTTCTGGCTCTATCGCTCACGCGGAAGGGTTGCCCATCCAGCCGTGCGGCCTTGCCGCCTGCTTCTTCAAGGATGAGCACTCCGGGCGCGTGATCCCATACGAGCGTTCGCCAATACAGCGCAAAACCGCACGCGCCTGAGGCAATAAGCGGGTATTCCGCCCCTGCGCAGCGCCTCGTGGCTACCACCTCTCGAGCGCTGGCGCCAAGCCGCTCCACCGCTCTTGCCAAGGCTGGCGGGCGCTGGAAATCGCTTATGATCCCTTTTGCTGATTGCAGCTGTGCAGGGCACCGTGATGGCGTGAGCCGCGCCCCGTCAATCCGTGCCCCCGCGCCGCGCTCGGCCAGTGCGATGCGACCGCCGACCGGATCAAGAATCGCCGCTGCGACAAGGTCACCATTCCAGACCAGCGCGGCCATCATCGCAAACGGGCCTTTGCCGGCCGCGTAATTGGCTGTGCCGTCGATCGGATCCACGATCCACACCGTGCCATGATCCAGATTGGCGATGAGGCCGGGCGAACGTGCGCAGGCTTCCTCCCCGACAAAGCGCGCCTCCGGGCAAAGCCGGGCAAGCCCGCGCGCGATCAGGCGTTCTGCATCGCGATCGGCGGTGGTCACGATTTCGCCGGGAGACTTTTCTTCCATGTCGCAGGTATTCAGCCGCCTGTAGCGCGGCATCACAGCTTCCTCAGCCGCCTCGCGCAGCACATCGGCCATCGCATCGGCGAGCGATGATGAAGCAGCGCGCACCAGTGCCCGCATCATGGCTTATTCAACCTTGGCAAGATCACGCGCAGGCCGCACATCGCGCCCACGCCGCGTGTCTGTGCCTTCAAGCAGCAGCAGCGAAATGCGCCGGTTTCGCGGATCGGCGGGATTATCGGCCACCAAAGGCTCACGATCTGCAACGCCTTCAATCCGGGCGAAGCGAGTGGCGAGAACGCCATTGCGGATCAAGGCCTGACGCGTGGCTTCGGCCCGGCCGGTGGAAAGTGACCAATTGTTGCCAGTGATGCCCGGTCTCCATGGAAGCGAATCGGTATGGCCCCGCAAGATCAGCGGCGCTGGCCCCTCGGCCAGCGTTTTGCCCATGACTTCAAGCAGAGCGATCGCTTCGGGCGTCAGCACCGTGGTGCCAAGCGCGAACATCGAGAAATCGGCATCATCCATAAGATCGATACGAATACCCTCGGGCGAGCGCATCACCTTTACCTGACGCGCCAGCCGTCGAAGTTTGGGAGATGCAGACAGCTTTTTCTCAAGCGTGTTCCTTAAGTCCTCCAGCTTCTTTTCGACCATGCCCAGATCCCCTTTCTGTCCGCCCTCCATGGGGCCGCCGGTAGCCCCGCGCGGGACGGTGATCGCCATCGTCCCTGTCTGGCCCATCGCTTTGGGATAGTTATCGGTATCGGTGATCGATGATCCACCGAGCAGACCGTCAGCGCCTGCGCCCTTCTGGCGCATCTTTACAAGCGTGGGCGTGAAGTAATCGGCGATTCCCTTGCGCTGGTTTTCTTCGGTAGCGCCCAGCAGCCACAGCAGCAGGAAGAACGCCATCATCGCCGTCACGAAATCGGCATAGGCAACCTTCCAGGCGCCGCCGTGATGGCCATCGCCCGCGTCGATCGTCACCTTCTTGACGATAATCG